>Ga0209541_10012700_pt1 | contig 12992 bp, 12 predicted proteins | sample RifCSPlowO2_01_FD_184027 | JGI IMG/M metagenome (GOLD analysis project Ga0209541, IMG submission 184027) | Groundwater microbial communities from Rifle, Colorado - Rifle CSP2_plank lowO2_0.1 (SPAdes) (version 2) | ecosystem: Environmental > Aquatic > Deep subsurface > Groundwater | place...
GCGAAGCCGGCGAGGCGACTATCGTATCCCTCTCCGGACTCGGCGGGTCGACTCCGACCCTCCCGACTCTTATTCACGAAGTTGATCTTGACCCGCTCACGAATCTCCCGCGCCACGTTGATTTCTATGCTGTCACTAAGGGTCAGAAGGTTGAAGTCGCCATACCGCTTGTCTTCGTCGGCGTTTCGCCTGCGGTAGAGGCGGGCGCGAATCTCGTGAAGGTTATGCATGAGTTGGAGGTGGAGGCGGACCCGATGAATCTTCCGCACAATATTGAAGTCAACATCTCAATTCTCGCCGCTCTGGGCGATAAAATCCACGCGAGCGACCTGGCTCTTCCATCCGGTATCAAGCTCGTCACACCGTCTGAAGAAGTCGTCGCGCTCGTACAGGAGATAGTGGAAGAGAAGGAAGAAGTCGTTGCGCCAGCGGATATTTCCACAATTGAAGTTGAGAAAAAGGGCAAGGAGGAAGAAACGCCCGCTCCAACGCCCGCTCTGGAAGAGAAGAAATAATTTTTGCTATACTGGACTGATGTTCAGAAAGGTCGTCGTAACGTTCATTTTTCTGATAGCGGTCTTCGGCGGATTTTTTGCATTTCAGGCAAAGGCGCAAGAACTCACACCGGAGGAGCGTGCTGTCTTACAGGCGCAGTATGACGAGCTTCAGAAGGAGATTGCGATACAACAGCAGATCATTAAGAATACGCAGGCGAAGAAAAACACTCTGCAAGGCGACGTTACCCTGCTAAATGCGCAGATTAAAGCGGCGCAGGCGCAAATTGACGCAAAAAATATCACCATCAAGCAGTTGGCCGCGCAGATAGTGAAGAAAAATGTGGTTATCAACGAGCTTGAAGACCGCATTAGCCGCGGGAAGGAGGCGCTCTCTTCAATCATGCGTCAGACACAAATGTTGGACGACTACTCGGTCGTCTCTGTGGCACTCGGCGCACAGAGCGTCTCCGAGTTCTTCAGCGACTTGGATGCCTTCACTTCAATCAAGACCGATCTTCAGAATCTTTTTACAGATATCCGCGCCGCGAAGGCGCAGACCGAAAGCGAAAAAGCTGATTTGGCGGTGAAGCAGAATCAAACGGTTGACGCAAAATATGTAGTGGAGACGCAGAAAAAGCAGATCACGAACAATAAGACCGAGAAACAGCAACTCCTCGCGATAACCGCGAACCAAGAGACTGAATATAAAAAAGTTCTCGCGGACAGGCAAGCAAAGGCGGCGGCGATACGAGCCGCACTCTTCCCTCTGCGGGACGCGGCGCCGATCCAATTCGCGGACGCTCTCAACTATGCAAAGGGGGCGCAGGCAAGGACCGGTGTCCGTCCGGCGCTTATACTCGCAGTGCTCACACAAGAGTCCAATCTTGGGAAAAATGTTGGGCAGTGCTATCTCACGAATAACGCCACAGGTGTTGGTGTTGGGAAAAATACCGGTACCGTTTTCTCAAAAGTAATGAACCCTACGCGTGACGTACCGCCGTTTATAGAACTTGGATTACAACTTGGTTTTGACCCGCATAGACAAGTGGTTTCTTGTCCAATCGTAAGTGCTGGCGGCTGGGGAGGCGCGATGGGTCCCTCGCAATTCATTCCTTCTACATGGGCGATGTATGCCTCTAGAGTTGCGTCGGCGCGCGGAGTCTCCATCGCGAATCCTTGGGATCCGCGAGATGCAATAATGGCGATGTCAATCTATCTTGGAGGGCTTGGCGCAGGCGCAGGCGGCTATAGCGCCGAGAGTACAGCCGCGGCAAAATATTATGCCGGCGGCACGTGGGCCACAGCTGGGAGAACCTACGCCAGGAGCGTTATGGCCCTCGCCGAGAGTATCCAAGGCAATATAGATTTCCTTTCAAACAATTAACTGGATTCCTTCATGCGAGCGAATATTCAATAAGCGCGTGCTTTATATCCTCTGTGAATTATTTGTAAATATCGTGGTCGCCAATTGTTAAAAGTACAACCTCATTCTCCGATAGATAGTCGAAGACTATGCGGTTACGGAAATCAACTGAAAATCCATAAAACTTTTTTAATTTCCCATGCAATTTATGGACCTTGATAAAATTGATATCCTGAACGGGCTCTAGCCGGCCTTTTTCTTCAGGCAGTATATTTCATTCGCAAACGTGGGCAGGAAAATGGTTTCCATTTCCGCATTGTAGACAATTTTATTGGTGATGCGCTCGGTGGCTTGGAATATAGCGGTGTTTTTCCCCGTGACAGCGTCAAGCTCATAGAGGCGCCCATCGTTTGAACCGATGTAGATTTTATCGCCGATAATTTCTGGCGATGCAAATATTCTGCCCTGGGTCTCGAATTTCCAAACGACCGCGCCCGTCTCCAGGTCAATGCAGTACACATGCTTATCCAGCGATGCCGCATACACGAAACGGCTGCTGATGAGGGGGGTGGAATACATCCATCCGTCCATTCGGATTTTGCGGACAAGCTCCCCGGTCTTTGTCTTCAGAACATAGAGATATGAATCCAGCGAACCGAAGCATACGAGACCGCGTTCTTCGTCAAAGGCGAAGGACTCTTTTATTTCCCCGTCAGTCTTGCGCGTCCAAAGGAGTTTTCCGGTCGCGGCATCAAACGCATACACTGAAAAATCATTGCAACCGCAGATGACCAGGCCGAACTTTTTTGAGTACGTCGGCGATGAGTGAACATATTCCGGCAGAACATACTCCCACTTCTTCTTGCCCGTCTCAGCGTCAATCGCCGCAATCCCGCCGTGCTTTTTCCACAAACCGAACTCTAGGCCGACAAAAACTAGTCCGAGGTCCAGCGCAACACACGGGGACGAACGTATCCAATCCGCCTCCATAAATACCCACTTCCGCTTGCCAGTGTTCTTGTCTAGAGCGTAAAAGTTGCCATCGTGGGCACCGAAGTATATGAAATCCTTATACAGAGCCGCAGAAGAAAAGACCTTTCTTTTTCGAGAGACAAGTAGCGTCTTATATTCCCATACTGTTGACCCGTCGGATTGGTTCAGCGCCCAGAAGCTTCCATTATCGGTGCCAAAGTATATTTTTGTGTCGTCTAGAAGCGGCGTTGATTTTGGAATGACGTGGAAATAGTCGGGTTTTTCAGCTTTCCAGTACCACTGTGGATGGAATAGCATCGGGACGGACTTGCGCTCCCGGTCCACGACATTTTTTACGTTGAGCGAGTCCTTAAAATCATCCAGAGTGAAGAGCGAAAATATCTTAATGCCTTTTTTATGAAAATAGTCGTAGTACGATTCGTCGCGATAGCGCAGAATGACGAATACCATGCTTACCTTTTTCCCTAGCGATTCAATCACCTCCACCTGCCGTATGAAGCTCTTCCCGGTGTTGATCGTGTCGTCCACCAGTATGACTTTCTCATCGGTCAGTTCTCCCTCTATCATTCGCAGTAACCCGCTTTTCTTTCGGGACTTCCGTATGAAAAATCCGTTTGCCGGCGCTCTTTTTTCTCTCATCTTAAGGGTGAGTTCCGTGATGAGCGGTATGGCCGCCACCTCAATGCCTCCAACTTGAAATGGGTATTCGTTCTTGCATTTCTCCCAGAAGAGCTCGCCAACCCAGTCAAGCACCTCGGCTCGCAGAAGCACTCGCCTGAAGTCAAATAGCCACAATGCCTCTGTCCCGTTCGGATTAACACTCCGTTCCATGTCCTTCGTCACGAACACTTCTTGCTCTATGACCCCTCTTAGTTTGAGTCGTTGTGATTCCATATGCGATGTATTATTCTGATTTGATGATTCTTCCTCGGTTTCATTTCTTGGAGAAGTTTCTTGACGTGTACTATATCAGACAAATCATCGCTTTTACAGAGTGGCTCAAGCGGCATTCGCTTGAGCATGAAAATATTTTCATTGATCTGCCACGGCAAGAGCGTTCCATTAATTCCGGCTTCCTCTCATTTATTTTTTGCGCGCCCGGCGGGCTCGCCGTCGCTCTTAAGAAGAAGGACCGGCAAGATGCTTATGCGTGGTGCATGATTTTTCGTTCTGCTGAATATGAAATTTGGGAAAATAAGGAAAAATATACTGACAGGGCGACACCGCTTCGTTTCGGTCTCTCGGACGACGAGAAGGAATTTGCCCTTGGGTATGCCCGCTGCACGCTCAGTGAATATTTGAAAACAGGAAAGCTCAGTACTGCGTCCGCGAACAACGTCCCAGACATATTTCTTGAGACGGCAAATGTCGACGTCGCGCTGTGGGTACGCGGCGCGCTTCGCGGTTCGCGCATCGTGGAAAGCCTGCCTCTCATTGCCGCTATTCATGAAGCAGCGATTCGTTCGTGTCGCGACGAGCGATTCAAACCGATTGCCGCAGAGGAGTTGGATACGGCGACTATTGAGATAGCCGTACTCTCCGACCTGCAGTTGCCGCTTCTGGACAGGGAGGTACGTGCGAATACCATCGCACCAGAGAAGGGATATCTGCTATTCGCACAGGGCAAGCGAGGTTGGTTTTTACCGGCAACCCTCAATAGAGTAACGTTTAAAGACCTCAATGATTTTCTGCGTCTCATTGAGAAAAAGGCCGGCGTCCAGAAGGTCCTTTTGCCGACGTTAAGTCTCAGAATATTCGATGTGGACAACTTCATCGAATCGAGCAGGATACCCCGGATGGCGCTCGCGCTCCGCGGTCCGATTATTAGGCACGACATCAGCTCAGACGACGCTACGCAAACACTGGACCATATTGCGACGCGCGGCGCGGACTTTCTCTGCAGAATGCAGGAAGCAGATGGCAATATTCCGCCAATTATCAATCCTCTTACCGGTAGGAAAGACCAAATTGACTGGATTCGCCTCGCCCTTACCGCGTGGGCGCTCGCCTTGATAGGGAAGGTTGATAAAAACCACCGGTATGTCGAGGCGGCGCGTAAAGTATTCACATATATCGTTAGCAATTTGTACGGCCACCCATTCATTACGGAGAAAAAGCGTTGCTCGGCGTTCATCTATGCATACAGGCTGGCAAATGAATTAGGAGAAACCGGAGAAGCCGCAAGAATGCACACGGAAATTCTAGACCTATTCCCGAAGATTCCTTACGGACACATCTTCTATTCTCAAGTCGCACTGCATCTTCTCGAGTCCTGCGTAGGGGATGCTGTAGTACTTGCAAAAGCCGAAGAACTTTCGAATGCCGTACTAAGAAAGTATGAGCACCGCATAAAGAGCGGAGACAACTTAGAGCTCGTGCAATTTCCGGAACTTATACCGCTCCTGCGTATCATCGGGAACCTGCACGCCGACCAAGGAATGATACGAAAATCCGAAGAAATTTCGCAGTGGTACGTCTCACAACAGTTGTATGACGGTTCATTCCCAAGCGCCATCGGCTCACGTTTTTCATACGTTCGAGGTAGCGGGAAAATCTTCGAGGTTTTATGCCTTGAGCCGGAGAAGAACAAGGTCTGTATCGGGCGGATCGTTGGTTGGTTATCGGAGATGCAGTATGACGAGAACAATACCTATTTCGTGGAAGAGAGTATACGAAAGGAGATCATCGGGGGATTCAGGCACGATTATATGAACCAAGCGGTCTGGATTGATGCTGTCGGGCACGTACTTATCGGCGTAGCTCGGCTGAAGGGTGTACAGAAGGCAGTTTAGTTATCCACACACTCGTTCGCGTTCCGACGCGGTTTATATGATAACATCTTCTTATAATGACGATTAAAAAAATTCTCCCGTATGCAACCACGGCGCTCTTGACCCTAGTGGCAATCTACCTTACTCCACTGAAGTGGGTGACTGTCATAGAACCGACCATCAAGGACATTGACCCGGTCGCCTTCCAGAGCGATTTCGTGAAAAATAGCGACAGATACATCTTTATCGATGTCCGTTCGGAGACAGCCTACAATAAAGTGCATGCCGTCGGGTCGATAAATATGCCCCTGCATACGCTCTACGACCAGCGTCACGTGCTTCCGAAAAACGGCAAGGAGATTATCCTTATTTGTAGTGGCGGTCGCGCATCGGGGGTCGCGTACAGCTACCTACAGCATTACGGATTCTTCAATATAAAGCGCATAGATGGTGGCATTGAGAATTGGATAGCCGAAGGATTGCCGGTAGATGGCTCGGCACCGACGGAGAAACCTCTCGCGCTCGCCGACCCCTCGATATTATATTGTGTATAAGGGTATATAATTGCAGAACATATGAAAAAAATATTGAAAATAACTACATACATCTTCTCCATCATGTCGCTCGCTGTCATCGTCTTCCTAGGCGGTATTGTGGTTAGGGTTACTGAAAAAAGTAGTACGAACGAGAACGAAATAAAAAGACTGATACCCTTGCTGACGTTCGGTTTAGGCGCTGAACGTGCATCTGCAGATGTTCCTTATGGCAGCAGCAGCAGCAGCGACTGCGAGGGCGGCGGCGACGAGGGTTGTTAAGACACCAGTATGATATGATGCAAGATCGTCCGCGCTATAAGATACTGGTGGTTCTGGGTATAGTGTTCGTTGTGGCGGCTGGATTCTTTTTATACACAAAATACGGTTACCAGAATCAAGATAATAATACTATGGCAGTTTATAACGAAAAATATCAAGGAGCCCAGGCGTTCCAAAATTCCGGTGATTATTCGGGTGCCCTGGATGCTTTCAACGCTCTTTTGAAGAGTGTCCCGGACAAGGCCTCGGAAGGAAAGGTAAAGATATTTATTGCCGCAAACCTCTTCGCAAGAAATCAGGGAGATGACCAAGCCAAAAGTATAGCGATGTACAAAGAAGTCTGGAACGACCCTCTGGTACCCGCCTATGTGCGTGCCAAGGTACTTACCGACCTTGCCGGTGTGGTAATAAGGAGTAAGGATGAATCTTTTTATACATCACATTTCAACGAACCGCCCTTCAGCGACTTCCTTCCCGCCTCCGGAACGAGCAGTTCAAAAATGTCCATCGTGTATCTGAAGATTCTGGAGCTTTCGGATGAAACATTCCCCAACTCATATGCCGAGTATCTGATAGCCGGAAATTATTACGCACCCCTGTCGGCCAATGACATTCCCGTAGGTACCGCCACTCCAGAGCAGGTTGCGAAAATAATGCAGGACTATGTGAAAAAAGCTGACATTCTCGCTCCGACTGATGAATCTACCTATAAGCCGGAGATAATTGTACAACGGTATCTTTATCGTTCCATCGCTCTTAACGGAAGCAATAGGATTCTCAAAAACATAAGTTTGGCAGAGAGAGAAGATGCATTGAAACTTGCTTTGAGTAAAGGCGCGCCATATGAGAATGGCAACGACTATGCCACGAAGGCAGTGATAATGGATGTTCGGTTCTTCTATGCTCAATTCTTGAACAGGAATATCGGTAAGGAACGCTATTCGGATATAGTGACTTTACTGAAACCATTCGGCGGTGCCGTTTCCGGTTCAGATCCATCTTTTAAAGCAACGCGTGCAAGATTTATGGACCTCGTTACCAGGTCGGACACGGATTTCAAAAAAGTGAATGCTCTTGCCTTGGCCCAAATATCTCCTGAATTTAAGGATTTTCTTACCAGCCTCGGTCTGAAACCGTAATATTAATCCTTGAGCGGAACGAAAACCTTAAATTTTGGTCCGTCTTTTGGAATAGTTGAAACCTGCTTTATCTGTATTTTAAGCGCTCCTCCATAGGAGAGAGACAAGCGTTTTTCGAGGGCTGCGATAAATTTTTTCGCAATGTGTTCTCTTACTTCCAAAAGTACCCCAATTTCATCAAGGTTATCTTGACGCACTTGAAATCGACGTACGTTCGATAGAAATGGTTCCTTGCTAAATCCTTTTAATATTCTACTCGCGGATTTATTTTCCCCGCTACTAAATTTTATGACATCTGTTTTTCTGCCTTTTATTTCAAGCAGTGGAGATTTGTTTTCACACTCACACGCCATATCGTAATGAAGAGTGCCGATGTCTCCCGGCTGATACCTGATGAGCGGCATGACGGTATTGTCTAAACAAGTAATGGTGACGTTACCTTCAGTCCCGTGAGGAATTCTACCCCCTTTGTCGTCTACTATTTCAACCACCACTCTCTCTGAAAAGGTATGATAAAAGCCATGGTACTTTTTGCATTCTAAGGCCAAAAATCCTATTTCTTGTGCACCGTAACAGACCACTATGCCACACTTTAGATACTGTTTAACTAAGAGACGGATAGATTCTTCCAAAAACTGCCCGGTAAATAAACATAGTGAAATAGCAGGATGAAGATCGTATTCTTTCAGAGTGTCTACAAGAAATTTCAATTCGCTTGGGCTACATTGGATAACCGCCTTATTAAGATTTGTTACAATCTCAGAAATTTCTCGTATTCTGCTAGCCATATTTTTTTCATCAGCATTAAGAAAAAGATCTCCATTTGAGAACCATTTAAATGGTCCCAGAACGGCGCTACGTGGAAAATTAAATGTCATATGGAAATTTCTCAAACCATTTTCTCCCAAAGAGAAATCATCACATTCCAACTCCTTAATAAAATGAGCCAAAATATTAATTATTGATGTTGTTTTGTTCATACCCCACACAAATGGAATACCGGTTGTACTTCCGCCGGTTCCTCGCCACACTATTGAAGCATTCTCTACCGTGCGGGTCGAGACATCCTCTTTAGGCACATCAAGCAGAGCATGTTTATTGACCGGTGGAATATTCTTTAGGTCGGATATTTTTTTTATTTTCCCAACGTCTATATTATTTCTCTCAAAATATGATGCCCACCACTTGCTTTTTTTTGCCACAGCCAGCATTTTGCGCAGGCGTCTCTCTTGAAGCTTAATGGCAAAGGATTGTCCGCGCTCCTCGATTCGTTTCAATGTGTATACATATGCGTTGACAATTCTTATGTACAACCTGAATTCTAAACCGCTCTTCGTTATAACGTCATTCTGCAAAAAACAATGGGGTATGAATCGTCCCCAGTTATCAAGGAGCGTTTGATAAATAAAGGAGAAAAAAGTATCGCTAAATGCCCGCATTACCGCCAAATGATAAGACTTCGAAGACCGTTATGCAACTATCTTCGAAGTCGGTTAAAAAATGGGCCTGGATATTTCCAGGCCCGCCGCCGCTATTTTTCTTCAGGTTTCACTGAGGCTTTATACCGACTGTTGCGAGCAATTTTCCGTAACGATCATACGAGTCACGAACAATGATCGAAAATTCTTTCGGCGTATTCGACCTGAATTCAACTCCTTGATTTCTCCAAAACATTCTCAATTCTGGAGTGACGAGAATGCTCTGAATTACATTGCTGAGGTATTCCACTGTCACCAGTGGCGTCATTTTTGGTGCAAATACGCCGACCCAATTGTTCACTTCATACTTACGTAACCCCGACTCGCTGATAGTTGGAATAACAGGCAGTAATGGGTTACGTGCGGAACCGGTTACTGCGATTACACGCAATTTCCCCGTTTCAATGAAGGGCCGTATAACCACGTAGGGGAAGAACAAGAAATCAATACGTCCGCCGAGAAGATCGGTGAGTGCGGGTGTAACCCCGTTGTAAGGCACGTGTAGTATCTTCACATTTGCCATATGGACGAATAATTCACCTGAAAGATGAAATGCGCTACCGACTCCCGAAGAACCAAAGGTGAGGAAGTTTGGCTTCATCTTTGCAATTCGGATCAAGTCCTCGACAGTTTTTACTGGCACGATTGGGTGACTGACGAGCACATTTGAGGAAGTACCGATTTGTATGACAGGAATGAGGTCGTCCAGTGAGTCATACGGCATCTTCAAATGCAAGTGCGGAACGCTAGTGATCGAACTTGATGGTGCAATCAGTAGTGTATAACCGTCGGGTTTTGCTTTGGCCACAATTTCATTTGCGATTATCCCCGTACCACCAGGCCGATTGTTAATAAGGAACATACCCCCAGTCTCCTCACTGAGTTTTTGGGCGACCGGTCGCCCTAAGAGATCAGTATTGCTCCCGGCGGGGGAACCGACGAACATGCGAACTACTTTACCGCGATAGGTTTGCGCATCCGTCTGTTGAATGGCAAGAACAGAAAAAAACAAAGCGAGACCAGCACAGGTTGATGAATGCATTTTTTCTCCATACAGTTCATTGTTGAAAAGGACAAGGAATACTCCTCCCATGCTAGCACACCATAATTTGGCTAGTCAAGGTTTTGTACGAGTTCTCGATAACCTACCCTTTGTCCGAGAAGAAAAGTATACTCTATGAATCATTGGGTATAATGAAATACCATGGAACCGTATGTTAGATGTTAAAAAAATTAAAGAAAATTTTCCCATTTTCGATTCGTATCGGGAGAGATACGGCAAAGAGCTTGTCTATCTTGACTCCGCAGCCTCGTCACAGACTCCTCGGCAGGTTGTTGAAGCTATGAATGAATATTATTTCAATTACCGTTCAAATGTGCACCGCTCGCCATACGCACTTGGCACGGCTGCAACAAGTGCGTATGAAAATGCCCGCACCACAGTAGCAAAGTTCATCGGTGCAGAAAAATGGGAAATTATTTTTACCCCCGGCGCCACCTTTGGTGTAAATATGCTTGTGTTGATGCTCGAAAAATATCTGAAACTCGGCCAAAAAGATGAGATTACGATCAGTGTCGCGGAACACCATTCGAATTTTATCCCGTTTCAGGAGCTCGCGAAACGGAGCGGAGCAGTCGTACGCCTCATTCCGCTCAAAGGCACCGATTTGGATTACGATATCGCCAAGAAATTAATATGGCGAGGGACGAAGATTGTTACGCTACCGCTCGCGAGCAATGTTCTGGGCACCCTGTATGACATCCGGCGCATCGTGCAGTGGGCCAGACAAGCCGGTGCGATTACCATTGTCGATGCGACGACGGCGATAGGGCATATAGGGGTGGACGTGCGTTCCCTAGGATGCGATTTTCTCTTCTTCTCGGGGCATAAGATGCTCGGTCCGACCGGTATCGGGGTATTATATGGGCGCGAAGAATTACTGACTCGTCTTTATCCGAGTTTCTTTGGCGGTGGCATCGTCGAAAGCGTTACCGAGAAAGAAACGACATATTTGGATATACCAGAATGTTTTGAGCCTGGAACACCGAATATAGCCGGCGCCATCGGTCTAGCACGAGCAATAGAATATGTCCATTCCTTAGGTATGGGCACGGTTACAGAACACGTGCAAGAACTCGTACACTACACTATTAAAAAATTGGACGCCATTCCCTATCTGACCGTCCTTTCTGAAAAAAATGAAAAAAAGAACTCTGGGGTCGTTTCATTTTCCGTACTGGGAATCGGTTCCCAGCGTCTTACCAAGGCGTTAGATCATGAACATATCTCGATCCGTGGCGGACACCATTGTGCTATGCCGCTCGTGAACCGTTTGGGCGTATCGGGCGTCTGTCGCGCCAGCTTTTATGTGTATAACGACCAAACTGATATCAACACCCTTGTTTCGGGAATAAAAAAAGCTCGGGAACTCCTCAAATAAACAAAAAGACCCCACCAGCAACGCGGGGTCTCCCAAGGGCGCATTAAAAGCGCGCCTAATTGTTATTTTTTTTCTAGCTTGAACTTCCAGGTCCCTCCGCGGACTCCGACAACTTCTCCGGCCAGTTGTTTGTCAGGCTGGGTTTCCAGCCTAAAGGTTCTGTCGCAACCCCTCACAACGCCTCCAGCTTTGATCTCGGCGGTGCCGTCGTCTTTGATGATGCCGACGACCGGCGTTATTTGCCTGCAGGCTTTGTCGGCCTTGAAGTATTGGGACGTGCCAGTTATTGTCCTTTGATTCTGTACAAGAATCAATTCGAAAGCGCGGAAACCGCTTCCATCGCCAGTTTCAACGTTTCCGTAGTACACACCGGACAGAGGGGACAGAGAAGAGGGCAATCCCACGACACCTCTTACTTCTTGCGGCTGTGGCGATGCCTCCTGTCCGAATACATGTGGAACGAAAAGGGCTAGTGCTACAGTTGTAAAGAACAATGCTTTCACTTTCATGGCAACCTCCTTAATCTGAAGTTGGACCGATATGTCCAACGCAATGACATCATAGCATACAATGCAGGAATATGCTGTGGACAGTTTCTTGCTATACTGGCTGGACTGCTATGAAGAAGAGAATCGCGAATCTGAGAAAATTATTTCCCGTTTCTTTTTTACTGATATTGACTGTTCTGCTTGTGGCTATCGTTGTGCAGAAAAAAACGTCGTGAGTGCGGTACTCTGGAACAAATTGAGTTGCGAGCGGGGTAGTCGCTCTTAGCTGTGCCTCGTGCGGCTCGCTTATCGTCGGTTTTCTAGCCTCCTTCTTCAGCGCCTCAAGTTTGTTAATTTTTATACCATATCAAAGCACGGCATTTGCCGCCCTAAGTATCGCCACACTTTGTTTTTCACTCTATGTACTGAATAGAAAACTCAGGATAGCTAGTAGGTACATATGAAATAAACGGTGGCCGTCCTCTTTACTTTTTACCAAGAATTGCATTGGTGCTAAGGGAGTTATAGCTGTATAATACAGATAATGAGGCACTGGTCCGTAGACGTGCGCAGACTAAAAAATGATCCGGACGCACTGGCTGTGTGGGAGCTTGAAAATGCCGTCAATTTCGGGATTCGCGACGGCAAAATCAAGAGACAAGACCTTCTCGAATACTGGGACATGCTTGATTTAGACCCGTACAAAAAGAAGTTTCTTTCGCTCATACTATCACTATGACCTCCATTCTTTCAGAAAACCAGCGACTGTTGCTGACACTGTTGAGCGAAGATGCTCCTATTTGCAAGACATTCTATTTGTCCGGCGGGACGGCGCTCGCAGAATTCTATTTGCACCACAGATTCTCGGAAGATTTAGATTTTTTTTCAGAAGAAGAGTTTGAGTCGGAAGATGTTTCGGCCGTGTTGAAAAAAATCCAGAAAGCCGCGGGAATTATCCGTGTGAGGTATGAACAGTCGTTCAATAGAAATCTTTTCTTCCTTGAACT
>Ga0209541_10012703_pt1 | contig 12990 bp, 23 predicted proteins | sample RifCSPlowO2_01_FD_184027 | JGI IMG/M metagenome (GOLD analysis project Ga0209541, IMG submission 184027) | Groundwater microbial communities from Rifle, Colorado - Rifle CSP2_plank lowO2_0.1 (SPAdes) (version 2) | ecosystem: Environmental > Aquatic > Deep subsurface > Groundwater | place...
GAAACTACAAAACCCTATGAATATTTATAAATTCGCCCCTGCACCGCAAGAACCTCACTTTCTTAATCGTATGCTCTTTTTAACTTAGAAATACCTTAAAGTATATAAATGTTATTGTATTTTTTATGGTAATATGAAAAATGAGAATATTCCAGATAAAATATTATTAGAATACCAAAAATCACAAGATTCGGCGGAACATTTCAATAATATGATATGGCATTTAACATCACTTCTTGTGGGTTTTTCTATTATTGCTTTATATATTTATTTTAAAGATTTTCCGAATAAGGATATTATAACAACAAAAGAGACTTTAAGACACCTTATTTTAATTGCAGGTACAATATCAACTTTTTATGTTAGTTACCTTATAGAATCCTCCAATAGTAAAAAAATATTAAAGTATGAAATCTGTAAAACAATAGAGAAAAGATATGATTTTATAGGACAAAACCTTCTAACAGAAGGAATACCAAAAAGCAACAATACTTGGCTTGTTAAGACTATAAAAAATTTAAAGATAAATAGATTATTCGTTAAAGTATTTGGGAATGAAGGAGGAATTTCAATATTAAGACCAATTATTTCTTTTATACTTATTCTATATTCTTTATTAATAATTGTAGAAATGATTGGAACAAAAGATTATTTTATTATATTTGTGGGTGGGTTTTGTATTATTCTGGCTTTTATTGATTTAAGATATGTTAAAAAAGATAATACTTGGATTGATGAAAAATTAAGTAAGAGGCTCATAGCAATAAATTGGTTTGAAAAAGGAGGTAAAAATGTTAAAAAGAAGATTACAAAAAAGTAAAACAGGACAATTTTTCTTAAGTATTCCTAACCAGCTTTGTAGATTAAAGGGTTGGGATAAGGGAGATGAAATCATTATAGGGGAAAAGGAAGGAGATATTATTTTGAAAAAATGATAGATAAATTTAATTCGGATATTTCAAAGATATGGAAGAGATATAAAGATAGAGAAAAAGATGGAACAAAAAGACATCCTTTAACTTTTCCCAAATTAAAGAAAAATAAGCTTTTATTTGTAGGAATAAATCCTTCTTTTTCAGAAAAAAGTGAAGAAGAATATAAGTTTTCAAATAATAATTTTAGCATAAAAAAAGATATAAAAAAAGAGGAAAAAGCAAGAAATGAATATAGTTATTATAAGAAATTTAAACAGATCTCTCGAAAAATATTTGGTAATGAAATGGAATGGGAGCATATAGATTTATTTTTTATTAGAGAAAAATCACAAAATGACCTTAAGAGAATAATATACCCTAAAAATGGAAAATTTAATGATTTTGGTAGAGAACAATTAAATCTTTCCTTAAATAAAATCAAAGAATTAGAGCCTAAGATTATAGTTGTTGCTAATGCATTAGCATCGAACATAATTAAAAAAGAATGGAACATTAAAGATAATGATTTTAATAAAGAATTAGGATTTCATAAGGTTGAGATTAATGATAAAAAAATCGCTATTTTCTTTTCTGGTATGTTGTCTGGACAACGGGCACTAGATAAAGGCTCTTTTGAAAGGTTAATCTGGCATATTGGAAAAGCAATTAGAAGAAATTAATAATGTGGAGATAAAATGAATATTTTTAAAAAATTATTAAATCTGATTATTAGACAACTGAAATATTATTGGAGAAACAAATTTTATATTATATTTTCTATTTTATGGATTATTATGGCACTATTTACAGTTTTTGATAAAAATAAAGCTACGGATGTTGGATATTGGTCTCTCTTTGCAATTATAACTACTATATTGGTGTATCTATGGCAAAACTCTGTCGAACAAGAAAAAGAATATGGAGATGTAAAAAAGACGATAAAATTCCTACATATTGAATACAAAAATAATATTGAGATTTCTGCTTATTTAGACCAAGCAAAAACACAAAATGTTAATTTGAAAATTCTTTCATTTACTATATTTTCTAAAAAATTTATAGGTAAAGTTGTGGAAAGAAGAATGATTAAAGATAAAACTCTTTTCTTGATGGTTAAAGATAATTTAAAGAGAATAACGTGGTTTAATAGAGCGTGGTTAATCTTGGCAAAATCTAAATTATTAGGACAAACAAGAATGAATAATAAAATAAGAGACCACTTAATATACAATTATGAACAAATTTATAAAAAGTTAATTATAACAGAACCAAAAATTAAAGAATATTTTGAGAAAGAATTTAATGAAGAATTAAAAGATGAAATCTAATTTTTGAAGTAGATTATCCTTATACCATTTTTTTGAATACATTCTCATATTTTTCTCTTAACTTTTTTATAGATTCTCCATACTCTCCCTCAATTTCCTTATTGTATTTATATTCTACCCAATTTTTATCAAGAAAGTCACATACAGCCAGTGCAAGAGTAATTAGATTTCCACCTTTTTCATAATCTTCTTTAATCCCAATCATAAAATCTCTATTATGAACCATAACATTCCTTAATTCATTAAAATCCTTCAGCAAGAATCCTTGTTCTTTATTTATTAAACCAAATTCTAAACACCATTCTATGTATTTTCTAAGAGTCCAGTTATTCATTAATTTAGTTTTGATTCCCCTTTCAAAAAATAATTTTGTAAATAAATGGAATTCAAGGTCACAGGCCAATCTAAGAAACCCCTCCAAAAAACTTCCTTCTTCAATTTCTTTTCTAACATCCTTCATATTTAGTTTTCTTTTTGACATTATATTAAAATACAAGGTTTTTATTATTTTATATAAAAACTAGATTAATAAATTTTCTCTCCACATTACAAATAATAAGATTCCAAAACTCATTTTAATTTTGAGCTTTTTCTTTATCAGTTTGATATTTTTCCTCTAATTTTTTTGTTATTTCTTCCTTTTCTTTTAATGTAGAAGTTGCAATTTCAAAATATTTAACAAAAAGATCTATATGAATTTCTCTCTCTTTAGAATTTTGAGCTATACAGATATTATATAGTTCTTCAAAAGATTTATACATATTTTCATAATAACTTATCTCTGTAGCTTGATACGCTTCTTGATACTCTTCATAAGTAGGAGGTACTTTTAGAGCAATAAATTCTTCATAAATTTGTTTTGCATCTTCATAATTTTGTTTAAATTTTGGACAATAAGTAGTATCTCCTACCTTCCACATTTTCATATTAAAGGCATTATCATTGATTATTGTTGCATGTTTTTTAGCAATTTCTATCATTTTATCAAAATATTTCTTTTCGACTAAATCCATAGAAAAATAAGTGCCAAAGGCATTAATTCTCCATGCACCTTTATCATATTCTAATCTCATCGCTGGTGCCTTTGTTTCATATAAGGAGCTAGAAACAGTATAATAAGAATATACAATATCATCCGATTCCATGCTTATTTTATCTAATCGAACGGTAATACTCGTATCTTTCTCAAGATAATCCATAAGTTCAATAAATTCGGGTTTGGTTTTTTTACTTTGAAGTTCAGGTATAAACATATTATACATTTCTGAGAAATCCTTTTGCTCCCATTCCCTTGCAAATTTATCTGCTGTAGTCTCTGCACCTTCTTTACTTTTAGGTTGTTTGTAAATATTCTCATCTGCACAGCCACTTATTAAAATCAATCCAAGAATTAAAATTATTAATAGTTTTTTCATTTTATCATCCACAAGCAAAATCCAATATTGCTTGTCTTCTCTCTACAGCAGTAAATTGGTCAATATTTTTTCCAATTTTTTGTGAGTATATTTCATAAGCTTCTTTATTTTGACCTCTATCTTTATTTTGACAACAAAAGATTACATCATTTAATTGTGAATCTGAAATTCCATAAAGTCTTTTAACTTTCTCGACTATTTGTTCAGCACATTCTGAGGAAAATATACCATTATTATAACAATAATTCTCATAGATTTCTATTTCTCTACAAATTTCAATTTTTTTATCTATGTTTAGACTAACGACATTATTTAAAACAGGCTCACTATTAAAGGCGGGATTGGTTGAAGAATTATTAACACAACCACTAACAAAAAACAACAAAAAAACTAAAAATATTGTAAAAATTGCTTTTCTAAACATGCTAACAATTGTTGGCATTTCAATATATTTAAAACTTGCTATCAATTATAAGCATGAAAATATATTCTACAGGACTAGAAATTAAGAAAAAATTGATTAATGCACTAAAAGAAAAACCAACTTCTTTAAGAAAATTAGAAACAAAATTAAACTTGGGATATAACTCTATTAAGCTACATATAATTGAATTAGAATATTTAGGTATCGTAAAAGTAACTAAAACAAAAGAAAATTCTAGAAACGGAAGATCTTATTTAATCTCAGAATTGACAGATTATGGAAGAAAACTCAAATTTTAACTTCTTTTTCATGTATTGCATTTAAGTTATATTTTAAATCCTTCGTTTTTATTTCAAATAGTTTTTTATCTAATTTGCTAATAATTTTAAATTTTTCCCTCATTATTTGTTGTTTTGGAGACAACCCTAATTCATTCAATAAGAATATTAACCTCTTTTGTAGTATTATAAAATCTTCACCAAAATAAGCAAAATTTTCTTTTCCATATTCTGCATCCCAATAGCCATGTTCATTTGGTTTTAAGTAATGGTGAATTATAGTTCCAATATATCTCTCCATTCTTCTTAATATATAATCAGTCATTGCAGCTTCCCTAATAATCAATTTTGTAGAATAAGAAACCTCAATCCCAAATTTTTTTAATTCTTTAGCTAATTCTTTCTTTGTTTGTGCGAAATCTTTTACTAGGGTAATTCCTCCATCCTCTTCTGGAATTTCATTTCTTTTCATAAAAAGATAGAAAAATAAATAGTTTAAATATTTTTTTAAAAATATTTACATATTTTGTAATGCTTCAAGTTTTTCAATTGTGTCAACAAAATTTATTAAAGAATCTATATCAATAAAATCATCTAATTTTAGTTTTAACTTATTATAATTTAATAGAATATAGTTCAAATCTTTAATAGAGTATTTGCATTTATTTTTTATTCTAAATCTAAAAACCCTTTGATGATTGGAGTTCAATTTATCAAAATTCTCTATATTTTTTATATCTGATGGAGTTAACATTATTATAAATTTTAAATTATTCTACATTATGTTTGTTTTTTCTATCCTTATTTTTTTCAATTATCTTATCTTTCTTTTTTAGTATTAGTTTTCCATCATCTCCGGGTTTTGTCATAACTTCATACTCTTTAGGTTTTGTATCATATATTTTAAACTCAAAGCCCTTGTTAATCCTAGCAAATTTTTCTTTAAGCTCATTGGCTTCTCTGCATAGCCTTTTTGCTTGTGCATCTCTTCCCAACAAAAAATCTTCAACTAACCATTCTACAGCACCACTTCTATTGCCTTCTTTATCTAATGCCTCAATTATACTTGCACGTAAAGATAAATTACAATGTCCTTTTGGGTCATACGGATTAGATTTAGGTCTAGCCATAAAACCACCTTCTCTTTACTATGTATTTAATGAGCAAAGAACTAACAACCCTTCTAGATAATATGCTTAAATAAATAAATAAGTATAGAAATAATAATATAATATAATAGATTTTTTGCGTATTTAATAACATTAAATTTTTTCTTAAAATATTCCTTAAAGCTTTAGAACGGGAAATATTGTCTTTTTTAGCCAAACATTCTATTTTAGACCAGAGAGAATCCTCTATAAAAACAATTCTTTTTTTCTTTAATTTAGTTGGCATTATTTTATCTATCATTTTTAGTACACTAAATTTTAAATAGAAGTAAAACAATCCTAAGATTCAAGTGAGTTTAAGATTATTTTATTATCTTCTTTTTTATTTTTTAGCTCTTTTCTCACCCCATCTAATTGTTTTTTGAAGTCATTCCACCACCCAAATAATGTTTCAGTATTTTGCATTTTCTTCAAAGAATTTTGATAAAACATACCTACAAGTACTAGCTAAAGAACGATGATTTTCTTTTGCATAACTCATTAAATTCTCATAATCTACTTCTTCTAGTCTTATCAAAATTGGTTTCATTTTGTAATTTTTAGATATCCTTTAATATAAGAAGATTTTACCAACACTTAAAATGAGTAAAGGGTTGGGGGAATATCAAAGAAGGATTTTAAGGATTTTAGGCTATTATCCTAATGAGTATTTTAATAGAGGGGGATTAGCCCGTGCGTTGGGGGCAATAATATATCCAGAATTAAAAGAAGAGGACTTAAAACCGAAACCATCAGCAAAAATAGAAAATACTTTTGATTTGACAAGAGAAAAGTTAAAAGAAGCAATAAAAAAGAAGGATAGACCCAATAAAATTATAAATAGGATATTAAATTCTTTGAAAAAAAAAGAATTGATAGAAATTAAAAAAGTTGGAAGAAATTCTACTTATGTGAAAATTAGTAACAAAGGTTTAAGTGTGTTTAAAGAGTATATCAAAGAAAAATATAAAACTTGGGAAGGGTGTTTAGAAGACCAGAAAGAAACACAAAGATTATCTAACTTACCAACTCTAGCTTTGAATTATAAAAGAAAGAAGAGATATGATTGCAAAAGGAAACCAATCCGATTATTTAGTTCAACTCCATTATTAGCATATTTAATAAGAAAAATGAGAAGTTAGTTATTCCTAAATTTATCCATTACCTCTATAAAACTCATTTCAGGATGTTTTAAAGCAAACTTAAACACTTCTTTCATCTCTTCCTCTGCTTTTTTGTCATCTTTACTTCTTTCATATCTTTCTTTAATCAAATCCTTATCAACTAAAATATTACATTTAGGACATTTTGTCTCAGAAAATCCAACCAAATGCCCACAATAACCGCAAATCTTAGTTTTAGGCTGATATTCTTTTAATTTATTGTCTTTCAACAAACCTCTTTTAACCAATTCAATCTTAAAAACATCATCTTGATCGCTTAAATCATATGTCTTCAATTGCTTTGTTGATTTCCAACCAGCTATTTTTTGAATAGTAATGTCATCATCTCCTTGCAGTCTTCTATAAGTAACTCCAAATCTTTTAATAGAATAGCAAGTGATAGGTTTATCTATCTTTAATTTCTTACAAGCTAACTTAATTTGTTTATTTATAGAAAAAGGAGTTAACTGATTGCCATATTCATTCAAGAACAAAAAGGCTTCTTTATTGGTTCTGTCCTTATGTTCTGTAAACATCTGCAATAAATAAGGATAAGAATCAATGCTAAGCAATTTCTTAATGCCTTCTTTGCCGTGAGAGTTTATATGAACAATGGCATATCCTTCATCATAAAACTCAACATCTCTTATTTTAGTATAACATATTTCTTGAGGCCTAGCTAAACTTTCAAAAGCTAAAGACAAATAAGCCTTAATATTACTTTTTTTATTAAAATATTTCATTATCTTGTCAAATTCAATAATACCTATCTTATCTTTCCTAGCTTCCTGTCTTGAAATATCTGTCTTAATCCTAAACTCTCTAAAGAAACATGGTCTTTCTACATCATCAAATAAGATTCTGCCTATCCTTCTTATGTCTGAAGCCGTTTTCGTTAACTGGGAGGGCTTTATTCTTTCTCTAATGCGTATTATAATTTCTTCTCTTTCTAAAGAATTAGCATTTTTTAAATCAATATCAATAAAGAAACAAAGTAAATTCATAACATCTTTTAATCTTCCCCTTCTAATATAGCTTAAATCATCAACTTCAAAACTTCTAATCAATTTAACATAATACTTAAAATTCTCCTTATTTTTGCAATAATATAGTCTTTTAGGATTTTCAGGTTTTTTTAAGATATTTTTCTTATTAATATACTCTAAAACCCAATTTTCCCATCTTTTCTTGTTTCCATATATGTCATCTTCTGCCATAGTCTCAAACCTTTTCTAGTTATTTATATAGTTTAGAGCACTACGACTTAGAAAGTAGATAAGTTCGCCCCTGCACGGATTTGAACCGTGGACTTCAAGGTCCGCAACCTCGCGTACTATCCAGGCTATACTACAGGGGCCTATCTGAATACTACTTATTTTTTGTTTTTAAGGCTTTTCAAAAGTTTTATAAATACCTTTTTGGGGATATTCTTTATGGAAATGAAAAGAGATACTTCAACAAATATTGGTGTACAAGATGGTGCTACGATCTTCAAATGCCCAAATTGCGGAGAACAAGAGATTGTTAGATCTAGGTATGCAAAGAGGTTAGGCATTAAATATGCTTGTTTAAAATGCGGTTTCTCTGGTCCTAATTAAAATGGCTAAAGTAATAATTACCATGAAAATTATGCCTGAAAGCCCTGAAACCAGTCTGAAGGGTTTGAAGGGACAAATAAAAGAAAAGGTTAATTCTTTTACTGGAAATGGGGAGATGAAATTTAAAGAAGATCCTATCGGTTTCGGATTAGTTGCTCTAAATGTTATTTTTGTCATGGATGAAAAAGGAGAAAGTACAGATAAATTAGAAGAAGATTTGAAGGATATTGATGGAGTTGGTTCTGTTGAAGTTACTGATATGAGGAGGGCATTAGGTTAAATGTCCAATAATCCTCTAAGTGAGGAACAAATAAAAAAGATTAATGAGATTGCTAAATTACCTGCTGAAAAACAACAAAAAACTTTTTCTGAATTTTTACCAACCCTAACTGAAGAACAAGTTGAATTTTTAAAAGGTCAACAAGGAAAAAGCCAATGTTTATTTTGCAGTCTAATTGAAGGAAGCATCGATTCTTATAAAATTTACGAGGATGATAAGCTTTTAGGAGTTTTGGATATTAATCCTGCTAATCCCGGACACACTATTCTTTTCCCAAAAAAACACTTTCAATTCTTAGGTGAGCTGGATAATGAGTTGAATGGGTATATGTTTAATGCTGCAAACAAAATAAGCAGCAAGATGGTTGAGAAATTAAAAGCGGAGGGAGTTACAATTTATGTTGCTAATGGGTTTGGAGCCGGGCAAATAGTGCCCCATATTTCAGTACATATAATACCAAGGTATAATGACGATGGAATAAAAATTGAATTCAAAGGAAAGAAGGTGGATAATGAAAGTTTAAAGAAAATAGCTGAAGAATTAAAAATAAATAAAGTTTCTGAGATTGTTAAAGAAAAAGTGGAAGAAATAAAACCAAAAATTGCGAAAGTCACTAATTTTTTTAGAAGGACTCCTTAAAATAAATAATTTATAGGGTTTCCGAAAATTAAAGCGGTTAAAGTTCCTATTATGAAAGAGGGTGTGAAAACCAATCCTTTTTTAATTTCCACATTTTTTATTTTATATTTTTTAAGAATCAAAATATCTTTTTTTGTTACTCCATATTCTGGTTTTTTTAAAATTAACTTGTTTTTATAATAAATATCTTTGGTTAACCAATCCCCTTCTAATAATTTCGATGGAGAGATTAAAGTATACATACAACTTTTTTCAACAGATTTTACAAATATCCAGATATATAAGAAAACTAAGATTGACACAGCTCCTGCAAATAAAAATATTTTTGTTAATATGCTTCCCATTACGAATGCAAGAATTATCAATAATATGGATAGGACTAAGATTACTTTTCTAGGATTTTTTGTGTGCTCTAAATATTTTTTATACTCTTTTAGAAATTCTTTTTTATGTTTTAAACTTGAATAAATTATAAACATGAAACTGTAAATGGCCCCTACAAGCAATATGTTAATGAAAATTGTGATTGGAAAATAAAAATTATCCAGTTTTGGAGAAAAGAAATCTAAAATATTCTGCGGATAAGTTGCGAAGATAACAGATACTGCCATTAATAATTTTGTGTCCCCTCCACCCCATTGCTTTGTGTAATACATCAAATTACTGACTAAGAAAAAAATACCAAAGGTGATTAATGCGGTGGATGTGTAGGTTATATCCTTGTTTACTATTGTATGAAGCATCCTTAAAGAAAATCCAGATATAATCAAAGAATAACTTAACCAGTCTGGGATTTCTGTGGTTTTAATATCTGAATAAGAAGCAATAATCAAACCCAAAAGACCTAAAATCAATAGGATCAAATCTATTATCATTATTTTATTAAAATGTTTTTTATTTAAATAGATATTGAAAAAGTTTATATATTACTTAAGTCTTAGTAGAGGTATGGGGGTTAACAAAGTGGATCATAAATTAAAAATAATTGCTGGTTTAAGTTTTGCTTTGGTAGTTTTATTAATGTTTGTCGGTGCAACTACTTATAATAATAAACAAACTAGCATATACAATCAAGGATTGCAGGATGGAGCTTTGTTGCAGCAGAGAAATATGATACAGACAGTGCAGGCTACTGGTTTCTATTCTATTAATCTTGTTGATGAATCTGGAAATCCTTTGAGAGTTGTTTTAGCTCCAGTTCAACCGCAACAACAAGCACAACAATAAATTTTTTCTTTTTTATAAATTTTTTAGAAAGCTATCCAATTTATTCCTGAGCAGATATTAGTATATATGGGCCCTAATAAGAAGATGAATCCTATTACTAATAGAGAAGGGGCTATAGATATTATATAGTTCACTGTTTTATACCTCATTAAAAATCCTAAAATTAATGCTACTGGCACAGGGAAAGGCACTGGGAAAAAACCCCAAAATAATCCAATCAGAAACATAAAAAACATATTAAGAATTTTTATTATAGGCATTACCGGGGAGAATAAAATCAATGAAGCCCATAGGAATCCAACAACAATTCCCATAGTTATTGATATTGGTGTTGAAAGACCAAAGCTAAGTCCAAATAAGGAATCTGATGCAAAATCAATTAAAAAGGCAAGTAAGCCTATAATTACAGGACCAACTCTTTTAACTATAAGGGTTGTAATTCCTAATGCTATTATTACCATGAACCAATTACTTATGAAAAATTTTAGCAAAGAAGCACTAGTTCTTATTAATAATTCTAAACAAGTGTTCAATACCATGTAAAATGAAGGTTATTGTATCTTAATATTTATTTCGTAAAGTTTATATATTTTAGAAGGGTTATTTTCGATTATGTTTGGAAAAAGAGGTCAAGCTGGCAATATTGCAACACTAATTTCTTTAATTGCATTGTTTATGCTAGTTTATATCTTATTATTACCCCAAGAAGCCAGAGATGAATTACTTGATAGAGAAAATGGGAAAACTAGGATTTCCCCAAATTCGGAAAATGACATTAAGATATTATTTTCTAAATTTGTAGGGGATGTAAGCCCTCTAAAACAGTCTAAGGGGATAACACATACTATTGCAGGAGTTAATCTTTATAGCAATATTGAAAATGAGATTATTACTTTAGCTGAAGAACTTTTAATTATGAAAGGGACTTTTTCAGAAAATTTTCAAACTTTAGATTTTCCATTGGATTATCCAAAAGGAGTTAAAAAAGCAGAATTATATACATTAATTGGAAATAGCGAAGGCAATTTAATTGTTGATTTAAACGGAAGACAGATTTTTAATGCTGATGTTCAATCAAATTCACAAGAATTAATTCAATTACCCCTTGCAGACTTGGAAGAAATAAACACAATTACTTTAAGTTCATCAGGCGGATTTTTATCTACAGGCAGGCATGAGCTAAAAGATATAAGGTTAAGAAAACAAGTTGAAGTTAAAAACAGGATGAGCGAGAGAACAATTTCTATTCCTGCTACAGAACTAAAAGATTTAGAAAAGGCTATCTTAAGTTTTTCAGTTTATTGCAGCCATGATGAGAATGATTTATTGAAAGTTCTAGTAAATGGAAATACTGTTTATTCTGATGTTCCATTCTGCAATTTAAGAAGAGTTGAGATTGAGGTTGATGAATCTTTTGCTAAAGATGGAGCTAATACACTTACATTTGAAAGCGATGGGGATTATGTTATTGAAGAAGTTGAATGGCAGAGTTTGTTAAGAGGAGAGAGGGAAAGTGAATATGCGTTTAATATAGATGAAGAGGATTACACTAATGCAAGGAGAGGCATAAGCCACGTATTCCTTGTTTTTGAATTTGCTTTAAGTGATGAGAGAAAAATATTTGACTTCTATGTAAATGACAAGAAGTTTGAAATTAATACATTAAATGCAGATTATACGATTGAAATTTCTGACTTTTTGGAAGATGGTAATAATCTTATGAGGTTGAGACCTAGAAATAGTTTTGAGATAATAGATATGAGAGTAGAGCTCGAGTAAAATGGCTGATGAAACACCTAAAACTGCAAAACAGATTATTGGAGAAGGGTTTAGAGAAGGAGCTAAGCAAAGGATAACAAATTATGTTGGCGGATCTGGCGTGGGATCTTCAAACAATAATTATTCTGGTGGCGGGCATTATGGATTTGTTGTTATAGTTGCTTTATTTTTAGTTATTGTTTTACTTGGCGGACCTCTGTATGCAGAATGCAAAGGTTCTGGTTTTTGTGAGACTAGGCTTGAGCCCATAGTAGAACCTGTTGTGGAGACATTACAGGATACTTTTGGTTTTGTTGGAAAACAAGCTCAACAGACAAAAGCGATAATTTCAGGAGAACAGACATTTAGCTGGACTTCTGATGTGGATAATAGAGAAAGAAGCGGAGTTTGGTTCGATAATGAAAGAGCTTATGGTATAAATTTAGGAGAAAGAGAGGATAGAACCTTAAGTGTTTTAGGCAGTGAGTTTGGGGCAATTACTGATATTGTTGTCGGCAAGATGGATGAGAATATTAAGGAATTAGAAGGAGAATTAAGCTGCAGTTTAGATGATATAAATGGAAAGTTTAGAGGGGTTATTGGAGAATTAGATACTAATAAAATTAAATTATTTCCTCCTTCAGAAACAGAAAAAATTAGTATTCATGGACCTTATGATTGTGTATTTACTCAAGGACAAATAAGAGAGAAAGCTGGTTTAATAAGAACGATTGAAGGAAAACCTTATTTTTCAAAAGATATTCTTTTTAATTTAACTTATTCTTTAAGTCCGACTGTATCTCTGCCTGTGTTTGTTA
>Ga0209541_10012704_pt1 | contig 12989 bp, 10 predicted proteins | sample RifCSPlowO2_01_FD_184027 | JGI IMG/M metagenome (GOLD analysis project Ga0209541, IMG submission 184027) | Groundwater microbial communities from Rifle, Colorado - Rifle CSP2_plank lowO2_0.1 (SPAdes) (version 2) | ecosystem: Environmental > Aquatic > Deep subsurface > Groundwater | place...
GACGGCATAGGCAAAGGGCTTGAAAGCGGAACCGGGCTGTCTGTTCGGAGCTATGGCCACATTGAAGTTTCCTTCATCGGCAACATTGAAGTAGTCCTTTGAGCCGACTAAAGCCAAGAGGTCGCCGTTCTTGGGGTCAATCGCCACCAGGGCGGCGTTCGTAGCTTTATATTTTTCCTTGTTTATCTCGGCGTATTTTTTGACGGTTTCCCGCGCTAATGATTGAAGATTTGCATCCAAAGTGGTGATAACTTTGAATCCGCCGCTTTCAACAACATCTTCGCCGTATTTTGAAGCCAAATACTCTCTGACCATCATTACAAAATGCATGGGACGCTGATCATTCTCAAGCTCTTTTTCGATTCCGATAAATTCCAGTTTTTGAGCCACAGCTTTTTGATACTCGGCGTCAGAAATGAAACCGAGCGTTTTCATACGCGCCAGGACAGAATCTTTTCTAATCAAAAGTTCGTTAACATGATTACCGAAGGGGGAATAGTAACTCGGAGCTTTTGTAACCGAAGCGATGGTAGCCGCTTCAGCTATTGTCAATTGAGAAGCTTTTTTTCCGAAGAACGCCTTAGCCGCAGATTCTATTCCATAGGCGTTGGAGCCGTAAGGTATCTGATTCAGGTACATCCAAAATATCTGGTCTTTAGTAAATTTTCTCTCTATTTCAATAGCCAAGACGGCCTCTTTTATTTTTCTGGAAATTGTCCGCTCATCGCCTAAAAGTGCTTTTTTTACTAACTGTTGGGTGATAGTGGAACCCCCTTGGGAAATGCCCAGGTTTATAACATCTTTAAAGAATGCTCTTGCGATGCCTTTTAGATCTAGTCCTTTGTGGTTATAAAAATCGCTGTCTTCGGAGGCCAATGTGGCTTTCTTAATCGTGTCGGGTATTTGTTCCCAAGGAATTATTGTTCTTTTTTCTTCACCATGGATGTCATAAAGAAGAATCTCGCCGGTACGGTCATAGATCTTAGTTGATTCACCGACCTTTCTGGTGGCAATTGATTCAGGGTCGGGTAATGTCCTTTGGAGATATAAAAAGAAGGCAAGAAGCAAAATGGTTCCGATTACAAACAACCACAAAAAAAGCATCGCTAATGCCTTGAAGGTCTCTGTTTTTTTGAATCTTTCCCGTGAATTAAACATTTAATATTTGGCTTTAATTGTGCCACAAAATGTACATATTTACAAGGCGGATGATAAAAGATATTATTTAAGAATATGTTTGGAACTAAAGTGAAAACAGATGAAAACACAATCAGTAGTCTTATTTTAAGAGGCGTTGATGAAGTGATAGAAAAAGATCACCTTCAAGAAAGACTATCAAAAGGAGAAAAGCTTCGTGTTAAATTAGGAATCGACCCCACCGCAAAAGACCTGCACTTTGGCCACACAGTTGTCTTGCGTAAGCTTAGACAATTTCAAGATGCAGGACATCAGGCCGTTTTTATTATTGGTGATTTTACAGCAACTATAGGCGATCCTTCCGGCAGAGATGCGCTACGCCCGATTTTAACCTCGGAACAGATTAAAGAGAATATGAAGAGTTATCTTACGGAAGCCAGCAAGGTGATAGATATTAAAAGGGCGGAGATAAGGTACAACTCTGAATGGTATAAAAATAAGGGCAACGATTTTTTAATAGACCTTGCTAGCAAGTTCACTATTGCACGGCTTTTGGAAAGAGACGATTTTCAAAAAAGACTCAAAGAAGATAGGGATATTAGTCTTCTGGAGATTCTATACCCGATTCTTCAGGGGTATGATTCTTTTGAAGTAAAAGCCGATGTAGAGCTTGGCGGTACTGATCAAAAGTTTAATCTGCTTATGGGTAGAAAAGTACAGAAAAGATACGGTCAGGCTGAGCAAGATATTATAACCTTGCCCTTGATTGAGGGATTGGACGGTGTGAAAAAAATGAGCAAAAGTTTAGGCAACTATATAGGCCTTTCCGATGAGGCTGTCGATATGTTTGGAAAGGTAATGTCGATGCCCGATGAGCTGATGGTTAAATATTTCACGCTTCTTACGGATGTATCTCAGGAATATATAGAACTTCTTAAAAAAGACCGGCTGAACCCTTCTTTAGCTAAAACATCTCCCAAAGAGTGGAAAGAAAGGTTGGCTTCTGAACTTGTTAAGATGTATCACGGAGAAAAAGAGGCTGTGAAAGCCCAAAACGAGTGGGGTAGGGTTTTTTCAAAAGGCGAACTCCCAGAAGATATCACAGAAGTACCCGGAGAAGGAATGAAGCTTGTTGATTTTATAATAAAGCATGCTCTTGCGACATCCTCTTCGGAAGCAAAGAGACTATTAGACCAGGGAGCAGTCAGTGTTAATGATTGCGTTATCAAAGAATGGGGCTGCCTGCTTAAAAAGGGAGATATTGTCCGGGTTGGCCCGAGGAAGTTTCTCAAGGTGGTTTAAATAATCAACAACGAATCTAACAAATCAACGGCTCACATATGTGAGCCGTTGATTATTATATTACGAGGTTGTTTCTTCCTCCTCTTCCTCATCGTCCTCTTCATTATCTTCTTCGTCTTCATCCTCATCTAAATCATCAACATCGTCAGTATCGTCGTCTTTTTTGTCCTCCACTTCGTCCGCTTTTAAAAGATAGAGCGGATCCGTTATTTCACTTATTGCCATAATGGCCTTGTGCTGTCTTGTTTGTGTTAGATAGCCGCCTTGGGGGCCGCCGGACCATACAAACAGGACGTTTATTAAACTTAGTATATTTTATTATTTACTCCGCAAATTGCAATAGCCAAGGCGTCGGCGGCGTCATCAGGCCTTATCTCTTCTTTTATGTTCAGAATCAAACGGACCATTCTTTGAACTTGGTTTTTGTCGGCTCCGCCGTATCCAGATAGGGCTTGCTTTACCTGCAACGGAGTGAATTCAAGAACAGTCAAATTGTGATTGGCAAGAGTAAGCATTATAACTCCCCGCATTTCTCCGACCGACATGACGGTTTTTTGGTTTTTAAAAAAGAAAAGCTTTTCCACGACCGCAACGTCGGGGCTGTATTTAACAATCAGTTTCGAGAGCTTATTTGCGGTATTTTTGTAATCCAAAGGTTTGTTTTTGCCGGTGTTTTTAATTATCCCGTAACCCAATGCTTCAAAGCGATTGCCTTCGTTCTTGATAATCCCGAAACCGATTTGTGTAGTCCCCGGGTCGATACCGATTATAATCACAGCAATGTTTCTTTTATGGTCAAGCCGAGATGTTTTAGCCCGCCTGTAGTTATGATTCTGCCCTTGGGAGTTCTGGATAGAAAACCCATCTGCATGAGGTAGGGTTCATAGACGTCTTCAATTGTTCCTTCTTCTTCTGAGATAGCTGCCGCTATGGATTTGAGCCCTACAGGCCCGCCATCGAATTTTTCTGCGATAGCTAAGAGTATCTTCCTGTCGGTATCCTCGAGGCCCTTGTGGTCGATTTCCAGCATTTTGAGGCTCTCTGTGGCCAGGGTTGCATCTACATAATTCATATCCTTTATTTGAGCGTAGTCCCGAACTCTTTTTAGAAGACGGTTGGCTACGCGGGGAGTGAATCTGGATGAAGCGGCCACTATTTTTATTGCCGGTTTGTTTATTTTTATATCCAACAAATTGGCGGAACGGCTGATTATTTTCTCGATGTCTTCATCTTTATAGAAATCCAAACGGAAACTTACTCCGAACCTTGACCGGAAAGGCGCCGACAGGAGCGAGATTTTTGTGGTCGCGGCTATCAAGGTGAATCTCGGCAGGTCTATCTGAAGGGTCTTTGCCGAATTACCCTTGCCGATGACTATATCGAGCTTGAAGTTCTCCATTGCCGGATAGATGACCTCCTCTACCATCTTATTGAGCCGGTGAACCTCATCTATGAACAGAACATCTCCATCGTTAAGACCAGTTAAAATTGAACCGACATCGCCGGCTTTTTCTAAAGCGGTGCCCGAGGTTATCTTAATACTTGCCCCCAGTTCTTTGGCGATAAGGTAGGCGAGAGTGGTTTTTCCCAAACCGGACGGGCCGTGCAGAAGCAGGTGCTCTATCGGCTCTTTTCTCTTTTTTGCCGCCCCGATTACTACCTTAAGGTTTTCTTTTATCCTGTTTTGGCCGATATACTCATCAAAAGTTTTGGGCCTTAAGGCCTGATCAAGTAATTGATCCTCGGGGACGGGTTTTGGGGTCATGGAATTTGGCTTGACATTCATGGTAATTTGAACTAAAATATGGTCACTGTTTGAGATGGCGTCAAAACACTTTTCGTAGCGAAATATGTGATTTTTGAACGAGACAAAGAAGATGAGTAAAATGCCCGGAGGTGTAGCGATAGCTACATTGAGGACATTTTACGAAATCTGACACAGTCGCAGTCAAAAATCAAATATTACAGCAGAAATAGTGTTTTGACGCCATCTCAAGGACCTTTATAATCTGTAGGCAATTGGGTCGGAGTATTTTAATACATTGATCCAATCGGGATACTATCTAGTTCGGATAGCTTGGTTCCGACTGGGCTACTCCTCGGAATTATCCTGCCCCGCGTTTTGTAAATTCGGGCATTTGCCTACAGATTATAAAGGTCCTTTTTGTGTTTTTACCCTAAAATTCTTTCTATCTCTTCAATTGAGGTAATTCCGTCTAATAATTTCAAGTAAGCATCCTGTAACATGGTCACCATGCCTTCTTTTTCGGCTAATTCTTGGACATCGGAAATAGCGGGAGATTTTAAAATGAGTTTTTCCATTTCTTTACCGATCACGAACGCTTCGTAGATCCCGATCCTTCCCCTGTATCCTAATTTATTGCATTCTTTACATCCTTTGCCGGGAAAATAAATTTTCAGCGATGAATCCAATTTCGGCAGTTTAAAACGGTCTTTTATCGGCGACAGGACTTTTTGTATTTTTTCTAGTGCTTCCGGACTAACCTTATCTTGCATCTTACAGCTTGGACAAAGTTTCCTTATTAATCGTTGAGCCATAGCCATGTTAATAGCCGGAGCGATAATCTGGGGCATGATACCTAAGTCAATAAGGCGAGGGATAGTTCCAGCCGAGTCGTTGGTGTGGATAGTAGATAGAACCAAATGTCCGGTCAGAGCTGCTTGGAGAGCAATGTCGGCTGTTTCCTCATCCCGTATTTCTCCCACAAGAATAATATCGGGATCTTGTCTGACTATCGCCCTTAAACCATTGGCGAAACTATAGCCCTTTTTTGTATCAACCTGGGTTTGAGAAATACCCGTTATGTGGTATTCAATTGGGTCTTCGATGGTAATTATTTTAGTGCCGGGGGAATTCAAATACTGAACAAAAGCATACAAGCTGGTGGTTTTGCCGGAACCAGTGGGACCCGTAGTAAGGATGGCACCCGTGGCCCGGTCTAATTGTTCCCTGACTATTTTCAAAAGGTCCTCTCTCATTCCCAAATCTTCCAATTTTGTCTTGATGGTCCGGGGATCCAATAAACGCATAACAATAGTTTCTCCAAACTCGCTTGGAAGGATAGAGACCCTCACTTCAATATCCGCAGTTTTTTGCCTTATGGTAAACCTGCCGTCTTGCGGGGAACTGTGGATATTTAGCTTTAGCTTGGACAATACCTTGATGCGATTAAGGAGTTTCTCATAAGAATACTTATCCAGGGAGGTAACGTCGTTTAAAACTCCGTCAAATCTGTAACGAAGCCGGGTCTTTTCAACTTCCGGCTCAAAGTGAATATCGGAGGCGCCTATTTTAAGCGCTCCGGCAATCAAGGTCTCAAGCATTACTGTAGCCGAAATTTTGGTGACCTTATCTTTCAAATCCCCAATGTTTTTTATCTCATCTTGTATCTTGTTAAGTTCCCCCTCTTTTATTTCTATGGCTCCGACCTCGAAAAGCTCTTGTGACTGGGCGAATTTATACCGGCTCAAGATATTCTCAAGGACAGACGGGGAGGTAACGACAGGGTTTATGGTAAACCCTTTTGTTTTGAGCGCTTCCAAGGTTTTTTGAGTGCCTGAATTTTCGGGGTCGATGATTGCTACGGTCAGCTTATTACCCGATTTGTAGATTATGGCCAAACTTGAGGAACGGGCTGTATTTTCGTCAATTAAAGACAGGGCATCATTGTCTATGGGAGCCGATTTTAAATCCGAAAAGGGCAGATTAAATTTTTTAGCTAAAGCCACAGAGTCACCTTCGACTCTTTTGAGCTGAATTTCAGACAGCTTCTTCTCTAATTCTTCCTCCTTCTTGTTTGTAGGGTCTGACATTGTTAATCTTATTTTATCACGCTATCAAGTACGCCTCAATCTAACTAATCAAGGTCTTTTGTAAAGGTAAATTTGTGGATAAAGGTGACAGAAAGCTCCGCCTCATCATTTTTCTGGTCATAATCCTCATCTCGTCATTCGCTTCAAGATAGCAAGTATAGATTTAACCAAAATAACAGATAACCCACGCTTGGCGGGGCGCTCGACCTATTATTTTGGAATCTATAACTCTTGCCACTTTCAGCTCCTGACTCGATTCGTCAAATGACAGAAAAACAACGAGGCGGAGCTTTTGGTTTAAAGAAATAAAAAGCCCACGAAGTGGGCATAGGATATTAATTCAATGAGCTAAACTTTTTTACTATGGCAAGGATGGTCGTAGTAGATTGGTCGGTTCCAAACGAGCATTGAATAACAACTTCGGAACTGTTTGGTACTCTTCGAGGAATAGTATTGGTTGAGAACCGAGTTTCTCTCACATTCCAAGGACTCCACTGCATACGGTCTCGATCAATATCTCCGTCTTCATCAAAAAATGGTTCGAAAGCATTTACCCACTTGCACTTCAAGATAATTTTATCACCTTCACGTTTAATGGATTCTATTTCTCCCTCGAAAGAGGTTCCTGTGTTGTCACTATTCCAAACACAATTGAAACCTGCGCTTAAAACTTCATCCCACGACACGGGAGTATATTGTTCAATTTTAGACCTGGTCTCTTTAATATCTCTTCTCTGTTGCTCAAAAAACAAAGACATTCCGTATCGCATAGGGGCTACCTTTTTAACATACTAAAATCGTGCCTTATGGTAACACTATTTTTATGATTAAGCAATTTTGTGTGGTGATTTAATACCTCGGCAACACTCACCTCAGAACTATTTGACCCTCTATTGCCAATTATCACCTATTAACTAAAGCAACCGGCGGAGGTAGAACCATTTTTTAAAATCAGTAGTATTTTTAAAAATGGTTCTACGCAGCACGCATAGAGGTTGTGGGTGCTGTTAAAATCAGGGATTTGACTTTATTTTGGGAATCTGATAACATGGCCATATAGATTGATTACTACTGAATGTCCGCCGATGGCGGTCATTTGTTTAATAATCTCGATAAAACTTAATATGGATACAAAACAATTCGTGTCGGCAATCAAACAGATCTCCGAAGAAAAAGGAATACCTGAGACAAGCGTTATTGAAACCATAGAAGCAGCTATCGCAGCTGCTTACAAAAGGGATTACGGAAAGAAAGGCCAAATAATCAAAGCTAAGCTTGATGCCGAGAGCGGGGATCTTATCATGACCCAGCTTCACTATGTCGTTGAGGGCGTTGACGAAGAGGGTTATTTGACCGGAATTTTGCCAACTAAAGTTGTAGAAGAAAAACCCGATCCCCAGGACTTTGATTCCAGGTCAAGAAGAAATGAATACAGAGAAACGGAGACAACCGGAAAGGACGATATAATAAAAATAAAATATAATCCAGAAAAACATATCCTGCTTGAAGAAGCCAAAAAGAAAAGCAAGAAAGTTAAAGTTGGAGATGAGATTATAACCAAGCTTGAGACCCATACTGATTTTGGCCGTATTGCCGCTCAGACTGCGAAGCAGGTTATTATTCAGAGGTTAAGAGAAGCGGAGAGGGAGGCTATATTTTCTGAATTCAAAGGACGTGAGGGGGAAATAATCAGCGGTGTTGTCCAAAGAAAAGAAGGCCAGCTGGTTTTTGTTGACCTTGGAAAAACAAACGGCTTATTAACTCTGGCCGAGCAAATACCCACTGACAATTATAGAATAAGCCAAAGATTCCGATTTATGATATTAAAAGTTGAAGAAACTCCCCGAGGACCGGTGGTTCTGCTTTCTCGTTCACATCCTAAACTTGTATTAGGGTTGTTTAAGGTCGAAGTTCCCGAAATAGACAGCGGATCCGTAGAAGTAAAAGCCATCGCCAGAGAAGCAGGTTCCAGAACCAAGATAGCTGTCGCGTCCAAAGAAGAAGGAGTGGATCCTATCGGCTCATTGGTTGGACAGAAAGGGGTCCGAGTCCAGACGGTTATTAATGAGTTGTCAGGAGAAAAAATGGATATCATTTTGTGGAGCGATAAGGCAAAAGATTTTATATCCAATTCGTTTTCTCCCGCAAAGGTTTTGGATGTTATAATTATTGACGAACCCAGGCGGCATGCCTTAGTTGAGGTTTCGGATGACCAGTTCTCGCTGGCTATCGGAAAGAAAGGACAAAATGTCCGTTTGGCCGCTAAACTTACAGGTTGGAAAATTGATGTCCGTTCCCCCAAAGAAGACCTAAGCCATAAGGAAATTGAAATCCAAGAAGGGGGGAGAGAAGAATAAAAATGATACACACCCTTAAGAAAATTGACCAAAATCAAACGGAGTTGATTGTTGAGCTGGACAGGAACGACCTCAAGTCATATATAGACAAAACCGAATTGGAACTCGGTAAGGATTTTCAATTAGATGGGTTCAGAAAAGGAAAGGCGCCGAAGGATTTGCTAAAAAAGAATCTTGACGCAAAACAGGTCCTTGAATTTGCGTTGGACATGGCCATGAAGGACAGTTTGGCTCAAATTACCGGCAAAGAAAAATTAGACGTTCTGAATGTTTCTAAGATTGAAGTTAAAGAAAATACCGCGGACAAGCTTGTTTATAAAGTTACTCTCACTCTTTTTCCGGAAATTAAGATTCAGGATTTTTCTAAATTTAAAGTGGCCACGCGCGCTGTTCAAGCAGAACAGAAAGACGTGGATGAGACCCTTGAGACCATCAAAGCGTCAAGAAGTATCTTGCGCGACAAAGACGGAACCGTTCAAAATGGCGACAGGGTGGAGGTTGATTTCGAGGTCAGGCATGACGGACAAATACTTGAAGGTGGAATAAGCAAAAACCACCCCCTGATAATCGGAGGCAAGAATTTTATACCCGGTTTTGAGGATAATCTTTTGGGAATGAAGAAAGATGAGGGAAAAACCTTCTCATTAGTCGCCCCGAAGGATTATTATGTAAAAAAGATTGCCGGCCAAAAATTGGACTTTACCGTAAAGATCAATAATGTTAAGTCGGTGGAACTTCCCAAAATCAACGACGAATTTGTTAAGGGTTTGGGTAGTTTTCAAAATCTAAACCAGTTGATGGACAGTATTAAAGACGGAATAACGGAAGAGAAAAAACTTAAAGAAAAACAAAGAGTCCGTTTGGAAATAATTAATCACATTGTAAAAAATTCCAGCATGTTGATACCTGAAGTTCTCATAAGCCAGAAATTGGATTCCATGATAAGCAATCTTGATGGGGATTTGCATGCTAACGGAATGGAGCTGGGCTTGTATCTGGCGCAGATGGGCAAAACCCAGGATGAATTGAGAAGCCAATGGCGCGATGAAGCGGAAAAACAGGTAAAAATAGTCATGGTTCTGCATAAGATAGCCAAAGATAACAAAATCTCGGTTTCGCGCGAAGAAGTGGACGAGACCTTGAGCGCCACTGTCCAGTCCATGATAATGAAAGGGGAGACAGATAAGTCAAATCTGGACGTAGAGGGTCTTCGTGATAATATATCCAGCCGCATTACAAACGAAAAAGTTCTCGATTTCTTGGAAAGAACATGTTCCGCTTAATAGGAAAAAAACAACCCCGCCATTGGCGGGGGTGTTTTTTAACCGGAGGTCCGATATCCTCTTGCGGCGAACATTGTCTCTTTATTATAATAAAGAAGGATAAGTTGCCTCGAAGGGTAACTTTTGGTGCCGCAACAGATACGAAACCGATAGTAACTGTTCTTATATTATACACCATAATTATTTTGTTGTCAATAGCTTGTGTTAATCATGTTCCAATCCCTCAAATATTCCAACCTAATTCTCCGTCTTAGTTTAACGATAGTTTTCTTTTGGTTTGGCATAGACAAATTCTTCCACCCGGACTATTGGGCCAATGCCTGGGTTCCTCAATCGATATCTTTGTTTGCGGCAAATTTTAAGATTAGGCCCATAGACATCATTTACATATCAGGTGTTTTTGAGGTTCTTGTCGGAACCAGTTTAGTAACAAATATTTTTATTGTCTTCTTCTCCTCATTGGCCTTATTATTTTTGGGCAGCATCACGATCTTTAATGGTTTCAGCGAAATCCTCGTGAGAGATATAGGGTTGATGGGGTCGCTTTTGTCTTTAATTTTTTGGCCTCGGCAGAGAATCCGCTGACAAATTGCAGTAGATTTTAATGTGTTTATAATGAATCGTACGCACAATTCTAAGCATAAGCAAAACTATTAATAGTAAAGATTGCTGACTTGTGTTAACGTGGCGCATAATCTAAAAGAGTGTTTTTTTATTTCAATGAGAACGATTTACTTAGATAACGCAGCTGCGGCTTCGATTGAACCGAGTGTTCAAAAAGAGGTGGATAGAGGAATGAAGATATACGGCAATCCGTCTTCTTTCAATAACGCTGGGCGACAGGCTTCTGTGGAACTAACTGAGGCACGCTTAAAAGTTGCCAGATTTTTGGGTGCTCATCCGGAAGAAATTATTTTTACCGCTTCCGGTTCAGAGGCAAACAATATGGCAATTTTTGGTATTGCAAAAGCAATTCAAAAATTGCAAATCCGAAATCCTAAATCCGAAATCCTAAACAAATCCCAAAAATCTAAAATTCTAAATTCTAAACTTCACATTATCACCACACAGATAGAGCACCCTTCTGTGTTTGAGCCCATAAGGTGGTTAGAAAAACACGGGTTCGCCGTATCCTATCTTTCAGTAGACAAAGAAGGATTTATGAACATAGAAGAACTACAAAAAACTATGCGACCAGAAACTATTCTCGTATCGGTTATGTATGCCAACAACGAAATTGGAACAATAGAACCGATAAATAAAATAGGGAAAATAATTAAAGAATTTCGAAATGGTTTAGAAATTCATGGAAAATTGGCCAAGCCAATTTTCCATGTTGATGCCTGCCAAGCAGCGGGATATCTGAACATGAACGTCAATAGTTTGCAGGCTGACCTCCTTACTTTTAACGGTTCTAAAATAGGCGGACCCAGAGGTATTGGCGTTTTATATGTACATCAAGGCGTCGCCTTGACGCCACAGATCTTGGGCGGGGGACAGGAGAGAGGACTGCGGGCGGGGACCGAGAATTTACCGGCCATCTTGGGCCTGGCCAAGGCGGTGTCTTTGATTAAAAAAGATGAGGGCAAAAAGATGTCGGAGTTGAGGGACTATTTTATAGAAAATGTTAAAAGCTCGGTTTTTAACATTATTATAAACGGAGCCCTTGGAGATGAAAGATTGCCCAATAATGTGAACATATCTATTCCGGGCTTGGATAGCGAAAATATGCTTCTGGAACTGGACAAATATGGTATCTATGCCGGAAGCGGTTCGGCCTGCACGGCCCGTTCCGTTGAGCCGTCACATGTTCTAAAAGCGATAGGCGTAGAAAAGAAGTACTTGTCGGGCGCTTTAAGATTTTCCATGGGGAGACAAACAACAAAAAAAGATATGGATTATGTGTTGAAAGTACTTCCGAAGATAATTTCAGACTTGAAGGTGAGGTATAAAAAAGATTGAAAAACCCTGAATTTATGGTAAAATAATCTCGTAGTTATGCCCCTGTAGTGAAATGGATATCACGACGCGCTTCGGACGCGTAATTCCGGGTTCGAGCCCTGGCGGGGGCACAGAAATTCTTTGAAAATTATCAACATTTTTAGTTTTGGTTCGAGTATCCTGTGTGGTATGGTTGGTGGTATATGAAATCACTACTTAATTTAAAGAAACAAGCCATAAAATTAAGAAACCAAGGGTTAAGCTATGGAGAAATCCAAAAACAAGTTAATGTCGCGAAGAGTTCTTTAAGCCTTTGGCTAAAAGACATAGAACTTAGTCCAGAACATAGGAAACGACTTTATACAAAACGAATGATGATTCTTAACAGAGGACCAAAAAGCCAAAAAGAAAGGCGACTCCGAGAAGTAGGGAAAATAATTAGTAAGGCCAAATCTGAAGTACAACTCCCGTTATCATCTGAGACATTTAAAATGATGGGAGCAGCACTTTATTGGGCAGAGGGTAGAAAGAAAGGGTTGTGTGAGGTAACCAACTCTGACCCATGTATGATAGCTTTTATGGTCAAATGGTTTGAACTAATGTTTGGAGTAAAAGCTCAAAATCTGAAGGCGTATTTGAATATTTATCCTCAACAGGATGAAAGTAAAGTTAAAGAATTTTGGTCTGATTTGACTGGTATCCCAACAGAAAGGTTTGGAAAAAGTTTCGTAAAACCCCTCAGCAAAAATTATAAGAAAAATAATCTTTACTACGGAACTATTAAGGTAGGGATTCCCAAAAGCGTAGATACGAAGCATAGAATATTTGGATGGATAGATGCAGTGTTGAGCAAGAATAAAAAAATAAATGTTGTAATGCAAAAATGGGAATCGTTGCAAAAATATCAGCGACCTATTCCCGTAAACTTAATTAAAAACATGCGCCCGTAGCTCAATTGGTAGAGCAGCGGACTCTTAATCCGTTTGTTGAAGGTCCGAGTCCTTCCGGGCGCACATTTACAAAAATTTTAATTTTAAACCCATACTATGGAACAAGAACCAAATTCAAATATGAATATAAAAATAGATAAAGAGGCCAAGTGGGAGCAAGTATCTAAACGAATAGAGAAGACAAC
>Ga0209541_10012708_pt1 | contig 12987 bp, 13 predicted proteins | sample RifCSPlowO2_01_FD_184027 | JGI IMG/M metagenome (GOLD analysis project Ga0209541, IMG submission 184027) | Groundwater microbial communities from Rifle, Colorado - Rifle CSP2_plank lowO2_0.1 (SPAdes) (version 2) | ecosystem: Environmental > Aquatic > Deep subsurface > Groundwater | place...
ACTTGAAATTTAAGAGTTACTCTCTTGTCATTGCCTGCGCTTAAATCAAATTCTGAAGACTCTTCTTCCAAGTCACCATCATTGTCTATACCTTCTATTGTCGCCTTGACCACAATATCAGTTATCTTCAAGTTTTCTTGGGTGGTAAAATTGTTTTTTACTGTTATTTTAAATTCTATATTGTCGCCAGGCCTAGCATCTTCACCTATTAACTCTCTGTCTAACAAATTCCTATCAGTATCACCGCCTACTTTTACATCAACCTTATCAAAGAGCAGCTTAGTTCCTGCAGCATAAACTGCATTAATCAAAACTATAAACAATACAATGCTTAACACCAAATGTTTGAGTCTTATTTTAACCACCTCATCTAAGAAAATAAGCCCTACTATTTAAACTTTTTGCTATTTCATAATAGTAACCAAATTTATTTTATAAAAATTGAAACAGAAAGTTTATAAATATTCTTCATTAAATCTGCTTTATGGTTGGCAACATTCCGAATTTTACAGAAATTGATGTTCTAAGATGCTTTTTAAAATTGGGCAATAGCATTGGAAGGCAGGAGCTTGCAAAAAAGCTTGAGCTAGGCGAAGGCACTGTGAGGACTATACTTAATCTCCTGAAGTCAAGGAATCTGCTGGAGTCAAGCAAAAGAGGCCATTCATTGAGCAAAAGAGGGTATGTTGCATTAGACAGGATATTAAAAATTATAAGCGGGCCAAAGCCAATTAAGATGCAGGATTTATACCCAGAATATAAAAAAGCAGGCGTGCTTCTAAGAAATTCGCCAGACAACATCTGCCTGCATAAGGCAAGAGACTTCGCGGTTAAAAATGGCGCAGACGGCGCGCTCATACTAAAATTCAACGGAAAGCTTTACGCCCCTGAATCAGATTATAAGCAGGATTATATGGAATTAGAAAAATATTTTAACTTCAATGATAACGAGTCATTAATAATAGCTTTTTCCAATAAAGACAGAAATGCTGAAAACGGGGCTCTTGCTATTGCAATAGAGATTAGCCAATCGCTCAAGAGCTTTGTTCACGAAATAAAAAAAGAGGCAGTATGCTGATTGTAAGCTGTTCGCATGGGCGGCATTTAGGCGATTTGGTAGCTTCAAAGCTGAAGCGCAGGCATGAGCGGCTTTTTGTAAACAAGTTTCCAGACAGCGAGATGTACATCAGATTTAATTCAAATTTAAGAAATAAAAATGTTGTCTTGCTTCAGTCTTTTTATGGCAGTATAAATGACTCCATCGTAGAAGTTATTCTCGCGGCCAAGACTGCTGCCGAGCTGGGGGCCAAAAAAATCTTATTAGCAGCGCCTTACTTCCCTTACCTAAGGCAGGACAAAAGGTTTCATAAAGGCGAGGCCGTCAGCCAGAAAATAATCGCTGGCCTGATAGACAAGTATTTTGACGCTGTTTATATCATGGACCCTCATCTTCACAGGAAGAGCAAGCTTGCGGATATTTTTCGGATAAAAAGCAAAAAGCTGACTGCAAACTCTTTGATGGCCGATTACATAAAAAAGCATGTTCCCTCTCCTGTTATAATAGGGCCTGATGAGGAGAGCTACAAATGGGCAAGAAATGTTGCTAAGCTTATTAATGCTGAATCAAGAATACTAAAGAAAAAAAGGTATTCGTCATATCATGTTGAAGTCAAGCTAAACAAGAAAATTGACTTGCATAATAAAAATGCCGTAATTGTTGACGACATTATAAGCACAGGCCACACAATTCTGGAAACAGCAAAAATTCTGAAAAGGCTTGGCGCTGGAAAAGTCTACTGCGTGTGTGTTCATGGCATTTTTGCCGGTAATGCGCTGGAGAAATTAAAAAAGGCGGGAATAGATGTCATTTCAGCTAATACAATACCAAATAAGGCAGCTAAGATTGATGTAAGCGAAGTGTTTGCAAAATATTTATAAAAAAACTGTAATTCCAGCTATTAATGCTTACAGATTTTAAAATCAAATTTTTTGAGCATAGCGAAAGTAGAATTTAGAGTTAAAGTTTAGTGTTCTACTAACAACTCTCTCTTTTTAGCGGCATTATCTAATGCTTCTGCAATTAGGGTTTTTTCAAGTTCAATAATTTTCTGTGTTACAGGATTTTTAGAATTTAGCGTATAAAGTTTTGTTTTTCCAAAACTCCTTGTTACTTTAACAATACCGTGCCTTTCAAGTTCACTCCAATAGTTAAATAATGATGCTCTTGAGATTTCCGCTCCTTTTGCTATATCCTTCTTGCTGAAGTCCATTCCTTTGTTGTCTAGTAAAAAATCAATTACTTTAAACAAGGGCATTTCTCCAGTTAAATTCAATAACAATGATTTTTCTGACATTTTTGCTACCTCGAATATTTGTAAGGAAAAGTATATAAATGTTGCTATTCAAAGTCTATTTTGGTGGACTTTTTATGTGGACAGATGCGCAGATTAAAGGGAAGATATTGCATAAACTAACACGTAAAGGAAAGTTTGAGCATAGTCATACTGCTTTAGAGAATCTAGCGAAAAGTTTTTCACCTGAAATGAAGGGAAGAGCAAAAGAAATGTCAGAAGATTTAATTAGAGAAAGTATATTACATCTTAAAAAAACCAGCTATGGAAAGCAGGTTTCTATCAATTTAGACAAGAAGGACAAAGTCATGGAATATATTGATGAGTTTTTGAAAATGGAGTAAAATGTTAAAAAGTGTATAAGCCCTTATAATTTCAGATCATCATGAAAAAACCAATAAGACCTACTTTTTATGATAAAATATTCTTTCTGAGATTTCTTATTGTGTGGTATATTATTTTTTTATTTATGATTTTAATTGATGGAACTATGAACTTTCTTGACTCATTTCTTGCAATTGTTTTTGGTGGCTCGATGTTTGCCGTAATTACTTATCCTATTAATCATTTATTTAGAGTTACCCTATATCGATTTAGAAAGGGTGAACTTACTTTAAAATTATATCTAAAATATTTTTTAAAATGGCTAATTGTTTTTCTCATTATATGGCCAATTTTGTTTTTTTTATTATTTTTTATAGTTGGCATAATTTCTATAATAATAAGTATACCAATTTTATTTTTTTCAATTGATATATTCAATGCTATAGGTAATATTTTATACACAATCTTTTTCCCAAAAGATACGATTTCTTTTTGGCCACTTTTACCTTGGCGATATTTCTGGATTACTTTAATCATATCACTGATATTAGCGGAGTTGAGTAGAAATAAAATACCTAAAAAGCCTGAAAAAGAAGGGATAAGTTGTACCTGTGATTATTGCGGAGAAGATTTTATTAGGTCAAAGACTTCTCATTTACCGATATTCTATACTGACGGCCATCGATATTCCTATCATCAGCAATGTTATAAAAATGTTCTAGATAAAGTTCCTCACTATTGGAGAGAATATGTCGGTAAATTAAGATATGGTGAGTTAATGGAAGAATCCAATGTATCAACTGTAAATGGACGTCCTCATTACTGGAGAGAATATGTAGGCAAAAGAAAACATGAAGAAGAAAAAGAAACAACTGAAAAAGAACCGTCAACATTTTATGCAAAACCGAAGGAGCAAAGAACTAAAAGTTACGCGCCAGAAGATAAAACACAATCTTTTTCTGATGGAAAGCAAAAGGAAATAGAAGAATTCTTTGATGCTCTTCAAAGAAAAAAGAAGAGCATTGCACATTATATCTTTGGTGTGATACTTAATGATGCTAACTACAATATTTTTTATTCATTTATCAATGAAAGTAAAGAATCTTTGAATATATTATGCTGGAGAATTGATGAAAAATTACTATCAGAAATGTTGTGGTTTCTTAAAGATAAAAATATCAATGTTAAAATAATTACAAAAAATAGAACTAATAAAGGTTATCTAACAGAATTTAAAAAACATTGCTCTAATCTGAAATTGGATACAATTCATAGGAACAAAATTCATGCTAAAATAATAATTAAAGACGATGGAGAGCTAATTTTAGGTTCTTCCAATTTTACAGAAGCTTCTATGTCTGAATCAGGACATTTTCTTGATTGTAATGTAATAACAAAGCATAGGGAAACTATTGAAAGTGCAATAGATTTGTTTAAAAGTTTAATCCACAATAAAGACTACACAAAAGAAATCCAAAATTCTAAATTAATGTATTCAAGAAATCATAAAGACTATTTACCATTTTCATTAAAAACCTATTTTGAAAAAGAAAGCGAAGAAATAACCTTATTATTCTCCTGCAATCAAGTAGATAAAAGAATAATTGATAGAATTATAGAATGGAATTCTAAAACTGCAATAAAATTATATGTAAGTGATAATTGGGCAACATCTGATCTTTCAAATGATAACCTTAATTCAATGAAATGGTTATATGAGGCTTCTATAAAAAATTATAAAAATGTTAATGTTATACCAGTTACTGCTGATGTTCATTCTAAACTTTATTTATTTAAAAATCAAAACACTGCATTTATCAGTTCCCAAAACCTTACAGTAGAATCATGGCAATCATTATTAGAAGCAGGAATATTAACTGATGATGAGAAGGATTTAAAATATTTATACAACTCGATTAATTCATTAAAAAAATCTCAATTAAGTAAAATTGATTTTGAAGATTTAGAAGAAGCTTCTAAACCAGAGAGTACGTTTTCTGGTTCTGAACATGAAAGGTCTATAAGTGTTCCATGGGAGCTTCCCGAAGCTAATACAAATTGGAGGATACCTCGCACTAGAAATCAAAGTTATTACAAGTTAGTCAAAGACAAACCAAAACAAAAAAAGGAAGAAGGGTTGGAAAATATTGGCAAAAGAGGAGAATCAAGCAAGATTACAAAAAGTCCTCTTTTAGAAGAATTGGAATCAAAATATCTTTCGAAGCAATCTTTTACTGGACTTTATTCTAAGCCAACAAGACTTATTCTTAGAGGCAAATCAAAGAAGGAAGAAAAACGATTTTGGGAAAATGAACTTGAAAAGTTAAACAAAAAATATGAGATAGCCACATCAGAAGAAGATAAGAAAAGGTATAAAGAGGCTATCAATTACATTGAAAAACAATTAGAAGAATTTGAATAAGGTCAATTCTCAAAGAACCGTTAAAAGAAAAAAGTTAGGCTGAGTTTTTGTGATAATAAAAACGAACCGTTTAATTCCCCGTTATGTGATCTGATAAGTTCACATTCACAGAATTAAGCGAAAGTAATGTAGCGACCTTGTAAAAGGAAAAACCATAATGAAGAAGCGGCACGAACGAACATATAAAACATTTTAGAGGAACAAAAATTGTTCAAAATGCAATAGATGATTTATATAAAATAGAGTTTTTAACAAAACTAAAGAAAACAGGCGAATGGCACGTTTCGCTTAATCCGAGAAAGAAGGAAGAGATTTACAGGTTTTTGGAGTTGCCGCCTAAAGATAGATAATAATCAGATAGGATAAATTGGCAAAAAAATTGAAATGACTATTACTCTAGTTAGTATCCTTTCCCAAACAATGCCCAGAACTTGCCTTCTTTGCCGCATTGAACGCAATTGCCTTTTGCAGGCTTTTGCTCAAATGGAATGCACCTGCAAGCTGCGCCATCCGCCTTCTCTTTAATTATATCCTCGCATTCAGTTTGGCCGCAGAACAGAGCCTTTGGCATTTTTTTGCCTTTTACTGCATTTACAAAATCATTGAAATTGTGGACCTCAGCAATGCTCGTTGACAAATGCTCTTTTGCTTTTTTGAATAAATTGTCTTGAATATCATTCAAAGCCTGCTCAACCTTTTTTTCCAAATCTTTGATTTTGATTGCGGCCTTTTCATTATTGTCCCTTCTTACCAAAACAATCTGCTCGGCCTCCACATCCTTTGGCCCGATTTCTATCCTCAATGGAATGCCTTTAAGCTCCCACTCATTGAACTTCCATCCTGGCGTGCAGCCTTCCCTATCATCAAACTCTACATTGTAGCCTTTAGCTCTCAGCTTTTTGACAATTTCCTTGGCCTTTTCTGTGACAACGTCCTTACTATCCTTAAATATAATGGGAACAACAACAGCTTGTATCGGTGCTATTCTCGGAGGCAATACCACTCCCTTGTCATCTCCATGAGCCATCACAATTGCCCCTATTGTCCTTGTGCTTAGCCCCCACGATGTCTGCCATGCATATTTCTCTTTTTCATCCTTATCCAAGAACTTTATATTGAATACCTTTGAAAAATTTTGGCCAAGCATGTGAGATGTTGCCATCTGCAAAGCCTTGCCATCAGGCATAAAAGCCTCTACGCTTGTTGTATACTCAGCTCCTGCAAATTTTTCCTTGTCGGTTTTCTTTCCAGCAATCACTGGGATGGCCATAAAATTTTCAATCAAGTCAACGTACTCAAACAATTGCTGCATTACTTCCTTTTCAGCATCCTCTTTTGCAGCATGCACAGTATGGCCTTCCTGCCACAAGAACTCCCTTGTCCTCAGAAATGGCTTTGCGTGCTTAAATTCCCACCTTACCACTGAATTCCATTGGTTAAGCAGCAGCGGCAAGTCTCTCCAAGAGCGCACCCATTTTGCATAGCTTTCATACATTATAGTTTCTGATGTCGGCCTTATGGCAAGCCTTTCGCTTAGCTCAGAGTCTCCTGCCTTTGTAACCCATGCAACCTCGGGGGAGAACCCTTCAATATGCTCTGCTTCCTTCTTAAGCAGGCTTTCAGGTATAAACATTGGAAAATAGCAGTTTTTATGGCCGCTTCTTTTTATCCTTTCATCAAAAATTTTTTGTATCTTTTCCCATATAGAATAAGAGTTTGGCTTGAATATGATGCATCCAGAGACGAGACTATAGTCAATCATGTCAGCTTTTAAAACCACTTGATTGTACCACTCATTAAAGTCTTCAGATTTCTTTACAGTGATGCCGAGCTGCTCTTCTTTTTGCTCCATTCTGCTAAAGCAGTTTTAATCTATTATTTAAATATTTACTAATTTATGGGGCTGCGAGGATTTGAACCCCGACCACGAGGCATTTCGTTAATAACCCGAACCTCGGATACTAGCCAAGTTATACCACAGCCCCTCAGGTTATTCTCCTTCAAATTTAACCAGCGAGAATAATTTGCATCCTTTTGATTTTAGCTTTTCTCTTCCGCTTAAATCAGGCAGCTCAATTATAACAGCGCATTCAACTACTTCGCCTCCAAGTCTTTTAATGAGGTTAATTGCAGCTATTAGCGTTCCAGCTGTGGCAATCAAGTCGTCAACAAGCAAAACTTTAGAGCCTTTAGCAATAGCGTCAACATGCATTTCTATAGTCGCTTTTCCATATTCCAGCTCGTAGCTTTCCTTTTCTGTTTTTGCAGGCAGCTTGCCTTCCTTTCTTATCGGTATAAACCCCTTGCGCAGCTTATTGGCAATCGCGCCGCCTAGAATAAAGCCGCGGCTTTCAATACCCGCAACCAAGTCAATATCAATATTCTTGTACTTTTCACAAAGCTTATCAACTGCATAATTAAATGCATTGGCATCTTTCAGCAAAGTCGTAATGTCTCTGAACATTATGCCATGCTTTGGCCAATGCGGGATTGTCCTAATAACTGATTTTAGGTTCATGGTTGTAGTGGCATTGCAGCTTATTTTTATTTTTTAGTTTTCAATGCTATATAAATTTTGTGGCAATATTTTTAAACAACATTCTATTTTAGCATATTGATGATAATAAACAGCATCAATTACAGAACCGTATGGATGCAAGGCTCATATGTCTGCATGATAAACCAAACTTTACTTCCATTCCAGTTTGAGATTTATAAATCAAAGAATCACTTGGAAACCGCAAATGCTATAAAAAATATGATTATCAGAGGCGCGCCTGCAATTGGCGCGGCAGGGGCTTTTGGCCTTGCACAGGCCGCTTTAGAGTTTGAAGGAGAAAACTTTAATGAATTTAAAAATTATATTGAAAGAGATTTTTCACTGCTAAACTCTTCCAGGCCCACTGCGAATGACTTAAAGTATGGATTAGATTTTGTCAAGTCAAGAATGTTTTCAGACAACAGCATAGCAAATTCAAAAATGAGGGCATTTGAAGCTGCCAGAGAATACGCTGACTGGAGCATTCAAGTATGCAAGAATATAGGCATGCATGGCAACAAATTAATACAAAACAGCCAAAAAATACTTACGCATTGCAATGCAGGCGCATTGGCCTGCGTTGATTTCGGGACAGCGCTTGCCCCAATAAGAATTGCGCATTACAGCAAAAAGAATATTTTTGTGTATGTTGATGAGACAAGGCCAAGAAATCAAGGCTCTTCCCTGACAGCATGGGAGCTTGCGCAGGAAAAGATAGGCCATGCAATAATAGCTGACAATGCAGCAGGCTTTTTTATGAAAAACAAGAACATTGACTTGGTTATTGTGGGCGCTGACAGGATTGCAATGAATGGGGATGTGGTCAATAAAATTGGGACATATGAAAAAGCTGTTTTGGCAAAAGAAAATAATATTTCGTTTTATGTCGCTGCTCCCCTGTCAACTTTTGACATCAATGCAGAAAACGGCGATGATATCCCAATAGAAGAAAGAGCTGAAGATGAATTATTTTATATTCAAGGATTGGATGAAGATGAAAAAATAAGAAAAATAAGAATTGCGCCAAAAGAAAGCGCTGCAAAAAATCCCGCTTTTGACGTGACTACAGCGAAATATATAACTGGCATTATAACTGAAAATGGAATTATAAAACCAACGAAAGATGAGATATGGAAATTTATGAAGAAAGTATGAATAAATATTTTTAAAATTTTTACTATTTTATAGTAATCATAAAAGAAAAGTTTATAAACCATTTCTTCTGCCTATTTTGCTATGAATAAGATAAATACTCCCACAAGGAGGGATTTCTTGTATACACTCTCAAAAGGAGTTTTAAGCATGGCAGTGCTCAATGCATTAGGATGCGGGATTGCACAGCATACAAACCCTGAAGAGCCAGAAGAGTGCTTAATGAATTATTTTAAGGTCTTTGAGCAAAAAGGAGTTTCTCTTGATGATTTTTTATCTAACGAATTTCTAAGTATTGTCCAACATATTGATGTGTTAAATATCGGAGAAACGCACATACAAAGTCTTGATCATGACATTGCGGTTGAAATATTAAATGAAGCTAAAAAATATAGAAAAATTTATTTTGTAGAAGAAGAAGTTAGCAAAGGCATAACTGGCAATGTCATTGGCGGCCTCATTTCTTTGTACAGGCCTGAGGTATTAAACGGCCTTGAGCATACAATAATAACCCATCTACCAAGCATTGAAAAAAAACTACCTAAGTGCAGCACAAAATACAGGCAGCAAGTCTCTGATAGTGCCTTATGTTGGCCTTGAGCATGCCACTAAAAAATGGAGGTACCTTTTTCCAAGAATGTCTAAGGCAGATAAGACATTTGGCTATAGCATACAAGATTTAGGCGAAGCCAATGACGGCTCTATACACTCAATCACAAAAAATAAAATATTAACAATAGGATTTTTGAACAACAATATATGCAGCGATTATATAGACTTTAATTTCTTTAAAGATTCGCTAAAGCACTTTGCAGAGTCAGACATAAGCAGGAATTTTGATTTGTTTATAGTCTTATGGAATAAATATTTTTCAGAGACTAATAACCAGCCTTATACATTTCCTCTCCAAGAAGAAAATAACATAAGATTTGTTCTTCTTAAAAATGCAACTTTCACTCCAAAGCCCGTTTTTGCATATGCAATTAACTCTATCTACCAATATAAAGAAATAAGAGACGCATTAATAGATTTCCCTAGCAATTTTTTAGGAAGCAGTGGCACTGTCTCAGGCATCGACTACCTTCAATTTGAGGATTATAATATTATATTTACAAATGGTGTACCGAAGCTACAATTTAAATAATTAATTTTCATGGGAAGTTTTGGATTAGTTTTATATATCAAGAGCAATTATCCGCCAAAAAGAGATACAAAAAATGCGCCTATTATCAGCAAGAAAAGACAAACAAGGACGAGAATGGTTTATAGTCACTAATCCTGCCACAGGTGTTGAAGAGCCAATACATATTTCCTTAGGAAGTTTTAATACTAGTGATGGAATCTATCTTCACTTTTTAAAGACAAACAATCTGCTGGTAAAGGCTGCAGTCAAATGGGGCATTGATTTAGGCCAAGGCTATGAAAAATTCTATCAACAAGGAATGAGGATTTCACAGCAGATTGATGTCTATGTTGGTGGTGAATCAGGATATAGTGGTAGGAGAGTTGGACTAAAAACTAAAGACGAGGATGGATATACTACAATTGTTAGTCTTCGTGATAAATGTGAAGAGGATTATACCAAAAGAGCCGCTGCTCTTGAAGAGCTGCTTATAGAATCTATAAAAATAAAAAAAAGAGGCATAGAAAACAGCCAGTATGATATGCTTTATGAAAGTGTAAAAGATTCCTTGCCGCAAGAAGATTTAGAATATATCAGCAATAATATTTCGCGATTAAAAGAAAAGAAGATAATTGAAAGTGCTCATTGTATAACACTGGAAGAAAGATTAAATAGACTAAGCCAAGATAGAAACAAAGAGTTTCTAGAGTTTTTTCCAAAAGTTAATGATAATGCTAAGGCTTTATTTTTTCATGTTGTGAAATATGCTGAATTGGAGCAGAAAGATGATTGGTTTGTGCATTCAGTAGATGAGGTTTACAATTTTACAGAAAAAATAGGAGCAGAAAATGCGAGATTATACCTAATCTGCTTGTTGCTAGCATTAAAAAGGGACGAGAATGTCAATGAATTTGACGGTCTTGTTAAACATGATGTAGGGAGACTTAAAAATGAGCAATGGAATGAATATTTTAGCAGAGTATTTTTATTCCAAAGTGATGGCTACCCTGGAAACAGCTCGCTAATGTTTGCTTATGACAGATTAAAATTAGAGGACAATAAAAGGAAAAATTATGACTTAATGCTGAAAAAATTAATAAATGAGACAGGCTCAGCACAATTAGGCTGGACAATGGCATTTGATGCTGTTAGAAAGCATGAAATTCTGGAGAGTCTAGATATAGCTGATAAGGTAATTTCAGTTTATAACCAGACAAAAGATGAGAGAAAAGCATTGTCAGTTATTTATAATTAAAAACAATCTTTCTTAATTCGGCATTTAGCTCGTTTAAAGTTGAATGGGGCTTTTCATTTGGCGCTTCCAAGTCATCCTTCAGAAATAATTCAGTATACTCGTCCATTTTAACTATGTTCTCAACAATCTCTTTTTCCCTGCCCTCTAGCTTTAATTTTATTATGGTATAGAGTTTTCTTAAAATAAACTCAGGAATAATACTAATAGATTTACTCAGTGTTTCATCAAAATTAATAGGAGGAATATCCTTATTATATGCAACCCACTTTGCGTTAATTAAGCCCCTAAATGCATACAAATACCGTTTATATGTAACATCAGCGCCTGACTTCAAATATTTCAAATAATTGTTCCTACACATGGATTTATAGTGATGATATAATGATATTTTATTGAAATGATTAAACGCAAAATCTTTGAATATTTTATTTTGTTCTCCATAATAAATAATATCGGAAGCTAACCATTCAATAGTTGTAGGGTTTGAGGAAGAAAGCATCTTTACATACTTAAAAACATCAAATCCGCTTACATCTATTAGGGCGCTTTCAGCACCAACTTGTTTTCCATTTTTGTCAAAAAACAGGTTAATAACTTCTGAAGGCCTGTTTATCTGAACATATTCTGACAGAGGCCTCACAAAAACAAACCTCACATCATAATCGCTGTCTTTGCTGCTTATCCTCCATGCCCTGCTTCCATTTTCTACGGCAAACAATATCTTAATGCTCTTTTCCTTTTCAATACTCTGGCAGATTTTTTTTATTTTTTCTTTCATTGTGCATCAAAATGTGTCAAAAACCAACAAGATTTATAAAGAATATAAACTTTTCTTAAATAAATATTGAAATTTTTAATGTAAAAATGGACTGGGGAATAAAGAACAGATTGTCAAGGATTTTTAACCATAAGGGCAATAAGACTGTAATGCTTGCCGTTGATCATGGCTATTTTCAAGGCCCGACAACTGGGCTGAAAAAGCCAGCAGAAGCTATCAATCCTTTATTGCCTTATTGTGATTCCGTGTTTGTTACAAGAGGCATTCTAAGAAACTGCATAAGCCCAGAAACAAATGCGCCGATTTTTCTCAGAGTGTCAGGAGGCCCAAGCGTATTAAAAGAGTTATCCAACGAAGAAATAACTACCTCTATGAAAGAAGCTTTAAGGTTGAATGCTGTAGGGGTTGGAATGTCAATTTTTGTTGGCGGCGAGCATGAAACAAAAACAATAGCTAATCTAGGCAGGCTTGTGAATGAGGCAGAGGAATATGGAATGCCTGTTCTTGCAATTACTGCTGTCGGCAAAGAGATGGACAGGGATGCAAGATATCTTGGATTAGCATGCAGGATTGCTGCTGAAATTGGAGCGCATATGGTAAAAACATATTACTGCAGTGAGGATTTTGACAAGGTTGTTGAGAGCTGTCCAATTCCTATAGTTATAGCTGGCGGCAAAAAAATACCTGAAATGGAAGCCTTAGAAATGGCCCATAATGCAATAAGCAAAGGCGCTGCTGGCGTTGACATGGGCAGAAATATCTTCCAGTCAGAACATCCTATTGCGATGATACAAGCTGTAAGGGCCGTTGTGCATGAGAATTGCACTCCAGATGAGGCGTTTGAGTTGTTTAACAAATTAAAGGATAAGAAGGCTGAATAGATCTATAGACAATTGCGTTAATTAAGTTACGGCACAGTATAAAAAATGAGTGATTTCCTGTTATCTTGAATAATTCCGAAATTAATTGACACTTCTGTAGTATACGAGTCGTTTTTAAACTTTATAAAGGACACACCTCTTTATCGTTTTCCTATTTTGTAA
>Ga0209541_10012709_pt1 | contig 12986 bp, 11 predicted proteins | sample RifCSPlowO2_01_FD_184027 | JGI IMG/M metagenome (GOLD analysis project Ga0209541, IMG submission 184027) | Groundwater microbial communities from Rifle, Colorado - Rifle CSP2_plank lowO2_0.1 (SPAdes) (version 2) | ecosystem: Environmental > Aquatic > Deep subsurface > Groundwater | place...
GCGGGTCGTTGCGGAGGCGGAGCGATTCGAACGCTCGATGCCTTGCGGCATGCCGCCTTTCCAAGGCGGTGCACTAGACCACTATGCGACGCCTCCGTGCATGGCCAGTATAGCCGATTTCTATCCGTCCTCAATCAGTAACATGGTACACTAGGGCGATATATCGCCCTATGACACACGTCTCGAAGCACAAGATCGATGCCGCTACGAAGAAGAAGATCGTCGCGTCGTTCATGGATGCACTCTTCATTACAAATGCCGCGCGCGGCAAGGCTCGCGTGTATGCGCTACTTACCTCGACTGAGCGTGTCATGTTAGCAAAGCGCCTCGCGATTATTTCCATGCTTGACAGAGAACATTCGCACTACGAGATCGAAAAAACGCTGAATGTGAGCGGTTCAACGGTACGAAGACTCCATTCGCGTTTGATGCGCGGGGACTTCGATCCGCTTTGCCGTGTTTTTAACCGAAATCTTTCTTTTTTGGACTACCTTGAACTATTTATGTCGACAGGACTACCATCGATCGCAGGACCGCGACACCAGAAACGCCTCGATGCACTGCGTGCGGGACGTAAATCGCGATAGGTGCGGATAGGGCGATATATCGCCCTATTATTGTCCACATTTAGGAGTGGGGACAAAATTTTTTATATACGCATCCCGTTCAGAGCGGCGATGCGCTCCTCAACAGGCGGATGGGTGCTGAATATCTTGGCGATAAATCTCCCGGCCTCATGCGCGCCGAAAGGATTCGAGATGAAAAGGTGTGCGGTCGCATGGTTCGCGCGGCGCATCGGTGCTTCGTATGATGAGATCTTTTGCAGTGCGGAGGCGAGTCCGTCGGGATAGCGCGTGAGGAGGGCGCCTGATGCGTCGGCAAGGAATTCGCGCTTTCGGGAAACGGCCATTTGTATCAATTTGGCAGCAATTGGTGCCAATATGATCGCGGCTATACCGGCGACAAGAAGAAGCGGATTCTTGTTCTCGCGACTACTTCCACCAAAAAAACTCATGCGCATGAACATATCCGAAACAATCGCGATGAAGCCCGCAAGAACGACAGCGACCGTCATGACGAGAATATCGCGGTTGCCGACATGCGAGAGTTCATGCGCAAGCACACCTTCAAGCTCACTCCTGTCGAGGCGCGAGAGCAGACCTGTCGTCACCGCGACGACCGCGTGTTTCGGGTCGCGTCCGGCCGCGAACGCGTTCGGAGCCGTATCATCGATGACATACAGACGCGGTTTTGGCAGGCCCGCAGTGATGGCGAGGTTCTCGAGAATACGATGTACTTCGAGATACTGTTTCGCGTCAGCCTCTTTAGCGCCTGTCGAGGAAAGCGCTATTTTGTCCGAGAACCAATATGCCGTGACGTTCATGACAAGCGAGAATGCCACGGCCGCATACAAAATGCCGACGTTGCCGTACACTTGCGAGACGACCCATCCGAGCGCGATGACGATGACCAAAAAGCCCGTCATCAAAAGCCAGGTCTTGCGTATATTTTTTCCTTGCTGTGTATAGAGTGACGCCATAGGAACACATTACAGCGTTTCGCTGTGCACTTCCAATAAAGATACGGTCCTAAAAACTGACCTTGACCGGCTCTTTCGCTGCTTGTTCGTTCTCGCCAAGCTGAAAGAATTCTCGCGTTTTGAATCCGAACATGTTGCCGATGAGGTTCGTCGGGAACTGCTCGATCGCATTCTGAAGTTCGATGACGACGGAGTTGTAGAAACGGCGTGCCGCCTGGATCTTGTTCTCGGTGTCGGAAAGCTCGCGCTGGAGCTCGACGAAATTCGTGTTGGCTTTCAGGTCGGGATAGCTTTCTGAAACTGCAAAAAGAGTCTTGAGCGCGCCGGTCAACATATTTTCCGCCTCTGCATGCTGTGCGACGCTTTGCGCCCCCATCGCCTTCGTGCGCGCCTCGGTGACTTTCTGCAACGTGCCCGCCTCATGCGCGGCGTATCCCTTCACGGTCTCGACGAGATTCGGGATGAGGTCGTAGCGACGCTTCAATTGCACATCGATGTCGGACCACCCTTCTTCACAGCGATTTGTAAGCGTAACGAAGCGGTTGTAAGCCCAGATCGCCCAAAAAGCGACGACTACGACTGCACCTAAAAGTATCCATCCTGTTGTCATGCGGACAGTATAGCATTATTTGATCGTCGCGCGCAGCGCTTTCAAGAGGTTGGTGTTTTGTGTTTCGGTTCCACTAAAATTGGAAATACCCAAGTATTTGCGCGCAAGTTCGGCACGGCTGGAGAAACGTCCCAGCTTGCCCGACGGGTCGGCTTTGTTCAAGAAGTCCACGACGGAGCCGCCTGTATAGCGCGCGGCGGCGGCAAAGGGATTATCCACGACCGGCCGCGAGAGAGGTGACGGGACGGCTGAACCGCCGGTACTTCGTATCGCCTGAAGGATTTGCGTGTTGCAGTTTGCCGTGCCCGCTTCGCAGGATAGGCCAAAGGAGTCGGCAACTTTTTGTTTTGCTGTTTTTGATGTGTCACTCCCAAGCGCACCAAGACAGTCATTGACGGAGGGACCCGTACACTCTGAAGGCAGACTGACACGCGGAGATTCGAGCGGCGTTTCTGCCGGCGGCTCCGGAGCTACTGTGGGTTCTTCGCCGAGGGAACGCGTCGCCGGGTCATCGGTAACATCGCTTACTATTTGGTCAGACGACACCAACATATCCGGAGGACCGAACCTGTCGAAATCGGCGAGGTTGACCGCCGACCAGTCGATAGGTGGAGACTCCGACACTGTCGCGGATTCTTCGCCGGATGAGGGTGCCGAGGCTTGCGCTTCGTATTCTGCTTGTTGAGCGTAGAGAGATGCGTCGTACTGATTGAACGCGAACTCCGCCTGCAGGTCTTGGTTCTGTTGTGCGGAATCTGCTGCCAGACCTTCCCAACCTTCGGAGAAGGTAAACGATCGCTCGGTCCATCGCGTGGAAATCTCATCGCCCGCAGTCACTAGTGGAGGCGGATAATAGACAGGAGGTGGTTCGAACGTACCTGTCGGCGGCTCGACCGAGGCGAGAGTAGGAGTATTGGGAATCACTTCATAAGACACCCTGGCCACTCCTTGGGTCGACGTAAGTCCGACTGCCTTAGCCGTCGCGGGGTTGGCATCGAGGTCTCTCTTCTGTTCGTACGCAAATGGCCCGCGATCGGTGACCCGTGCATCCACCGTCAGTCCATTGTCGAGATTTTTAATACGAACTATTGTACCTAGCGGCAAAGTACGATGCGCAACCTCTGGAACAGAATTGTTGCACGGTCCTTTGGCACACATCACATCTTTATACATAGACATTTGAGTCACTTTCGTTTCTTCGCCCATCGTAGGTTTTGCCTCTGCTCCGCCGCCGAACTCCTTTGTGACAACATCCCAAACTTTCTGGCCGGCTTCGTAGAATGGACAATACCAAGAGCCAGAGCACCCCGAAGTGTTGTCAGTACTGAATGTGTTTGCCTGATCAAATCCCGTCGTTTGTGCCGAGGTGTCCGTGATGGAATTACCGTTTGCATCGATGGGCGTCCACGGTGACATCTGTCCCGTCTCGGGAGAAGATATCCCCCAACTCCCAAGCGTCTGTTCAAGGAAACTTTTTTGCGGCGCGGTCGGCGGCTCAATCTGCGGGGGGTTCGCTTGTGCGTCTTTGATGAGTTGCTGAAGATAATCCTGCGTGCCGTCGGGTCTGTCAAACGGATCTTGACCCGCGTCCTCCACATCGGGCGTGAGCATATATTGAAAAGCAGAAGGGTTCGAAATTGGAGTTGTGCCCCCTTCTGGGGCGGGGGGCACTTGCGGCTGCAGTGGAACGATAGGTGCGACTGGTTCAGTCGTGCCTGGTTTTTTATTAGAAGAATCCGGCGGCACTTCGACAGGTACTTTCTCAAGTTTCTGATTTGTATACCACGTTCCCAAACAATTATTTTTAGCGATGCAGACGCCTCCCGCGGGTTTGACATCGCTTTCACAACTGCATCCGTTCATATTCTCCTTCTCCCCCTTGAACTGACATTTGCCGTTGACCAACACTTTCCCGCACGAACATTGCGAGATGAACGGGTTGCACTTCGCATCGGCCGACGTATCTACATCACCACTCGCATGCGCGACGAGCACGATCGAGAAAAAGAGCAACGTACCGAGGCATGCCGGTACCACCAAAGAAGCCGCAGCCTTATTGGCGGACATGCATCAATAATACCCTAATTCTAAGCGAGCCCTGTGAGCTCCCGCGCAAAGCGCGGGAGCCGCATAGCGGCATTTCACAGGGCGAGCGCCTATTCCATATCCCCCATCCCACCAGGCATGCCGCCACCCGTGTTTTTCTTCTCTTCTGGAATATCCGCGATCGCAGCTTCTGTAGTGAGAAAGATCGCCGCAGCAGAAACCGCATTTTGAAGCGCTGTACGTGTGACTTTGACTGGGTCAATTATCCCCTCGGCAAACATGTCATCAACGATTCGTCCACGCTTCGCATCGTATCCTTTACCTTTTGATCCAAGTTGCTGAACTATTAGCTGACTATCCATTCCAACGTCATGGGTAGCATTGCGGAGTATTTCTTGAAACGGTGTCAAACAGGCATTGATAACGGTCGCATAACCCATCTTGAACGCATCTTCCTTATTACCGTATCCACCCTGAAGTTCCGAGGTCAACTTTCTACTGACACTAAGCAGTGCTACTCCGCCCCCAGGAACTATCCCTTCCGAGACCGCAGCTTTTGTTGCGTTCACCGCATCTTCTATCTTGTCTTTAAGATACTTCATTTCCGTCTCCGTTGCTGCACCAACGCGAATGACCGCAACACCACCTGTCAATTTGGCAATTCGTTCCTCTAGTTTTTCCTTGTCGAATTTCGAATCCGTGTTCTCAAGTTGCTTCCGAAGTTGTGCGACTCGAGACGTGATATCTGCTTTCTTCCCTTTGCCTCCTACAATGACTGTCGACTCTTTTGTAGCAACAATGCGTTGGGCACGACCAAGCATGGTCAATTCCGCATTTTCAAGCTTGATGCCGAGATCTTCCGAAACTACTTCTCCTCCAAGCAGTATTGCAATGTCCGCAAGCATTTCTTTCTTTCGATCACCATATCCGGGAGCTTTAACCGCAAGCACGTTAAATACACCTCGTAGCTTGTTCACAACGAATGTCGCGAGTGCTTCTCCGTCTACATCATCAGCAATAATGACGAGCTCTTTCTTCCCCGACTGTGCAACTTTCTCAAGAAGCGGCAAAATATCCTTAACCGCTGAAATCTTCTGATCAGTAATAAGAACGGGAGTATCTTTTGCTACCGCCTCCATTCTTTCGGCATTGGTGATCATGTATGCACTCACATAACCTTTATCGAACTCCATGCCTTCTACGATTTCTTTCTCAATACCGAGTGACTGTGATTCTTCTACTGTTACAACTCCCGTGGAACCAACCTTTTCCATTACGTCTGCAATTATTTCGCCAAGGTCCTCAGATTCAGAAGCGATTGTTGCAACTTGTTTTATCTCCTGTTTCGAACTAATTTCACGTTTCATCGATTTAGCATTGAGCGCGTCAACCGCGTCTTTTAGACCTTGCTCCATGCCAGCACGCACAACCATCGGATTTACCGCCGGGCCAATACGCTTAAGTCCATCTCTTACCATCGCCTGAAAAAGAACGATCGAGGTCGTCGTCCCATCACCAGCCTTATCGTTCGTCTTGGTAGCTACCTCCTTAACTATCGAGGCGCCCATGTTCTCGAACTTATCAGCGAGTGTTATTTCTTTTGCAATTGTGACACCGTCGTTTGTAATTGTCGGTCCACCCCATGATTTATCGAGGGCAACGTTTCTACCTCGGGGCCCGAGAGTGAGTTTAACGATATCCGCAACCTTATCGATGCCGCTCTTCAATGCTTTTCGTGCCTCGTCGGATTGTAAGATTTGTTTTGCCATACGATTATTTGATTACTGCTAGAATATCGCTCTCGTGGACAAGGAAATAGTCTCTATCATCGCCCCCCAACTTCACCTCGTTATCCCACCCAGAGTTGAAGTGAACCTTAGCGCCAACTTTAATGGTCATAGGGATTAGATCGCCACCATCACTGTATTTACCTGGACCTACGGCTATCACAATGCCCTGTTTAGACTTTTCCTTTTGTGCCGTGTCCGGGATGATTATCCCCGCAGGAGATTTCGTGTCGACGTCTACATGCCTTACCAAAACCCGATCTCCCAAGGGATGAATATTATTTTTCACTTCTGATCCTTTCTTCATATCTAAAATGGTTACGCTTGATAAATGGTACAGATTGGACGCGGACAAAGCCGCCTGCCCCGCCAGATATACTAGAATCCATTCGGGGTCGTGGGGGCAATATAAGTGAAAAGTACACCCAGGGTCAACTTGACTACTGCATAATACTGTGATACTGTATCAAAACGTTGATTTTCCGCCACTCCTGTGCTATTTTCAAGCGGATGGTTTTTCTCCAAACGGCTCTGCCTTACGTGCAGATAATCCTCTCGATACTCTTGATCGTCGCTATCGTGCTTCAGCGCACCGGCGCGTCTCTGGGCGGCGCGTTCGGAGCCGACAACTTCTCGTCCGGTTTCCACACACGGCGCGGTTTGGAGAAGACATTGTTCCATGCTACGATTGCCCTTGGTATCCTCTTCGCCCTATCGGCACTAATTAATTTAGTAATAAGCTAACGCTTTCCGCTTCCGCGGTAAACTCGAGCGCACGCTTCGCGCAACCTGTCCCGTTAGAAACAGAAGATACTCGAACCTCAGCGCAAAATTATTAATGATAATCATGATGAATGTTTGACGTAATAGTCTTCGTTCGTTTCTAACCGGGATGGATTTCGATTCATATTCTAAAAAAACTGGAGATGTAACAACGACGCTCACGAAAAAAAGGATCGTCCCGCATCTTTCTATGCTGGAGAGTACGTTCAGATCGTTCTCGCCCGGCGAACGTCTTATTCTCTATACGCTGACGGCCGTCCTCTCTTTCTCGACTCTTGCCCTCATCACCGGCGCAAACGCGCTCGCCTCCGTGAAAGTTCCATCACACGGCGGTTCCCTCACCGAAGGCGTCGTCGGGCCGGTTCGTTTTCTTAATCCACTTCTCGCCCTCTCCGGCGGAGACAAGGACATCACCGCCCTGGTGTATTCGGGCCTCATGCGCGCGATGCCCGACGGAAGTCTCATCCCCGACCTGGCCGAGAGATTCGAGGTATCGGATGACGGAACGACATATACATTCACGCTCCGCCCCAACCTCACATTCCACGACGGCACTCCACTCACATCGGCAGATGTGCTCTTCACCATCCAGCGGGCCCAAAATCCCGACATCAAAAGCTACCGACGCGCTGACTGGGAGGGGGTATCCGTCTCTGCCCCTGATGCGCGGACCATTCTCTTCACGCTCCCGCATGCGTACGCTCCGTTCCTTGATAACGCGACCCTTGGGATCCTGCCCAAACATCTCTGGGAGACCGTGTCCGCAGAAGAGTTCCCGTTCACGCTCCTCAACACACGCCCGGTGGGAAGCGGCCCGTATAAGATCAATGACTTCGATATCAACTCAACAGGTTCAGCAACGTACTATGAACTCGTATCGTTCAAAGACTTCGCGCTCGGGCGGGCATACGTTAACAAGATGCGTTTCAACTTCTATGCGAACGAAAGCGACCTCATCGAAGCGTTCAACGGAAGGCGTATCGACATGCTCGCGGGAATATCTCCATCGCAAATAAAAAAAATAATGCGCAAAGACTTGCGCTTAGTGCAAGTGCCTCTTCCGCGCACGTTCGGAGTTTTCCTGAACCAGAACAAGAATTCTGCGTTCGCTGATGCAGCCGTTCGCGCCGCGCTCGATACGGCTCTCGACAAGCAAAAGATAGTCGATGAGATTTTCAGCGGATACGGGGCTGTTCTCGAGGGTCCTATTCCGCCGGGCATTCTGGGAGCCGTGCAGGCGTCGACCCCAGAGGCAATGGAGGAAAGTCGCGCAAGCGAGCCCGAGGTGGGCAACAGCGAGCGTGCGAGAGCTATACTTTCTCGCAACGGCTGGAAATTCGACCTGCCCGTCGGAGCCTCGGCGCAGGCGGGTGAAACAGGCAAGGTCTGGACAAAAAAAGGCGCGAAACTGGAGTTTACGCTCGCGACAGTCGATGAACCGGAGCTTGCCGCGACCGCGGAGGCGGTCGCGGCGGCCTGGCGTGAGGCGGGCATCAAGGTGGATGTGCACGTGTATCCGATAGCGGAGTTGAACTCCGTCCTTCTTAGACCACGGAACTATGAGGCTTTGCTTTTCGGAGAAGTCGTCGGTCGTGCGCTCGACCTGTTCGCCTTTTGGCACTCATCGCAAAGGAACGATCCCGGGCTCAACATTGCCCTCTACACGAACGCGAAGGTCGACAGCCTGCTTGCAAAAGCACGCGCCACGACGAACAGGCGGGAGCGGGAAAAATTGTATGAAAAATTCGTAGAGTACATCGCTGAAGATCAGCCGGCGATCTTTCTCTACGCGCCGAAATTCATCTACGTAGTCCCAAACGACCTCTACGGCGTGGAGCTCGGGGCGCTCACTGGGGCCTCGGACCGCTTCTTGAACGTTCATCAGTGGTACACCGACACGGAACGTGTGTGGAACATCTTCACAGATAAGAACGAAGAGTAACTATGAACTCCAATCTACCAAATCAATCATCAAATCAAGGTCCGCAAGGGCCGTCTCGACCGCCGCAGGGGCGAGAGCAAGGCGGAGCGCCGCGCCGGAATCCTGCCCGCAGGGAAGGTGGCCGTGGCGGAAGCCGACCCGGTGGATGGCGCGGCGGAATGCGCTCTGCGCATCCGAGACGACCCGGCAGAGCACGTGTTGAACATCATCCGGGAAGTGCGCGCACCCCTTCCCCTTTGATACCGGAACCTAGTGCCGAGTCGGTCCGCATCATTCCACTCGGCGGCGTTGAGGAGATCGGCCGCAACATGACTGCTGTCGAATTCGGCGGCGACATTTTCATTCTCGATTGCGGGTTCCAGTTCCGCGAGGAAGAAACGCCGGGCATCGACTACATCCTCCCGAACACCGGATACCTAGAAGAGCGTCGCGATCGCATCCGTGGGCTTATTATTTCTCACGGCCACCTCGACCACATCGGAGGAATTCCTTACATCATGGACAGGATAGGAAACCCGGTCATCTACACCCGAAAACTCACGGGAATGATGATAAAGAAACGCCAGGAGGAATTCGTGCAAGGCTCGCAGCTACAGATACGAGAAGTCGAGATGGACGAAGCGATAAAGCTTGGGAACGCCACAATTCGCTTTTTCAACGTCACGCACACTGTTCCCGACTCGATGGGCATTATCTTGGAAACTCCGTGGGGCGACGTGGTCTTCACTGGCGATATCAAACTCGACCATGAGAACGGAGAACCTTCCGAAGAAGAGCACCAGGAATACTCCATATTCCAGAAGCGGAACGTCTTGGCGCTTCTCATGGACTCGACGAACGTATGGCAGCCGGGATTCTCTATCCCCGAATCGACCGTGTATCGCACGCTTGAGAACATCATCAGAGATTCAAAAGGCAGGCTCGTGGTCGCCATGTTCGCCTCGCACCTCGAGCGCTTGATTCGCGTTGTGCACTTTGCGGAACAATACGGTAAGAAGATCGTCATCGACGGACGCTCGATGCGCACGAACATCGAGATTGCGCGCGAGATCGGCCTGATCAAATACAAAGACGATACGGTCGTCGCAGTGGAAAACATGGGTCAGTACCCGCCAGAGAGGATCATCATTCTCGCGACAGGCGCCCAGGGCGACGAATTCGCCTCGCTCGCGCGCATCGGCAACAAAACGCACAAATACATCCGGCTCACGCTGAGCGATACGGTCGTTCTTTCTTCGTCCGTCATTCCGGGCAACGAGCGCGCCGTTCAAAAACTGAAAGACAACCTCTCACGCCAGGGCGCGCACATTATCACCTATCACGCGAGCGATGTGCATGCATCCGGCCACGGCAATCGCGAAGAAGCGGCGTGGATACACCGCCAGATAAAACCGAAATTCTTTATTCCCGTCCACGGCTATCACTACATGCTCCGTGTACACGCCGACCTCGCGATACAGGAAGGCGTCGCTCCAAAGAACGTTGCTATCCCAGACAACGGCTCGATAATTGAGATACAGAAAGGAGAGAAGATGACCAAGTTGTCGGTGAAGGCCCCGTCAGGGCTACGAGTCGTTGAGGGCCACACCGTGACCGAACTCTCGGACGTCTTGATGCGCGACAGAAAGGCGCTCGGGCAAGAGGGGTTCTGCGTCGTTGTCGCAACGGTCGACCGCCGCACTGGCAAGCTCCATAAATCTCCCGACATCATCTCGCGCGGATTCGTCTATCTGCGCGACAACAAAGAACTCATGGACCAGACGCGGCTCATCATACGAAAGAGCGTCGAGGTCTCGATGAGGAACCCTCGCGCGGCCGATCTCGACGCCGCCCGCGACGACCTTGCCGAAAGCGTCGCCCGCTTCCTTTTGCAGAGAACTCTTAAGAGGCCGATCGTTATCCCAGTGATCGTGAGCGTCTAAATTTTGGGCCATTTGTCTAAATAGGTCCGGATGCCTTTCGCCGCTTCACTTTGCATTATCGAATCGATAGAACCGGCTGCCCATCGCGCGTCTGAAGAACTGCGTCGATAAATCTCTTCCAATGGGAGGATCTGCCAAGATAGGCCATGTCCCTCTTTTTCGAAACATACACATCTTTCCAAGGAATCGAGACCGGCAAGAAGTGTGTGAGTGACAGACCAGTCATGCGCTTTTTGTATGACTCCGAACGATTTACCTAATGCGCCGCGAACGTATTTTGCTAGCTTTCCTGCAGAAGAGTATGTTTTGTAGCTCTCAAGGGGGAAAAGTCCGAAATCATAGTCTAGACCCTTGGGATCTCCCTGATGTATAAGACCAACTGCGTACAAGGCGGTCTCGTGGCAGTTTATGTGAGCACGCGCCCCGCGCATCTTTTGGTAAAACTTTTTTCCTTGCTCTGTAGTCCCTTCTTGAGCCGCAAAACGCTCTGCTTTTAGTGCCGCGCTGACCACATGCGCAACTTCCGCTGGAATCTCGGCACCGTCTGACCTATTATCAAAACGCATGAGCCATTTTCCATCTTTTTTGTACACACCGTTTTCTGGAGCAAGTTTTTCTGGCCGCTTTAATACGTTCAGGGACATAGGTGGATTCTACCAGATTCGCCACTTCCCTTTCTCCTTGAGAATAAGCCCGTCGCGCGTGACCTAAAATTTACGCCTTTCAAAAAGCTCTTTGTTCTATAACAGTGAGATAACATCTCACTGCATATTCCTAACTTTCTCCGACCGATTAGTCTTAGGAACACTTACAAACAACTCCACCTAACGCTTTAAGGAGCGCGGGGTAGTGCCGAGCGAGGGTCTCGCGCAGGGCGACGGCCCGAGCGGGAGGAAATTTTCAGCAGAAAATTATCCGTGCTCCGAGAATGCATAGGCCGTTGCGACTAATACTAAAGCTCATACACCACATCCTTCCGTTCGACCACCACCTTCCACTTCATGCGCTTCGCGTAGGTAAAGAGTTTTGAATTCGGATTGAAGCAGATGGGCTGCGCGACCATTTCCAAAAATGAAATATCTGTCTCCGTGTCGCCCACCCCGATCGAGTGCGCAAGGGTAAGGTTCTCCTTCTCGGCAGCCCGTTTCAAAATGGCGGCTTTATTAAGGATGAGGTGTTGCTCCAGCATATTGCCCGTAAAGCATTCCTGCGGACCGATCTCGTAAACGATACCGTACGCTTTGTCGAATCCCATTCGAGGACAGAATTTATCGAGTACCGTTTTCGGCGAATGAGATACCGCAAGAAGGTAGTAGTCGCGTCTCTTCAAATCCTTTAAAAGATCGCGTGTGTAGCGATAGACGCGTTTCCATTGCTCTTCCACTACCTCCTCGGCGGCGTCGGCGAGCGCCCCGTAGTGAACGCCTTTCAGATATTTATTGAACGCCAGTACAACGGCGTGAATATATTCCTGATAGTCTCCCTCTCGGTTGAGCCACTTCTCGTATTCTCTGGCATATACTTTCCGCGCTTCTTTCGGGAATGCTCCGTCTTCGATGAGCCTGTCTACCAGTTGGATGAGGAGACTTGAGCGGAAGATGGTCCCGTCTACATCAAAAACCGCCACTTTACGTTTCTTCTGCATTGGCTTCATCCTACCAGACCACGCAACGTACAGCGGGAGACGTTGGTGTTTTCTTGCAAAAAGTATCGAGGTCTAATACTATTTGGGGATAATAGTCGATTTGTTCGCTAAGTATATAGCTAATTTCGCTACAGAATCATGAAAATATCCCTCATTTGCGGCGGCCCTTCCCCAGAGCGAGGAATCTCGCTTAATTCCGCGCGTTCCGTGATGGATCACCTCGGCTCCGAAGACATCGAGATAGTCCCCTTCTATCTTGATGCCGAGAAGCGGCCCTACCGCATTTCGCGCGCGCAACTCTACAGCAATACGCCGTCCGATTTCGACTTTAAGCTTAAGGAAACAGCGGCGGAATTGAGCACCTCCCAATTCGTTCGTGCACTTGCCGATACGGACATAGTGTTTCCCGTCATGCACGGCGCATATGGCGAGGACGGCGGTATACAGAAATTTCTTGAGAAGCACCGCATACCATATATCGGGTCGAGTGCGACTGTATGCAAAAAAGCTTTTGATAAATTCACCGCAAACGAGTACCTACGGGAGCAAGGATTTTTCACGCTACCCTCAGTGCTTCTCAAGCTCTATGGAGATGACCACGCAGATATTGTCAAAAATTTCTTTAAGCAACACGGCATCCGCCGCGCCATAGTGAAGCCGGCCTCCGGCGGCTCTTCGATCGGCGTGTTCTCGGTTTCCACGCCCGAGGAA
>Ga0209541_10012710_pt1 | contig 12985 bp, 15 predicted proteins | sample RifCSPlowO2_01_FD_184027 | JGI IMG/M metagenome (GOLD analysis project Ga0209541, IMG submission 184027) | Groundwater microbial communities from Rifle, Colorado - Rifle CSP2_plank lowO2_0.1 (SPAdes) (version 2) | ecosystem: Environmental > Aquatic > Deep subsurface > Groundwater | place...
GCGGTGGGGTATTTTTAATGTTTAATACCCCGCTACGCTGTGGGAAGAAAAGTTAACCCAATCGCCCCAAGGGGCGGGGTATCAAACAAATAAAGAGGTGTCCAAGAGTATGTCTTTTCAGGTACCTGAATCAATGGAAGAATGCCTGTACTTTACCAACCGGGATCAGGTTATTGCCTGGGTGTACCGCCAAGAATGCCCCCAGTGCCATAAGGCAAAAATGGGCAAGCCTATCAATAAACAAGGAGTGGTGAAAATCAAGGCTAAGGAGTACCAATGCCCCCTATGCAGATATACTGAAGACAAAGAGACCCATGAAGCAAGGATGCATATTGAAGCCATTTATACCTGTCCGAAGTGCGGAAAGAAAGGAGAGACCACTGCAGAGTACAAGCGCAAGAATTATCAGGGTATTCCTTCATTCATAATAATCTGTAAATCTTGTGGAGAGAAGATACCTTTGACCAAGAAGCTGAAAGGGATGGGAAAAGGAGAGAAAGATTAAAATATCTCTCTTTCTCCGAACAGGAAGATATCTTCCCGCATGAGAACGAACTCAACATTACGGATGGTGTCAACGAACTGCAGGCGAATATCATTGATGATGTGCGTAAATTCTTCATAGTTTCGGGCCATGATTTCCAGCTCGAGGTCCCAATTGGAGAGCTGGCGGATAAAATAAATAATATGCTGGCTCTGGGTGGCATATTCCATAAACTTGCGCTCGTCAGCATCGGTAATGTTGTTCATATAGACCAAGGCTTTGTACATCTGATATCCTAGTTTAGTATGGTTGAGAGCAATCCGATATTGGATGATGAGGCCTTGCTGTTCTAATTTTTTCATCCTGCTGCGCACCACATCTATAGTAGAGGCAGTTTTCTGTGCCAGTTCCACTAGATGGATTCGGGCCTGTTGCGACAGAATCGATACGATCTTTTTATCTAATTCGTCCAGATCATAAGGCACTATCTCGCCAGCGTAGATGGCCGGAGGAAGCCTTTCGGACAGATCATCGACAATATACTTCTTAAGGTACTGCCGGGCATTGACCAGAACGCCGATGTCCCGACGCAGGATCAGGTGCTTAAAATCAGTATAAATCTTATTCTTCAAAGTATTGAATTCAATGACACTCTGGGCATAAAATGTTCCGTGCAAGTCCCAGGTGCCTTCATTGCCCCCAAACCAATAGAGGCCGGGTAGTTTTTTTAGATATTCATAGAACTTTTCTCTTTCTGCAGGGATGTTGGCCAGCTGGAAATACAACTTGAAGAACAAATAACCGCACTTGCTGGGATTGATGGAAGTGATAAATCCCTGGATGATGCCATCCTGCTGGAGCTTGTGGATGCGGTTACGCACCGCTTCCCGGCTGCGCCGGACTATCTTGGCAATCTGATTATCTGAAATACGGCAGTTCTTATCGAGTTCGTAAAGGATACGCCGGTTGATAGCGTCGAGTTTGTAGGTCATTTATTGTTTCTCCAGCAGTGTTCTTAAGGCCCGTACTTCCGGGAGGCTTATCTCATATTTTTTCTCTTGAAATACTCCTTTAAAACTATCTATGAATCCTTTTTGATCCAGCAAGGCCATCAACTTCTGGATATTTTGCCTGATGACTTCAGGTTCACCAACAGCCATAAATTCTTGGACTATCTTTAAATCTATATTTTTACATAAAGCAACAATATCTCTGAAATCAGTTAATCTTCCAGAGTGGATTTTAAGGGCAATCAGCACTTCCCGATCCGGAACTAGGGCAATTACTTCTTTCTCTGTTCCAATAATAGTTCTTTTTTGGGCATGGGATTGCAATTGTTCAAAACTAAATGAAGCTTTAGTCGTTCTTGAACCCAATCCCCCAATCAGTAGATCTATACTCGCTGACGGCTTTTCAGCGGCTTCATATCGTATGAATTCTGAAGCATAGCGGTGATCTAATTCTTTAACTATTATTTTTTTGAAACCATTTTTGCCCAATATTTCTTCAAACTGTGCTTTATTTTCTTTTTTGATGACCAGATCAGCATCAACGGAAAAGCGATGCTTGTAAGCACTGACTGCATATCCCCCCACTATGATGAAAGGTATCTTAGCGAGGACAAATGTTTGCAATATATCAAAGATAATGTTTTCTCTTCGTAAGGGATCAAACATTGGTAACAGCCTCCCGATATTTCACAGTTCCTGGCCGTTGTTGTAATTCTTGGATTATCTCTAAAGCCGGCAAAAAGTTATATTGATATTGGTTCATGAACTTGATGGTATCTTCCAAGCTATCGACAGGCATTCCTTCATAATATGTTGGTTCAATAGAATCAACGTACCAAACCTTATAGAAAATGCCGTGGTGTTTGTTGATGCCTAATCCTAATTTTTGGACGTACCATTCAAAGATTTTTTTATCATCACGATGCACTTTAATGAAAATAGGGTAGTATTCGCGATATCGGGCAATATTATATCCTCCCTTGGTCCAGACATAGACTGCATCGGTCTGGGTAAAGCAATAACGTATACCAAATAACGACAAGACCTCATAATTGAATGAAGCATAACTGCCCAAGGTCCGATGGATATAATCAATCGTTTGCCGGTAAAACTCATTGTTTTCATTCAAGTACACTTTCATCCTGGTCAAGCGTACTACTCCTTTTCGAGCTAACTCCTGAATCCACTGGTAAGTCCAGCCATAACTTACGTGGATACGCTGAGAGATGGCTCTCATTGAATCCTGTTGCCGACAGGCAATGATGATTTTCATGATGTAGGGGTTGATAGTTTCAATCATGTTATCAGTATAATGATAAGTTATATTTAAATGTTGTGATTTGATATCACTGGACTTTCAGGGCCATAATTTAAGCTTGAAATCACCAGTATGGTGTAATTTAATATTATTTTATTGACAAATGTCTATTTACTTATAAATATTTCCATAAAAAGCAATAAAATTAATGGGAATTATCTTATAGTTGTGATGTTTTTAGACTTTTAGAAACAATCACTAAAAATAATTTGGAGAGGACAAAGGAGGTATACAAAATGACTGAAACAAAATCAAGAATGGATCTGGAGACCAAAAAGGCACTTGCTGCCCTGGTAGGAACTGTTGCTGTTGGTCCAGTAGCGGCATTAGTCAGTGGTGCTTACAAAGGCTATACCGGCCAGCAGGATACCAATACGTTAGATGTGATTGCTTTAAGCCATGGAGCAGTCGTAGGGGCATCGCTCTAGTAGGGCCTGGCAGTGATAGAGCTGAGGTAGCAGTAGGTGTAGCTGTAATTCCGGTCTTAACGGCGGTGTATGGAACAGCATACCTGCTGGGCTTGGGTTTGGGGGCAGTGGCGAAGTATACTTTCAATTAAACGGTGAATAACCATGAGCAACACCAAGGACAGTCTGGAAAAAAGAGTAGCTCTGATGGAAAAGGCTGCTGGAGCTATGAAAATATTCAGTGAGGTGGAACGAGGCACTTTTGCCAGCCTGGCCATCTTTGAAACAGCCAAACATCTCCATCAGCAGTATCAGGCTGGATGGACCGCTGACAGTAGCGGACATCTGTGGGGGGCTGGTTTTGGAATTACTATGGCTGGCTTAGTCTCAGCGGGCATATATTTGGTTAGGTATTTGGATAGAAAGGAAGCGGAAATAAAAAACCCAGCCACTGCAAGCAGTGGGGATTTATACCCCACAAACAATTAAAAGAACAAGAACAAAGTTATTGGAGGTAAAAAGGACCTCAACTAAAAACAACCACTAATCGAGTGGGTAAGCACCGGAGAGAGAATTAGAAGAAGTCATTCAGAAGATAGCCTTAAGAAAGGTGCTTCCTCTACCAGTTTAAACATTCATTTTTTAATCTTCCCTTCCCCGGCCGGAAGGAATTTAATGATATCATCCAGTTCCCCCCCCTGGAGTTTGGCTTTAATTTTTTTAGCCAAAGAACTCTTTTTCTCATCACCGACGACAATGATAATATACTGGGAAGTCTGGGCAGTAATTGCGGCAACCGGTCCGCCGATAATTCGGCCGTCCTTCAATCCGATAGCACACTCCAGTTGCGGTCGGAAATACTGTTTTTTCCCATAGATCATGAAACTGCCTTTAGAAATATATTCCCCGGCTTGGGCTTCTTTACTGACTTGTTCTGGATTGATACAGAACACATCAGCAGTGGTATGGCCTAATTTCCAGGCTTTGGAATAGATAGCCGTCGCTTGGGCCGCTTCCTGCAGGGTAGCCGCAGCAGCGTTCTGGCCATTCTGAACTATAAAGAATGGTGATCCAGCCATATCTGTATGGAATACCACGTCGTCTTTTTCCAGATGCTTCTTGATCACCACTTCATTAGAAGTGGCATCCTTTCCGCCGAAGCAGAGGAACCCTTCGGAAGAGATGAACCAATGGAACTTTTCATACCACTCTTTCTGACGTGATGACTTTTGTTCCCGCAGCTGTTGTTTTTGCTGTTCCACTTCCAGAAATTTCTCTTCCTGCTGCTGCAGTTCCCGCAGTTTTTTCCGGCTTTCTTCCAGTGCTGCTTCGGCTCCTTTCAGCTTCTTCTTCGCTTTCTTGGATAACTCAAAGTAATGGCCGGCGTTTTCTTCGATGGATCTGGTCAGGTCCAGTTCTAGTTCAGGAGGCATGGTTATATCTTTCGGGTTTATTTTTCCGGGTAGATTTTACTTTTTTATCACTTTCTAATTTTGATAACTCTTTCTCGAGTTCATCAATAGTGGGTAAACTGGTTTTTAATTTTTGTGGGATAGCACGAACAATTTTGTATTCAGAAACACCCATAGGCTTGCTCATATCTTTAAGAGCATACTCGGCAATTACCTTATCTTTGCTTTTACATAAAATAATCCCTATAGATGGTTTATCTTCCGGGTATTTCAGTAGCTTATCAACTGCAGAAAGATAAAAGTTCAATTTTCCAGCATACTCTGGCTTAAACTCTCCAGTCTTCAGTTCAATAATAACAAAACAACGTAATTTGAGATGATAAAAAAGCAAGTCAATATAGTAATCCTGCCCGGATATCTCCAGAGGGTATTGGTTTCCTAAAAATGAAAATCCTGCACCCAATTCTAATAGAAATTTAGTGATGTGCTTGGTTAGTTCTTTTTCTATTTCTCTCTCCTGCGCTTCATTACCCAGAGAGAGGAAGTCGAAGACGTAGGGGTCTTTTAGTGTTTGCCTTGCTAAATCTGATTGTGGTGCTGGCAAAGTATTCCTAAAATTATGGATGGTAGTGCCCTGGCGTAGATATAAATTTGATTCAATTTGATGAACTAGTACCTTTCGTGACCATCCATTTTTTATTGCTTGTTGAGCATACCACTGCCGTTCTGGAAGAGAACTGATCTTCTCTATGAGAGTGATATTATGATACCAAGTCAATTGTGCAAGAACCTCTTGCACTATTTCCCTCTGGGGATATTCTTCAGCTAATCTACGCATATACTTTAGATTTCGTGGAGAAAATCCTTTCATTTCTGGAAAACTTCTTATTAGATCGTGAGAGAGCCGGTCTATTACCCTGGAACCCCATCCTTCTCTAGTTTGTCGTTCCAAAATATTCTTTCCGATATCCCAATATAGATATATCAGTTCTTTATTTACGGAAACAACTGCTTTAATTTGAGCAGAACTCACTCTTGCTTTAATGTCGTTTAATAAACGGAGGTAATCTTTATTTTTGATTAAAAGCATATTTTGCACCTTATTCTCTGTTGAATATGCTTATGCCTTAAAAATATTACTCTTGGATTCAGGTATATCACTGGGAGCAGGATTAGGCCTGGTGATTAGTCTGGGTAATAGAGAACTATTTTATAAACTATTCGTTGTGGGAAAAGGTAAGGGTAGTGGAGTTATTGATAGTGGTTAGGTGCAATATCACTCTGACAGGAAACTTTTTATATCACTGCTTCTTCTATTAGTATATGATGGACGAATCTAAATTAGAGTTAGTATTAAGAGATTCTTGGACCAGAGAAAGCAGTTCTGACCCAGAAATCTGGAATTCCGATAATCCTGCCTGGGGACAATGCGCTGTAACTGCATTAATCGTAAATGATTATTTAGGGGGTGAGATTGTCTGGGCTAAGGCAATCTTGCCTGATGGTAGAGAGATATCCCCTTATTTTAACAAAATTGAGGGTATAGAAAAAGATTATACTAAAGTCCAATTTCCTGCTGGTACAACCATTCCTCTGGGAATTCCTAAAACAAAAGAATTCTTATCAACACGAGAATATATCTTATCATATCCTATAACGCAACAAAGATATGAATTATTGGAAAAAAAAGTCAGAGGATTTTTGAGATACAGTAAATGACATAAATAAATTTACCAATGATTCATTTACTATATATAAAAAGGCATAACTGATGGTACAAATATTTATGTCTTTTAGTATAGTTTCCGGCCTTAAGTCATACTATCGGTCGCTTTGCTCTTTCATTCACCTTACCGACCCATCACCTAACACTGGCCGCATACGTTATACGACTAGGATACAATAATCCTTAACACTCCTTAACCTTCTCCACCACCACGCTCTGCTCCGGGCAAAACAGTTCCTGTTCATATAAAGTTACTTTAGGGGTGATCTTGACCTGGCGGATAGCGCCATTTACAGAACTATCATAATTGATAGTTCCGACATAAGTGCCGGCTAAGACCATTACCGCATCATTCAATTCCATGGTTTCCGCTTTATTGGTGCCAATGATATTGACCACCAACCCTTCTACTTTGATATTAACGCCATTTTCAACCGTAAATAGAAGTTTCTGGGCTGTGGCATCGTAGCACAACTGCTCCGTTCCCCCAATCTGGGCCAGCTTCAGGTCGGTATTCAAAGAACATTCCGCTGCTTCTTCGACTTGAGCCCGTCCGAAATTCATAACCACGACGCCGACAGCAACGGCAAAGGAAACTAGCAAGAAGGTGGCCATCAATGGCGTTACTCCTTTTTTATTCCAGATTACCATATTATGAATGTAATTTTTGGTATGTTTTACCTTGATGCAATACTTCCGTCACCCGATGGATGGGAATGAACTCTTCCTGACCCTTTCCTTCCAACAAGAGGAAACCTTTTTCCAGGCTTTTAAACTTATCGCCCCGGATGAGCAGCTCTTTCTGGCTGATCTTATCGTGATATTTGATATGGAATTCATGCTTACGGGGATGGAGATGGATTTGCTGCAAGACGGCCTGAGCAGCTTCTTCAGCTTTCTTCACCGGATCGACCTGGGCAAAGACAGTTTTGGAAAGAAGCACCATGATCAATCCTATACTGAGGCTTATCCAGGGATTTTCAAGGTAAGGTAGGGTTCCCAGGCCATCCCAAGTTCCGGCCCAGAAAAACACTACTCCCATCACGCCGAAGAAGAACCAAAAATAGTGCCGGGATTGTTCTTTAGTGGCCATCTTAGAGCCTCCAATAGCTTTTTCCTTTGAACATGATCTCAGTTACCCTATGCAGGGGAATGAATACTTCCTGGCGCTTGTGTTCATGTTGTAAGACTAAGGCACCTTTTTCAAAGCCTTTCAGGTTTCGGGCTCCGATGCTACGGTGTTCCTTACGGCTTTTATCATAATACTTGATCTGGAAATCTTCCTTATGCGGGTGGTTATAGACCAAATGCAATACTTTATCGATGGACTTTTCCAGCCCGCCCAGAGGGTCGAATTCCCGAAAAATGACCCCGGAGAAGGTCAGCATGGCCAAGCCGATGAACAGGAATACGAAGGGATCTCCAAAGTACGGTATCTCATAGATACCTTCCCACAGCCCTTTCCAGATGAAGATGATAGCGACTGCTGAGTACAAGGACCACAGAAAATGACGATCTTGTTCCCGTAAGGGCATCTCTACACCTCTTTATAAGAGGGAATGAATAAGTAGAATTATATATATCTTTCTGAACGGAAAGCAAGGCTGGGTGGGAAGCGCTGGTGAGGAGGTAGTAGTTAGCCTAAATTTTCTTACTGCCTACTAGGTTCACTTCGTTCCCGAAAATCTAAAAGGATAGGTGCCTTCGTTTAGCAGTCTAACGAAAACGAGACTAATGAAATACTACACTTCATCTAACATTTGACGCCGTCCCACAATTCTTTTCAAGATTCTCAAAACCTGCAAATAAAAGATAATGACCCCGCCTACACGGTAATTCCGCCTTTCAACCTCCAAATTTTCCCTAAATTATGAGCTATACTCACTAAATTCATCTCCATTTTTGTTCCCTGCAATCCTCTTGCAAATTTTCCCGTTTGAGATTCATCTGTTTCTTTCAGGGAATCAAATGGTTTTTCGCAAACGTGTTTTATGTCTAAGAATCCAGTACCATTATCTATTATCAATATTCTCTTTTTTTGTTTGTCAATGTGAACACTTACCATGCCTTTGACTGGCGTGTACATTTGATTGTATTTAATTATGGCATCTACCCCATTCTCCACAGCCTCTGTGAGCATTAGCGAGCATCCCCCTTTTGTTTCAAAACCGGCACCAACCAGGTGCAAAGCTGAAACTATTTGTTTCTCTTGCTCAAATTTTGCAGTGAATACAGTTTCACTTTCCAAAGACGGTTCGTTGCCCTTTCCCTTGAAAAACCGACCTATGATATCTGCCATTATAGCTTTATCCCTCGAGATTTACCTTTGTTGTTTACGAAAAACTGACGTGTTAGTTTAAGTTCCTCTTCCAGTGCCTTAAATATTTTGTTTACCTGTAAATCATTATAGGAGTAAACACGATGGTTGGCACAATTTCTGAGAGTGGAGAACTGCTTCAATAATTTGTTCACTCTTGCCTCCGCTATACGTTTGAATTTATCTTCCTTCGTTTCATCTGCTATGTGTTGCTTGACCATTTTAAGACTTAGAATAGCCATTAATATTTAAATCTTATCGTTTTATGTATTAAAAATGCAATTTAATGTTATTAGATGTTGCAAATAGGCTCTGGCATGATTGCGGACGTTAGAACAGAAATTTTATATTACAAATATAAACTTATTTATAAGTAAGCACATATCTCAATATAAACATATTTATATACTAGTTAATATTGCAGTATAAACATGGAAATCCTAGAATTAAGGAAGCAGAACCCGTGGTGGGAAAACCCCGCAAGAATAGAAGAGGATCCTAAAATAAGAGACTACGAAAGTGCTTTTGTAAAATGGATGCCAAGACTTAAAAAATACGTATTTCTAGATAAAAATGTGGTTTATAGCATACGCGGGCCAAGACAAGTAGGAAAAACAACACTTCTCAAGATAATGATTCGAGAATTGTTACAAAAAAATAAGGGGATGAATATTATTTACTTTGCTTGCGACCTTTTGAAAGATAATTTAGCTCTTAAAGATCTTCTAGAGAGCTATCTGAACTGGGTTCGCACTCAAAATCAAGACAGGATCTACATCTTTCTTGATGAGATTTCTGCCGTTAAAGATTGGCAGAAAGCTATAAAACAGTTTGTAGATATGCATGGTAATAAAAATGTAACTATCATTCTCACCGGCTCACATACTCTGGATATTAAAAATAGCACAGAAAGATTACCTGGCAGAGTTGGTGAAAAAGAACATATACCAACACATAAAATCATGCTCCCCATGAAGTTTGCGGAGTATGTGCAGATGAGAAATCCTGAGCTCTATAAGCAAGTACAAAAATTTAAATTAGATCTAAACGATGAGAGAACAAAACAATTTTTAGAGTTGATCAACGGAAATATTCCGCAATCTGCTCATAATCTTATCCGTCTCATTCCAGAGCTAGACGCATTACTTGAAGAATACCTCCTTACTGGGGGAATAATGGTAGCTGTTAATGAATACGTTAAAAATAAGCGGATATCCTCACAGATTTATGATTTGTATATCAGGCAAATCATGGGGGATATGTCTAGGATTAACCGAGAAGAAAAGACTGCCAAGAGGATACTTGTTTCTATTTTAAAAAGAATCACTTCAGCGTATAGTTGGAATAGTATCAGAAAAGAAGCCGATATCCCCACACAACCAACCGTAGATCAGTACACGGGCATTCTTCATAATATGTTCATTCTTAATATTGTTTACAAGACAGAATTAGATGGAACAATAAAACAGGCTAGTGATAAAAAAGTCTATATTCTGAACCCTTTCATCTTTCATGCGCTCAATGGTTGGTTGATCAATCCAGCTAAAGACCCATTTGAATGTTCAAAAGAATATCTCCTTTCTTCTGAAGAGAAATCAAAACTGATTGAAGCTGTAGTTGGCGATCATCTTAATAGAGCTGCTCATAACTTTCGACCAACCGATACATTTGATCCATCAGACTTTGTTTTTTATTTAAAAACTAATAAAGGCTATGAAGTTGATTTTGTATTCAAAACGGATGAAATATTTGCAGGTATTGAGGTAAAATACCAAAATAGTATTAATTCTGATGACTTCCGTGGACTAATCAAAATTGGCAAAGGATGTATGGTAAGCAAAAAAGAATTTAATCAGAAGAATAAAATAGCCATAATTCCAGTTAGTTTATTTTTGCTTTATATCTAGATTTAACAATCGAACGAAACGATGGAACTCTGCCTCTACGAAACGAAATTCTAGTCTGCTACGCAGAAATCTAAAATAGGATATACTTATTACAAGCTATTCATCGAATTGAATAGGAAAGCAAAAGAAGAAGTAAAGAAATTAAAAGTGTATATCAAAAATAACCCCTTAGTTATTTATCTGGTGGAAGGAGTCGCATTGCCGAGTGATCTTGAAATTGAGATGATGGTTAAGGATAATCAACAGCTATTCACCTTTATTGAAGATCTGCGATTCAGGTTTCCGACTATGATAGGCGAATACTATACTGTTGTTTTCATCGATACGTTGAAAGTAAAGTATTTGCCTTGGTAAAATATCCTCATCAGACTAGAACGTAAATTTCAACACGCCATCATCCCATTCCAACCTATACGACGGTCTTGGGAAACCTTTATAAACCAAAACTAAAACCTGACAATTATAGATTAGAGGGGAATGAGCGAGAGAAATGACCAAGATAAATCGAATTGCTATCCATGGATTCAAGAGTTTTGCCCATAAGACTGAAATCCCGTTCGATAATAAGTTTAATGTCATTCTGGGGCCCAATGGTTCAGGAAAATCAAATGTCGGTGATGCACTCTGTTTCGTCCTGGGCCGATTATCGGCGAAATCAATGCGGGCCGAAAAAGCATCTAATTTAATCTTCAACGGCGGCAAGGATAAGAAGCCGGCTTCCGCCGCGACGGTGGAAATAGCCTTTGACAATAATTCTAAAATATTCCCGGAAGAGGCTCCGGAAGTGCTCATCAGCAGGACCATCAACAATGATGGCAACAGCACCTACCGTGTCAACGGAAAGAAACGAACCCGGACGGAGGTATTAGATTACCTGGCCATGGCTAAGATCAATCCTGATGGATATAACATCATCCTGCAAGGGGATATCACTCGTTTTGTGGATTTACATGCAGTAGAACGGCGAAAGATCATCGAAGAGGTGAGCGATGTGACCATTTACGAAGAAAAAAAGCATAAGGCCCTGCTGGAACTGGAGAAAGTCGAAGAGCAACTCAATAATGCGGAGATCATCCTCAAAGAGCGGAAAACCTATTTGCAGGAATTGAAGAAGGACCGGGATCAGGCCATCAAGTTTAAGGAGATGAAAGATACGATAGATTCTAACAAAGCGACCGTAATCCACCTGCAGATCCAGGAACGGGAGGAACTGAAAGCAAAATATGATGCGGAGATCGAAAAACATCAGAAGAAATCGACCGAAGCCGAGAAAGGGATCGAGCAGTTAAAGCAGAAGATTGCTGAATACAAACAGAAAGTCCAGCAGCTCAACCAGCAGATCGAACAGAAGGGGGAAAAGGAGCAGGTCAAAGTGCATCGGGATTTAGAAGATTTAAAAGTAATTTTAGCCCGGGACAAGACCAGGGTTTCGACGCTGAAAGATGAGATCAATAAGATCCAGCAGCGAAAGGATCAATTCAACAAAGAGATACAGGAATTAAAAGAGAAGAGCTCTTCTGCCCAGGAAACGCTGAAAGGGTTGCAGCAGTCCTGGCGGCAGAAACAAAAAGAACAGCAGGATTTTGAGGGCAAGATCGCCCAATTCAAGAAGAAGAATAAGATCGAGTCTTCCCAGGATTTGGATAAGGAGATCGAAGCGAAAGATCAGCTGATCGAAAAGAAGCAGGAGGAAGTGCAGCAGATCCGGCAGAAACAGCAGGAATTGCTGCGGGAGAAAGACAAGCTGGATTTCCAGCTGAAGAGCCTGGAAGAGCGCCTGGCCAAAGTCAAGCAGGTGGAGCAGCAGAACCAGAAGCAAGTGCAGGAATTGCAGCAGAAAAAAAATGATTTCAAGTCCGCCACACTGAAACTTAACCAGTGCCTGGACCAGGACAGCAGCTTTGCATCTCAGCTGGCTAACGCCAAGAAAAAATTAGCGGAAGTGCAGGCACGCTCGGCCGAGCTCCAGGCCAAATCATTATCATTGCAAGCTGGATTATCCGGCAATCAGGCCGTCAGAAGCATCCTGGACAACAAGAAGAAATTTTCCGGAGTATATGGAACTATTGCCGAGCTGGGGCAGGCTGAGAAGAAATATTCCCTGCCTTTGGAAATGACCGCCGGCCCGACCTTACAGCATATTGTCGTTGATACCGATGCTACCGCAGCAGAATGCATCAAGTTCCTGAAAACTAATAAATTAGGAAGCGCAGCTTTCATTCCCCTCAATAAGATAAAAGCAAAGGAGATCAGGCCGGACGATAAGCAATTATTGAAGCAATCGGGAGTGCATAACTTTGCCCTGAACCTGATTTCATTCAAACCCCAGTTCCAGCGTGCTTTTGAGTTTGTCTTTGGAAATACTTTAGTGGTGGAAGATATTGACACCGCCAGAAAAGTCGGT
>Ga0209541_10012712_pt1 | contig 12983 bp, 12 predicted proteins | sample RifCSPlowO2_01_FD_184027 | JGI IMG/M metagenome (GOLD analysis project Ga0209541, IMG submission 184027) | Groundwater microbial communities from Rifle, Colorado - Rifle CSP2_plank lowO2_0.1 (SPAdes) (version 2) | ecosystem: Environmental > Aquatic > Deep subsurface > Groundwater | place...
GAAACTTTTGTTGCGGGGCTAGGAGTTGCGCCTAGCCTATGAGATTATGAGCCTCATGTGCACTGTACACTACCCCGCGCGTGCGTAAAATTATACCAGTTTGACCTGATCTTATTCAAGTGATAGAATCCCATTTGTGATAAAAGAATTACTCTTGGCGGGAGTCATGGCTGGCGGATGTGGATCTTCCGTCACTAGACCGCCTGCTTCACCCGAATCAAATCCTACCAATCAGGGCACAGTTGATCAAGGAACGTTAGATGAGGCAACTATTGATTTTGTCGATTGCCAAGATGGACCTTTTTCGGCTGAAAAGTCTATAGGAATACCTAAAGGAGAAACCGTATATTTGGGCGCTAGAAGACAATCAGATCACGAAGAAATTAGAATTCTTATTTCGGCAACAGGAGGTAGTAGATACAATATCAGTCCTGAAAACACTGATATCGATGTACAGTCGATAATAGGAGGATTTATGAGACTAGAAGCTTCGGGGGTAATTTTTAATTTAAATGCTACCTCTGACTCAATCATAGGGGATCTTTCGCTTGATGTTTCTGCTAATTGCTCTTGAAGCAAGCTCGCTTCACTGATATACTTCTTATGGCTAGGCGGCGTAGCTCAGTGGTAGAGCGGTGTCTTCATAAGGCAATGGTCGCTGGTTCGATCCCAGCCGCCGCCACTAAAATCCCAAAAATTTGAGCCATTTTTGGTAATTTGCTAGATTCTCTTCTTTTTTGGGCTTCGGAGTAGGAGTCAAATCAGGAAGAATCACAGGAGATTCCCCGGGCTTTACCAGAAACAATTTATTCCTAGCCTCCTCTTCTATAAACTCAGGACTATTTACTTCTTTTAGCTTCGCCTTCAGTTTAGTATTTTCGGCCCTTTCCTCAGCTAGTTTCGTTTTTGCGTCTTTAATCAAATCTTGTTTATTCCAGAGGTCATAAATCGAATGCAGAAGGCCATTTATGATTATAAGACATACTATAACCGTAGCTAAAAAAATGAGTCTTTTCATTTTCCTATTGACGAATCTGCATTTGAGTGATATTATAGGCCATTATGAATCCAGTAAGACTATCCGAAGCTAATGCCCAGTTCAAAAACTACCTGTCTGAAAAAGGGCGTTCAGGCTCTACTATTGTAGCATACGGTAAGGATATTGCTCAGCTTGTAGACTATCTAGCACAAGGCAAAAAGTCCTTTGTGCATGAGGTGACAAAAGATGACCTCTCCAACTTCTTAGATAAGCTTTCAAAGGAGGGTTACACCCCCAAGTCAATTTCAAGAAAGATAAATTCCATAAGAACTTTTTATAGATTTCTAAAAGTAACAAATAATATTACAGATGATCCTTCCCTGCTCGTTGAACATCCTAAATACCAGCTCGCCCCGCCCAGAATTTTAACACCCACAGAATACAGAGCGCTTCGTGATGCAGCTAGAAATGACGCAAGAATGTCGGCAATTATTGAACTTTTGCTTCAAACAGGAATTAGAATCGGAGAATTAACTAATCTCAGACTTTCAGATGTTACAAAGGACAGTCTCAAAATTCTCCCCTTTGAAAAACATCCTGAAAGAATGGTTCCTTTAAATAAAAGAGCCAAAGAAGCACTTGACGAATATCTGGAAATCAGACCAAAAGTAACTGAGGATCATGTTTTCGTCACAAAATCGGGCAAACCTTTTTTAATTCGAAATATCAGAACTTCAGTTGAAAGATATTTCAGACTGGCTGAAATCCCAAATGCCAAGGTAAATGATTTAAGACATACATTTGTGGCTCATCACTTAAAACATGGGGTATCTCTCGTTTTACTCTCCAAAGTCTTGGGGCACAAGAGAATTTCAACAACTGAACGCTATCTTCAATACGTTCCGGAGCGAGCCTCCGAATCTACGGTTTTATCAGAATTATAAACTCCACATTTAACTTCGTGAGTGTTATAATATTTTCCACGCTCCTGTAGCTCAGTGGTAGAGCGCTACTCTTATAAAGTAGATGTCCTTGGTTCGAATCCAAGCGGGAGCACTAGAGGTGGGCTCGTTCGCTAATAACTGATTCTACTACATTAATGTCTTTTCCATACTTCAAACGGGATAATTCTTTTATCAATTCCGATACTCTTGGATTCATTTGAGCTTTTTCTTTGGCAATATCTTTTGTCGTATCAAGCGAGAATGGAGGAACCGGCTCGCCGTTTACGTTTGTTTTAACATAAGCATTAAAACGCTCAACATTGATTAAGTCCGCTTCTGTGAATGTCGGCTGGAACTCGTGCTGAAGGTAATTTGCATCCGTTACTCCTACTCTAAAAGCACCAATTGTGCCGACATTTCCAAAAATTGCGTTTTTTACTTCCTCCTCCATTTGACCAATAAACTGATTAGCAACTGTTAAATTAAGTCTATATTTTCGGGCTTCTGATAGAATTTGGGCAAAATCAGGAGTTGCAAAATTTTGAAACTCATCAACGTAGAGATAAAAATCCTTCCTGTCTTCCAAGGAAACATCCTGTCTGCTCATAGCTGCAATTAAAACCTTAGGAACAAGAATCAAACCTAAAAAGCTTGAGTTTTCCTCGCCTATTTTTCCTTTTGAGAGATTAATAAATAGAATTTTTTGCTCATCCATAACCTGACGGAAGTTAAATGAAGAATCGGATTGACCGATTATATTTCTCATCATTTTATTAGTCACAAATCGGCCAAACTTGGAAACTGTGTAGTCTAAAACCTCCGATTTGTGGAAGTCTGATGTCTGCGCAATCTGATCAGTCCAGTAGCGGCGGACAATCGGGTCTTTTACTTTTGGGAGTAGTTCTTGTACAAATTTTGCATCTGTCATTGCCCTAACTACTTCAATAAAAGTCGATCCGGGTTCACTCATCACAGTAAGCATGGCGTTTCGTATTCCGTGCTCAAAACGAGGTCCGATAATTCCTGTTTTATTTGGATCATAAAGTTTGTACATAAGATTAATAATTGATGAAACGACATAATGTTTTTGCTCCTCGGTTTGAGCCTCAAGCATGTTTAGTCCCATGGGGCGAGTCGTATCGGAAGGATCAAAAAGAATTACATCTTCTGCTCGCTCGGGCGGAACAAGCTGAAGTAAATCTTCAATAAGGTCCCCATGGGGATCAATAACCGCTACTCCCTGTCCCGCTTTAATATCCTGCATTATCATTGTTTTAAGAAGTTCTGATTTTCCGGTTCCTGTTTTTCCGATTATGTACATATGCCGCCTCCTGTCCTCAATTCCCATGTAAATTGGCCGAGATAGGCCTCTATATGTGCTTTTCCCAAGAAAAAGACCAGATTCCGGGATAGTTGCCGGAGCAGGAGCCCTTTTTGCATTTATCCAGTGGATATGAGGAGTTGTTATAGATTTATTTGGGAAGTGATACAAGGTTGCGAGCTCCTCACTCGTTAATACGCTTTTTTGCCCCCTCATTGGAAGATAGCGATAAACAAAATCTGTCAAAAACATTTTTTTGAAGAGATCTTTATTTCTCCTGAAAGAATTTGCCCCGGCAAACTGCCCAAAACCATTAATTATGTTGTCTAAATGGGCCTTGGCAGATTCTTTTGTGCTAGATGAAACAACTACACGAACTGCAGTCTCAAAGCCCGGTTTGCCTATTTTATTCTCAATTCCCTCCATTTCCTTAGCGTCTGCTGAGTATTTGGCTGTTTCAGGATTAGCCTCATTTTTCTTTGTTTTTGAAAGATAGCTTCGGCCCTGTTTTTTCCATTTATCCGGAGCTGGGGCAATAACTATTTGAATTGCAGCACCTTCTCCCTCTGTCATTTTGGCAAGAGTTGAGGTGATACTAGAGAGCGGATCAACCGGAAGATCCTTAAATAATTTTATAGGTATGTAGTTTGAGGTTTTGAGCTTGAGGGAAGCAAACGCTACTTTGGCGTTATCGGAAAATATATTATAGTCATTGCCTAAAATACTCCCGGGGTGAAACGCATTTCCTTCGTCAACTTCCAGAATCTCTGCGTCCGGATAGCTTCCATTAATCTGTTTTTCGACAAAATCTTTGTATTTATTTGGAACCGAAACATAAAATCTTATGTCTCCTGGCATTCCTACAATTTCAAAAGACATATGGGGTTGAAGTTTTAAAAAGGAGAGCCTTCCGCTCTCATGAAGAGAGACAAAGCTTGAAAAAAGCTGTTCTGCTGCATCTATTTTAATCTCATTGTCCCTGGGAACTGAAATCTGAATAAGGGTTGAGTCCACTGACTCTTTTTCTCGATTTCTGTATTTGTACCATAGGAAAAAAAAATAAAAAAAGCCCACCGTGAAGAGTCCTATGATAAAAAGAACAATTAAACTTAAAAAAACGCTCAGAAAAAATGCAATTGGATCAAAATCAAGCATGAGAGCCTTGCCTTTCTTTTTGTCTGGTAAGAGTCTGCCAAAAAACAACTCCGGCACCTACTATTCTTGATGTATGCTCAGAGAATGCAGTTTTTAACAAATCGAACACGCTCAATTGATTTCCAAAACTTCTCATATTTTGTTCCGTCTGTCCAAGAGTCACCTGATCTAAAGAACTTATCGAGGAAAAATAGTGGGAATCAGTTATTCCGACCTTTTTTTCATCTTGAGTCAAGGGTCTTTGCGGAGCTCTAGTTTGAACATATCCCTGCACTACAGGTGAAGGCTCGGGTAAGGGCATTTCAGGAGAGGGATTAAACTCTATGCTTGATGCCTCAGTTGCTCCCTCAATTACTCTTGGAGCCTCAATTCCTGTAGTTGTCGGACTTTCTAGTGGCCTTGGAAATGGTTCTTGTTTACTTGGATCAGGCATACAACTATGATAGCATCTGAAGTAAAGTTAAACAATTAAAAAATCCTAACAATCAGATTACAAAACTAATTAAGGAGACTTTTTTGTTCAGCTCTTATTCCATCATCACAAGGCTCACAAATTCCACAGGGACCAAGCATAGTTTCTCCATGGCAAGCTTTACATGTGCCAAACTTGTCAAAAGAGTATTCCCTAGCGAACTCAGAGACGCTAAAGGGTGCAGTTTTCCCATCTTTTGTCATATTAAATCCGGAAGATGAACCACAACCTGTGAGAATTTCTCGAACTTCTCTATTTCCTAAAGCTGTTAGTTGCTCGGGCGTTAGATCTTCAAAAATTACCTGTTCGCCTTTCCTCATCTCAATAAATTTATCATCTGCTCTATTCAGAACCGCATTAAACGTTATTCTCTGTAGTTCGATATCTCCACTCGCCAGAGCATTGATATAAGCAATAATTAAAGGAGCACAGGTTTTTATAATTTGCTCAAATTCATCCGAGGTTATATATTGATGTTCTTTGTGAAACGCTTTGTGGACTTCATCAGGAGTATTAAAAGTAGTAATTTTAAATGGATTTTCCAAAAAAAATGCATCATCTGCGTCATCCGGCACTTCCAAACCCTGGCTTCTTGCAAAATCAATGTATTCCTGGGTACTTAGAGCCATGCTATAACGCCTTGATTCTAAATAATCTCCTCTATTAGAGATAACATCGGTAAAGTTATGCGGATAGTCTCCCCCTGGTTTTGAAATCAAAACAACCATTTCTCCTTCATCAGAATCTGCCATTATTGACTGGATCTTGCCAAAACCAAAAACTTCCGCGTCTTCTCTTTTGAAATTAATAGGGTTTCCATGGATTCTTCTATAATTTCGGCCGCGGACAATGGAGTCTATAAACGGCTCATCCATATTTTCTCCATAAATTACCCCGTCCCGAAGTTCATAACGAGTGATAGATAAAAGCGCATTAAATCTTTCTCCAATATGAGTTTCAACCTGTCGTTTTGTGTAACTGTCAAGCTTTTCCTTTCTCAACAAATCTTCTTGAGGTAAATATCGATAGTTTTCTACATCAAAAGAATTATTGTAAGCTTGGATCTCGTTCATCTTTTCCTCCAAATTTTCTCTTTTTTCTTTTCTTTAAAGTTTTCAAAACGGGCAAAAGTAAAAAGAAGGTCAGACAAGCGATTTAAATAGATTAATATAGCTCCGTCAATTTTGTTTGACAGTGGAACGATTGCCCTTTCTGCACGTCTCGCAACTGTCCTCGCTAAATGAAGATTAGCCCCTCCCCTTCCTCCTCCAGGAAGAATGAAGCTTGAAAGCTCGGGAAGTTTTTTTGTCAAATTATCAATGAGTTTTTCAAACTGTTCAGGACGACTACTTAGCTCATCAATGGGTACTTTGTAGGGAAAGGCTAGCGCTCCTCCTATTTCAAAAAGGTCATTTTGAATCTCTTCTAGTTCTTTTCGGATTTGGGATTTGGGATTTGGGATTTGGGCAATTGCAATTCCAATTACACTATTTAACTCATCAATTGTTCCGACCGCATTTATTCTTGGGTCATTTTTTGAAACTTTAGTCCCGTCAAAAAGCGAAGTCTTTCCTTTGTCCCCTTTTCTTGTATAAATAGCCATAATCATTTCGACTTCGCTCAAGATTATACTGAGCCTGTCGAACGCATAAAAAAACTCCTCGTTCCCGAGAAGTTTTGTAAAGTTTCCTGATCCCGGGAACCTAAGATAAGGTGGTTTTCCGACTTTACGGTAGCGGCACTGTGAAGGAAATTAACCTTCCTTGCCCAATCCTTATCCGACTCTAAACTAACACTCAGAATGCCCACATGCGTAGCATTTTCTGCAGCCCTCCTCATAGGCGAGGGAGCCTGATCCGCATTCTGGACAAATGTCAAAAAGATGTGTTTCTGTTCCTTGTTTTAGATCGGCTGTTATAGCCTCTTTTATCGGAAGTTGTTGCATGACTACGATATTTTCCGAAGCGCTTTCTTTATCTTTAACCTCCACTTTTACACCGTGTCCGTTTAATCCATTGCCGTTTGTATGTCCATTACCATTAGCTACGTTAATTTGTGGCTTTGAATCCTCAACTATTCCGTTCACTCTGAATGAATAGTGACGAGCTAGAACTTTGGCAACAGCATCTGGAAGAGAGCGGACCCTGTTTTCTCCAAAGCCTACACTTCTTGCTCCACCAATGCCTGTAAGTTGTGCTACAACTTGTCTTATTCTTTCTCTGGCTGCAAGGCCACCTGAAAGTCTAAGATTTAATGAAATCATCCTTCCTAAAGCATCTGCCATAGCAGCCACATCGCTACCGGATTTTCCAATTGTTATAAAAACCTCAAAGGGTTCCTTATTCTCGTCGTGGTTTATTGTTATGTAAGTTTTGCCAACAGGAGTTTCTGCCATATATGTTACTCCCTCCATCATTAAAGGACGGGGCGCTTTAGGAACGTCTGGACCGACTACGGTAGTTACCGATTTTTCCTCCGTTTTTGTTGTATCGTCAACTCTTGATAAAACTCCTACTCTTGACCCGTCTCTCATATATGTTATTCCTTTGCAGCCAGCGTCATAAGCCATCATATATAGTTTTTTAACATCCTCAACGCTATGAGAATTAGGCGCATTTACTGTTTTTGAAATTGAGGCATCTACATATTTTTGAACTGTTGCCTGCATCTTTACATGGTCTTCTGGGGTCAAATCATTAGCAGCTACAAAATAGTCTGGTCGTGCGTCGCTTGGATGAACCTTCTTCCACTCACCATAAAGATTATGATAAACGAGTTGTTTCCCTAAACGCCCAGAGTGAAAATATTCAAACTCATAAACTGGTTCAACCCCGGATGAAGCGCCCGATAAGAGACTCGTAGTTCCTGTTGGCGCAGCCTGAAGAAGCATCGAATTTCTGATTCCGTATTTTGCCATTTTCTCTTTTACTTCTTTAGGTAGTTGTTTTATAAAAAATCCCTTAAGATGCTTTTTCTTATCAATTTTTGGAAATGCGCCTTTTTCCTTTGCTATGTTTACAGATTCATCATAAGCTGCGTCTCTTATTGTTTTATAAATTTTATCAACTACCGGAATTGCCTCATCTGACCCATAACGGAGATGCAGTTTGATTAGAGCATCGGCTAAACCCAAGGTTCCCAAACCAATTCTCCTTTCTCCTTCAAGTTGCATTTTTCTAATTTCGGGGTAAATATACTGATCAACGTCAACAACGTCATCTTGGAACCTTACTGCAATTCGTGCAGTCTTGGCTAATTCTTCGTAATCAAAGGTGCCTGGTTTATCTACTTCATAGCCTTTAACGAACGCTGAAAGATTAAGAGAGGCAAGATTACAAACTCCCCAAGCGGGAAGACCCTCTTCTCCGCAAGGATTAACACAGTTAATTGTGTTCCAATACCAGTTGTTATACATTTTGTTATATCTTTCCATAAATACTAACCCTGGTTCTGCTGATTTCCATGCTGCCTGACAAATTAAATCCCAGAGATATCTTGCTTTTACTGTTTTATGTACTTTTACTTTTTTCCCAAGAGCTTTCCAGTGGTCTAAAATTCCGTCCCACTTTGTATCATAGTCTGGATCTTTTACATCCGGAAAAACCAAATCCCAATCCTTATTCTTTTTAACCGCTTCCATGAATTTATCGGATGCGCAGACTGAAAGGTTAGCCCCATTAATTCGAGATAAATCTTGTTTTACTGTAATAAATTCTTCAATATCAGGATGCCAGTCCCAAAGCATAAGCATCAGTGCTCCTCGCCTAGAACCTCCTTGCTGAATAATGTCTTTTGTAGCAACTGAGTAAAGTTCAGCCCAGTTACAAGGACCGGATGAAAAACCATTTACTTTCTTAACCCGACTTCCTCTTGGTCTGAGAGAGGAAAGATTAATTCCTACTCCTCCGCCCCGGGCCATTATTTCAACCATCTGTTTAAGGTTATCTAAAATACCATTTCTTGAATCAGGTGGACTGGGAATAACAAAGCAGTTATAAAATGTAACTTCATAGCCGGTTCCTGCTCCAGCCAAAACACGTCCTCCGGGGACAAATTTGAAGTCTTTCATTGAGTCAGCAAATTTATCTGCCCAAAAGCGTCTCTTAGAAGGCACTTCTGCTTTTGCAATTCCTTTGGCCACCCTTTTCCACATCTCTAAAGGCGCTTTTTCCAGAGGCTTACCTTTTTTATCTTTTAAGGAATATCTGTCCAAAAATACTTTTTGTCTGACTCCTGTTAATTGTTCCATATTTTATTTAATTAATTTTTTAACTTCATTTTCAAAATCTTCAACATCTACAAATCTTTTGAAAACACTTGAAAAGCGAATATATGCTACTTTATCAAGTTTTTTAAGCTTGTTTGAAACTAGCTGGCCTATTTTTTTACTTTCAACTTCAACTGAATCTTGGGTCCTTAGCTCTCTTTCAATTTCTGTTACTATTCTTTCGATATCATCTACTGTTATTTTTGTTTTTTCACAAGATCTGAGAATTCCGCCCTTTAATTTATCTCTATTAAACTGCTCCCGTCTTCCGTCTTTTTTTATAACAACCAAGTTGATATTTTCGACTCTTTCGTAAGTAGTAAATCTCTTCTCGCAAGCTAAGCAGGCCCTTCTTCTCCTTATTGTTTCGAGATCCTCTGAGTCTCTTGTCTCAACTACTTCTGTATCTTTTGACCCGCAATAAGGACATTTCATCTCAAATCAAAGTTCTCCTGCCGACACTATAAATAGTGCCAAGAAAATAATATTGCCCTAGATGTGGCGTGTCAACTAGCAATAAATAGATCAAACCTATGCAACATGATTTTTAGCCTCGGGTTTTATCATTTAGAAAAATTGTTCAGAAAAAAGAGTAAAAAAATTAACTAATAATCTGTACCAGGGCAATTTGCTAGAATACAAAAAGTGAACAATAGAGGCAGTTAAGCTATTTCTTTGGGCTTAATTCATCTAACCTTTTTTCGAAGTCCTGGGATCTTTTTAGACTTTTTCGAAGTCCCGATTTTATTTCTCCTTTTGTTTTATTCATCAAATCTTTTATTACCTCCTGATGTTTCATTGAAGAAAGTTGCATTCTACCTAACACTTCGTCAACGTTTGCTTGTTCCTCTTTTGCTGAAATAATTTTCGAAATTGCTTGTTCAAAATAATTTTCTCCTTTTGAAATTGTAGACTCTGCTGTTTTTCCATCTCCCCTATTAACTAACATTACCCCTGTCTCCAAATTTTTATCTGACTGCAAAAGATAGAACTCGGCTTTTTTTAAAGGATCCGTTGTTAGAACCTCAATAATTTTATCTCTTAATTTTTTGAGGGGATACAAAGGGCTTCCCGGCAAAAGTCCTGGATATGGCAATTGGTATTCAATTTTTGTTATTGGTGTAGGACTTGGCGAAAGTATATTGTCCTCTTTTGCAAAAGATCTTCCAGTAGTTACTAAAGAGAATAGAAATAGAACAATTAAGGCCAGAGGGAAAATTTTTCTCATTTTGTAAAATTTAGTATATCACTTTTTCGCTAAGACATTAAGATAATAGCTTTCATTCTTGTTTAGCTCTTTAAACAAAGAACCATTTGCATCAGCCCCATAAAAATCAATTGTTTTAAAACCGGCGCTTCTTAGAAGAGCTTCCATTTTGCTTTTATCAAGTTCTAGGATCGAAGTGGAGTTCATAGATCTGAGCCTCCAATTATTTCCTCCTGATTCAAAAACAGCCATATTTAAAGTCAGATTTTTATTGCTCTTTCTGGGAGGATCGTAAAATTCTAAAAAAGCAAAATCTTGCCCAACACCACTTTTGCTCTTAGAAAAATTTAGAGACAAAAATCTTTTTCTTACGTTGAATAATCTATAAAAATTATTTATCTGGAAAAATGCAATTCCGTTTTTAGATAATTTACTTGAAACAACTTTTAAGACTTCCTTGTGATCATCTACAAGATGGGTAAAAGCATTTCCCATAAACAGAGCGGCATCAAAAGGGTTTTTTTCTTTTTCCAAAAGTTCTATATAATTTCCGTTTTCAAATCTCAAATTCTTGAGTTCTGATTTACCCAATTTTGAAAGCTTTGAGTTAGCCTTACTGAACATAAGAGGACTTTTCTCAAGTCCTAACACTTTAAACCCCTTTTTAGCTAGGGCTATATCGTGTTCCCCCGTACCACATCCAATGTCTACGATATTTTTTGCACCAATTTTATTAAAAAGTTTTACTAAATCAGGTATTTCATTCCCCAACCTTTCCTCCCATCCCGTGACTAAGTCATAATGGCGGGACACCCAATCGTGATATTCTTCTTCTGCGCTAGATGGAATTTGGTCTCCAACAACGGAGCGAAAAATGTCTCCTTTGGATATAATTCCTACCAAATGATTTTTACTATCAACTACAGGAAGCCTCCCAATCTTATTTATGAACATCAGTGACTGGGCTTTTAAAATAGGTGTATCCGCAGTAACTGTCACGGGATTTCGACTCATAATTTTACCTGCGCTTAAAGAAAGTATATTTGAAACTTTCTTTTCCATAGATATAAAGTCAGATGTGTTGACAGGATCTTCCATGTATTCTTCTACCGAGGGGTAAAACTTAGCAAGAATATCTCTTTCTGTGATAAATCCTACAAGTTTAGTTTTATCAAGAACTGGCACTCCATTAATTCCTTTTCCAAAGATAAGACGCGCAATATCTCTTACAGAGGTATTCGTAGTTACATAATCAACTGCCGTTGACATTACATCAGAAACTACCATAGAGAACTAATTGCACCATACTTTATCATGGGGAGACTTTAATATCAAGTTAGCCTTGAATAAGTCCTTGCAGCGCCAATAAACTCTTTGCTTTCTCTGCTTCCCACATTTCCCTTTTAAGCATAAGTCTTTCCGAATCTTTTCGTTCAAATTCTCCGTTTATTAAAACGTCAGCATTTCCTTGCCATCTTCCTACAGGTACAAATCCGCTCTTAGTAAAAAGGTGGTCTGTCCTTTCCCAATTTGGAACGAACATGACAACTCCCGCATATAAAATCTCCCGAGGCCTATCATCAAAAGTGGGAGTTTCAAAAACATAGTCTTTAATTTTTTCGAGTATCTGAGTTCCTATCCTTGGTTGAGGTCTTTCTCCGGATCTTTTATTTTGATATCTATTTCTTACCACAAGTTTTTCAATCCAAGTTTCATGCTGTCCTTCAGAAGGATCCCTAATAATCGCGTATCCTAAAACAGAGTCTGCTTCATTACGAAAGGTTAACATATGGACGCTAGGATCTCTAAGCTCTCCTATGAAGTCCTGAGTTGTCATTTTTCTTTTGACCTCAATGTCTCTTCCTTCGGTGTCTTTTTGTTTACTTCTTTTTACTATGCCGACAAAATGAGGTAGATTCGATTCATTTAATAGTAAGGAGAGGTAGTCTTTAACTAAGGCCCAGTCTTCTGGCGGAAGCATAACTTCAGGATCTTGAGGGATGTCTATTTCCACGACTCTCGTCACAGTTGTTGACACGTCTTCGTGGGCCAAAAGAAGAGTCCTTTGTGATTCCTCCCCTTCTCCGCTTGGTATTTCTCTCTCTGGTGCTACCATATTTCTTAGATTTGGGAAAAGACTATATCAGCTTTGATACTCAAAGTCAAAAATAATTTATTGAGGCAATCCCAGAGCTTTTAGAACAACCTTGAGGCTTTCCTCTGCGTTGTGGTCGAAGGTGTTTATTATTAAATCGTAGTATTTAGGATCCCAATAAACCCAGTTGGGATCATTTTTTACATACAGTTTTCGATATTTTGCTAGGTCCATTTCTTCCCTTAAATGAATTTCTTCTTTGGCTTTTTCCGAAGAAATAAGATCTCTGTTCATGATTCTGTCGATTCTTATGCTTTTTTTATCCTCTTTTTCGTTGTCTTCACAAATAAGTAAGATCTTGAAAACTCCCGGTATTCCTTGGGCGCTAAAGCCCGCTAGATGGCTTTGGATTATTTCATTTTTTTCATTCTTTAAAATGTATTTGACTCTTTCTTCAAAAGCTTTGTCCAACTCGTCGGGAATTTTATGTTTTTCGCTTATATGAAATCCCTGATCTTTAGCAAATCTTCTAAAAAGTTTTCC
>Ga0209541_10012715_pt1 | contig 12982 bp, 9 predicted proteins | sample RifCSPlowO2_01_FD_184027 | JGI IMG/M metagenome (GOLD analysis project Ga0209541, IMG submission 184027) | Groundwater microbial communities from Rifle, Colorado - Rifle CSP2_plank lowO2_0.1 (SPAdes) (version 2) | ecosystem: Environmental > Aquatic > Deep subsurface > Groundwater | place: Rifle...
TGAACATTCTTCAGACGAATGTCGGAAAGATCAGACCATGCGGTCCCGCCGACAGTTTTTCCAGCAGAACCGGTCACCTGAAGTGTGTTGGAGCTGGGATTTGTCGTCCCGATGCCGACGTTGCCGGTTGCTACAATCAGCGACGCAGGGTTAGTAATTACCGCCGACCCGGCAGCTGTTGGAGGACCTTCAATGTAAACAGTAGCGGCGTTTGTGACGGTAAGGGCTGAAGCTGCAGAAATCACTGGAGCCGCAAAATAATTATATCGCTCGTTAGTAAACCCACCCGTTATAGTAAGAGTTACTCCTTCAGAAAGAACATTAAACTTTTCGCTGGTTATTGAACCAGTGTTTCCGGGGTCAACTTCCAGTCCCAGAGTAGCGGCATTAAGAGCAGAACCGCCACCTATGTATCCAATACCTCGCACATCCAATTTACTTAACGGCCCCGTCGTCCCGATGCCGACGTTGCCGTTGACATCAATCACCAAAGAAGGTGTGGAGGTGGGGGCGTTGTTTATATCCATAACATTAGCTATCTGTTGCAGACCAAGCCATTCAGCCACCATTATATCTTGGCCGTTAATATGCTGATCGTCACCCCGACCCAAAACTCCAAAGAACTCTTCGGCGATAAAACCTAATTTATCAGTGCAGTTTCCTCCCGGACAAAATTCTGGTTTCCAATCAAAGGTTCTAGCTGGAGTATTCTTTATTTTATTTAAAATGTCGGATGTATTGTAGGTTACAATGTTTTGTTTCCATTGCTGAGAGGAGTTGGCAGTGAAGGCGGTAGCCCCAGCGGCAATGGATGAGCCCGTACCGGTATTACATCCCGTGCCAGTACCGCCTAGCTCAAGAAGAGCATCGGGGTCCGTGCAGTTGATGCCGACCAAGCCATTACCATCCAATATAATCCCTTTTGCCCAATCTTGAAAACCATTCCAAAATCCAATCCACTCATTTGCTGCCTGGTTTCCCTCATGATAACCAACTCCAAAGATATTGTTATTTCCTCCGAATGTGATACTGAGATTTCCACCATCGTTTATGTTTGCACGGAGTTGTATCATATCGTTAAAGGTTGAATTGTAAGCATAGGGTGCTGTGCCATCGCTGATAGTAAGTTTATTTACGGGCGCCGTCGTCCCGATGCCGACGTTGCCAGTAGAGGCAATTGTCACAATCGGGCTGTTATCATTATTAAATATATTTAATCTTTCCGTCCCATTGCCTAATCCGATTGAAAAATTACTTTGGTTGGTTCCGCCTGAGCCGTTTGATCTAAAGAAAGCTGACGCACTGGCAGTGTTGTTGGCGATAAACATCTGGGAGACGGAGGCGAATTGAGCAGAGATGGAACCGTCAACTTCTAAGTCACCGGAGACAAGCAGGTCGTTTGATCCGGTGATGTAGTTAGCGTGGCCGGTAGTTGAGGTTCCAAAGCGTGAATACGCAACTGATGCAAATCCTCCGACCTGCAAGGTGTTTCCTGTCAGGAAATAGGAAGCGCTTGCCGTGCCTTGGAACTCAACTCTCCCGGCCGAGACTAACAGAGCCAGACCAGTTGAAGAGAAAGTAGTTGAACCGGAAAAGGTGTTGGCGCCGGTTCCGGTTTGGGTATAGGCTCCGTCAGCGGCGATGGTGCCGATACCAGAGAGGTTGCCGGTATTAGAGATATCCCAATCACTGGTATTAACTTCTCCTGTATCTCCGTTATCGCCGAAAATGAAACGGCCCGCGGTCTGGAAGTTGCCGGAGATGGAAGCCTTGCCGTCAAAGAAAGTGTTGCCGTCCACTTCCAGAGCGCCAGAGATTAAAAGATCATTGATAGTGTCCAGGTCAGAAGTGTGGCCGGTAGTGGCTGTGCCAAACCTGGAATACGCAGCAGATGAGAAGCCTCCAACCTGAATTGTGTTGCCAGTCAAAAGATATGAGGCAGAGGCGGTGCCTTGGAACTCAGCGTTGATTCCGAATAGTTTTCCAGTAAGGGTGTTGTTTGATGTTCCAGTCTGGGTATATGCTCCATCGTTGGTGATGCCTGATATTCCAGTTAAGGTTCCGGTGGTAGAGATGTCCCAGTCAGAGGTATCAATTGATCCGACATCACCGTTGTCACCAAATATGAATCTGCCGGCTGTTTGGAAGTTACCCGAGACAGATGCTTTGCCGTCAAAGAAAGCATTGCCATCAACTTCAAGAGCACCGACGATTAGGAGGTCATTAGTAGTGTCAATCTCGGCTGATGTGGCAGTGCCGACGCCAAATCTAGAATATGCCGCGCTCGCAAATCCTCCCACCTGAATTGTGTTGCCGGTCAGGAAGTAAGAGGCAGAAGCGGTGCCTTGGACTTCAAAGATAGTGGTGGGAGCAGAGCCAACACCGATTTTGTACCCCGCCCGACTAATGGTTAAATCTGCATCCAAGGTCATTGAATTAACCAATTCGTCGAAATCAATTGAGTTGGATGTGGCTTGTCTGACGGTAACCCAAGAGAGAGTTCCGGAGCCGTTGGTTTGGAAGAGTTGGCTGGCTGAACCGTCACTACCGGGCCAGGTATAGGTGATTCCGTTTAATTTGGTAGTGCCATTGATTTGAGCATTGCTGGTAACGACCAGACCTGCGGTAGTAGTAGTGCCGGAAACAGTGGCGGTTTCAGACTCAAAGTTTTTTGGATTTAAGGTAGTGTTGCCTACGCCTTTAGTGTTGGTGGGGGGAAGATTAAATATTGTTGGAACATTTCTGATTTGATTCTGAAGCGAAGCAATCTGAATTTTTAAATCAGCAATGGTTGAGTTGACGACATCAAGATTGTTAATCTGCGGAATGATGAGAACCAGAGGCTTGGGTATTGGTGTTGAAGATTGTTGAGAGACAGGCCTGAGAGTTAGAGAAACTAATTTTGTTGACTGAGGCGTCGGAGTTGAAATGACTTTGGGCGGAACCAGTTCTGAATAATCAGAAGTGATTTTGTCTAAAACCTTATTTAATAAATCAAGAGGGTTAAAAACGACGGTATCGACTATTGACGCTCTTTTAAAGTTAGTGGGTTTTAGTTTGGGGAGAATGTTTTCTTTTTTCTGAATGAAGCTCTGAACTGACGATTGTATGTCAGAGAAAGAGTTAGTCGGCAAATATGAACTAGGAAGGGCAATAAGAGAAAATAAAAGTGAATCTAAAAACAAAAGCTTAGCTTTTTTAATTAGACAAGATACTACCTTAGAATGCTTGATTCTGTATGGCACAGTAGGTAATTAAAAATTGAGTATTTACTTAGGAATTATATCACAAATTAAGAGGGGGGGATAAAATGGATATCAACAGAAAGAAGGAAGTAGAGGGTAGAAATCAAAAACTATCAAATAATTTGGCGGTTTTTAAAAATTAGATCGGAGTTTTCTATTCAAAACAGTTTAAAATTTATTATATTTTAAACAATACAAAATAAACCTTTATTAAGGTTAATTTATTAATGTTTATGGTTCTTTAATCATCTTTATCCCATTTACCCATCCAAATATTTGTCTAGCTAACATCGAGCTAGATTTTACCCTAATTCTAAGAAGACTTCGTTTAGAACCCTTTAAAACGTAATAACGGGAGAAATTAGACTTCGAAAATCCGGTTATCTCAGACCAATAATTAACGGACTCATTAAGAAGATCCGGCTTATCTTTTCCAATGAAAATATCAAAACTAATTTCTTCATTTTTTATTCTTCCAATGTCAGCCAACCACTTAAGGAAGAAATTCACCAGATAAGGATCGGAGCTCGTAAAACGAACCCCTTTTTTTAAATCACTGTCATTTTTATTAAGAAGTCTTTCTCTCCAATACAACACAACTCCCATTAACCATAATTCTCTTTTTGAAATTTCCCCAATATCTTTTGCGGAAGTTTTTTGTATCTCTTCAATCGCTTTAGAAGTTTTTAAAGTTTTTGCTTTTGAACCTCTTTTTGCTCCCTCTTCTCTCTTTTTTTTCAACCTTGAAAGTTGTGGTTCTGATAATTTTATGTCTTTAAACCAGTAAGAAAGTGTGGATTTTGGAACTGCGCAAAATTTTTGTATTTCTGAGTACGAATATCCTCCTTTTCGGAGCTCAATTGCAAAATCTTTTGGATTCCTTTTTTTCATATGAACTAAGCTACTTATTTAATACTAATACTTTAACATAGTTCAATAGACATTGAAAATACCCTTATCCACAGCCGTTATTTAAGGTTCTATGTGCTATTGGCCTTTTTGATTATTTTTATGTTAAATTTACTAAATCATTTTTAGGGTAGTTTTTTAACCTCAATATTTTTTTCAAAAAATGCTCCAAAAAAATAAATTAAACACCTGAATTAAGAAATTTTTTAAAAAATAGGTAATTAAAAAAACCTCACACCTCAAAAGTGTGAGGTTTTTAGTGTAAGGTTTTAAATACAATTTATTTTCTACTTTTTGTAAACTATTTTTTTGCCCCGATACTCACCTTCGGTCACAATAACTGATCCACCAAAAACAATCTCGTCTGATGCCACAACTGAACCCCCTACTTGAGCTCTGCCTGTCACCTGAACATTTTCACTGAGCTGAGCTTCTCCAAATATTATTGCCAAAGGGGCAACGTGAACACTAGGTGCTACTTGTGCCGTTTCAGCAACGAGCCCACCCCCATTTGTGTGACGGTGAAACTTTACTCCCCCTCTCACAATGACCTCTTCCTGCCTGTTTCCCATTGCGTCCTCCTTTTCTGCTTCTTTTTGTCTTGGCTTCAGCCTAGCTGATACAATTTCGGCTATATCCCAAATTTTAATGTCCGTCCTTTCTACATGGTTAGCGGCATCTTGGAGCATAATCGGACAGTAGGGACAGGCCACGGCAATGGCGTTAACCTTGGTATTTTGAGCCTCTTGGAACCGTAAGTGGTTAACCCTGCTTGAACCATCCATTTTCTTATCGTCTGCAATAAACATCTGTCCCCCTCCGGCCCCGCAACAAAAAGTATCGTGGCCGAAATGTTCCATTTCTTTTATGTCCAGCCCGCAAGTTTCTAAAATCATTCTTGGTGCCGAAACCACATTCCTCCCCCTAGCAAGGTAACAGGGGTCATGATAAGTAATTTCTCCGAAATCAAATTCTAAATTAAGGTCAGGAATAATTTTAGCTATAAGTTCCGAGTGATGAACCACTTTAATACCAAGGGGTTCATATTCCGGAATTTGGCGATAATCATTATCAAGCATTGTCGTGCAATGAGGACAACAGGAAATTATTTTCTTAACCTTGTTTTGCTTAAACTTATCAATCAGTTTTTGTGAAAGTTCAAGGTAAAGACCTTCGTTTCCGATTCTTCGGGCGGGTTCACCACAACAAGTCTCATTTTCAAAAACACCCCATGAAATATTTCCCGCATTCAATACCTCTCTCATCGCTACTGCAACCTTTTGGCCGTGTGAATCATAACTCAATCCGCAACCAAGCCAGAAAAGCCACTCTTGGCTTCCATCAAAAATTGGAAGCTTTTCTTTTTTCACAAACTTACGGCGCATGTCTTGTCCTATCCCCCACGGATTGTGTGGGGCTTTTTCCATAACAAAATAAAGCTTCGTTGTTTTTTCATCTTCAATTCTTTCTTCACTTGCTAATCCCCTACGAAGGTCCAGTATCTTGCCTCCAACATGTTCTATTCCAACCGGACAGGCCTGTTCACATGCTCCACAGGAAAGACATTGAAACAAGTCATTCTCGCTTACCCAGGCATCGTGCCGAGATACTTCCTGGTCCGTTCCGGCAATAATATTTCCTCCGGCCAAAAATCCCTTCTGCATATTCAGAATAACTGACTTGGGGTTCAGAGTTCCACCACTGATATTTGCGGGACAAACTTCGGTGCAACGACCGCATTCAACACAAGCATTGATGTCCAAAATGTCCTTAGGCAACAAGTCGGAAAATTTTATCATTCCAAAATCTTCATTTTCAATATCCAAAGCCCTCATTTTACTCGTTGTATCGCCCCTGAACATAATCGCCAATGGGGCAAGGATCAGATGAAGATGTTTTGATTTGGGAATCACAATCAACATACCAAAGAGTGACAGTGTGTGAATCCACCAGTTTAAATAGAGAGCGGTTGTATTTTTTGTCCACTCAGACCAGCTGAATAAGTAACTGGTCATCAGAACCACGATAAACATGGCTATTAAAGCTGAGGTTGGAGACACCTTGCCAAGATATTTAGGCTGGAGCACGAAACGCCTGAAAGAAAGTTCCAAAATTCCAGTCAATACAAGAATTGCCCAGAAAGCTGCAAATGCACCATACCAGCCATGTTCAATCTGGTTTAGGTTTTGAGGGCTGAAAAATCCGACCCAAACATGCTCTGCCGTAACCCAAGTGAAGACAAAAAATCCCCACATGACCAAAGCATGCATAATTCCAACAAGCGGACGGTCTTTAATTACCCGTGACTGTAAAATTACTTCCTTAAAAACCCTCCAAATTCCCCTTGGGATATTTCCAACTTTGGGCATGTTTCCCTTTATCTTAACGGCAGTAAATCTCTTGAAAACTGTTGAACAAAATAGCCAAGCACTCAAAGATGCCAATAAAAGAAAGACTGCCTGATGAATAATCATTCTTTTCCTCTTTTTAAAAGAACCTCATTATTTAACTATCTTATACGATAGTTAAAGCCCGCTGTCCAGCGGGCTTTAACTATATCTACTTACCTTTTTTCATTTTTTATTAAATTTAATTTATCTCTACGGCTCAACTTTTTTATTTCCGCCTCCCGCTTAGAGGCCTTACTTCTTGTACTAAGTCGTTCAGTATATAAAATCTTCTTTACCTTCCTTGCTCTTGTATATCGCCCGCCCTTGCCATTTTTGTGCTCCTTAAACCGACGTTTAACATCTGTTGTGATTCCGGTATAAAGAGTCCCGTCTTTGCATTCTACAACATACACATGATACATGAGGAAAGTTAAAAACACACTACGTTATGTTTTAATATTATTTAGAATTCCAACCAAAACTGCCAGGCCTGGATTCGAACCAAGATACTCGCCTCCAGAGGGCGAAGTCCTACCGTTAGACGACCTGGCAGTTTTGGCAAGAAAACTTAATTATTTATTATTTTACAATAAAAAAAGCGTTTTATCAACGCTTCATGCCTTAAAAATAACTTCCTCATCAAATTGAACCTCAACGTAATTTTTCACCGAATGGTCCCTTTGTACATCTCCCACACTTGAAATTTTCAAGGTATGTTGAGAAAAATTATCTCCCTCCAAAAACAAAATAAGATGACCGATTTTTTGTTCAACATTAACAACCTTAAATTTTCTGCCAATAATACGTCTGGCTCCCATTTTTCTTATCTCCCCAAAGAAAAGAACTACAAAAAAACATACTACAAAAAGTATAATATGTCAATAAAGATCGGTCGGGGTGTCAAAATTATATCTTCAAAAATCTTCTGATGGCCACAAAACTTGAAGTTACTCCAAGCAAAATTCCGACAAAGAAAATGAGGGGCACAAACTGAAAAACATTTGAAACAAAGTAACTCATCAAACTGACTCCGGGCATCAAAGTCTCAATTTTAGGCGAAATAAAATAGGCCATCGGATAAAATACAACTACCACGATTCCAGCCGCAAGGACTCCATACATGCCCCCCTCAATCAGATATGGCGCCTTGATGTGCCAGTTAGAACCGCCAACCAGTCTCATTATCTCTATTTCCTGTTTTTGACTATAAATAGTGAGTCTAACCGTATTAAAAGTCACCAGAACAGCAATCAATGCTAAGGCCATTGTTAATAAAAAACCCCAGTTCCTGAGACCTTCTGATATGGCTAGGACCCTTTTTATTACTTGTTCATTTTCATAAAAACTTATTTTATCAACTAAACTTCTGAATTTGTTTCCCTCAAGAAATGTGGCGATAGAAGCATATTGAGAAGAATCATTTGCTTTTACGTTCAAAGATGCTTGTAAAGGATTTTCGTCCAGTTCCGCCAAGGAATCTTGGACCAAAGTATTCCCAGCATGTCTTTCCTTAAATTCATTCAAGGCCTGATCTTTTGAAACATACTCAACATTTTTCACGATACCCAATAATTCAAGATCGCTTTTAACTTTAGCTATTTCTCCTTCAGATGCCTCGTTCTTAAAATAAACACTAATATCCACTTTTTCCTCTAGGCCACCTACAATTTGTGATGCGAGGTAATTCAGAGACATCAATCCAGAAAATAAAAACAACACCAACACCATGACTCCGGTAGTGCCCATACTTAAATAAGAATTTCTTTTAAAATTCATCCATCCTACATTAAAAACTCTTTTTGCTGTTTCTTGAAAATTTTCCATACTAAATTACATACTTACCGTTTTCAATTTGATCCCGGACCATTCTGCCCTTTTCCATTGTCATAACTCTCCTGCCTATGGCATTTACTACTTCTCTGTTGTGGGTAGCCAAAATAACTGTCGTACCTAGTTCATTTATCTTCATTAATAATTTTACCACGTCGTAACTATTAACCAAATCTAAATTCCCTGTAGGCTCATCGGCCAGTATTATTCTGGGACGATGTATCAAGGCTCTGGCAATCGCTAGACGCTGTTTTTCCCCGCCCGATAACTGGTGCGGGAAACTTTTAAGTTTATCCCCCAAACCAACAATTCCTAAAATCTTTGGCACATCACGATCTATCTCACCCTTATCAGCACCACACACCTCCATGGCAAAGGCCACATTTTCAAAAGCGGTTTTAGCTGAAAGAAGCTTAAAGTCCTGGTATACGGTCCCTATTTTCCTGCGAAGCAAGGGAATGGCTTTAGAAGGGATCTCGGCCAAATTAATACCATCCAAAACGACCACTCCCTTATATGGAGATATCTCGCGAGTCAAAAGACGAAGTAAGGTTGATTTACCAGCTCCTGCCGGTCCAATGATGGAAACAAATTCTCCATCCTTGATTTCCAAATTTACACCATTCAGTATTTCCACACTCTCATCGTTATCGTAGATTGTAGAAACGTCTTTAAATTCTATCATTTAATTTTTAGTTCTGGTTTAATGAATTTATCCAGGTCGCCGTCTAATATTTTATCCGGTTGGGATGACTTGATTCCTGTCCTATGATCTTTAACCATCTGATAGGGATTAAGAACATAAGACCTAATTTGACTTCCCCATTCTATTTCTCTTCTTTCAGATTTTAATTCGGAAAGTTCTTTTATCTTGGACTCCTCCATTTTTTGAGCAAGACGGGAAATAAGAACTTGCATAGCCTTTTCTTTGTTCTGGCTCTGAGACCTTTCCGATTGAACAGCAACTACGATTCCCGTTGGAATGTGGGTTATTCTTACCGCAGTCTCCAGTTTGTTAACATTCTGCCCTCCCGGTCCTGACGAACGAAAAGTATCTATTCTTAAATCGTTTGGGTTAATTTTTAAATCTTTACCAATTATCTCAGGCATTATTTCAATCAAAGCAAAAGAGGTGTGCCGTAATCCTTTGGCAGAAAATGGTGATATTCTGACAAGGCGGTGAACGCCCGATTCCCCCTTCAATAAATAATATATATTCTCGCCTGTTATTTCACAAACTGAGTTTTTAATACCTCTTTGTTCCCCAAAAGACTGACTGAGAATATTAAATGCCCAGCCCTTATTTTGGGCATATCTTTGATACATTCTTAAAAGCATTGACGCCCAATCTTGAGCGTCAACGCCTCCGGCTCCCGAATATACGTATAAAAGAGCCTTGTTTTTCTCATGCTCAAACACATGTTTAATTATCGCAAAAAAATAAGAAGACTTCAATGGTTCGTTGCCGTCATACGACGACTGCTCCGCTAAGCGGGTTGCCGTCATACGACGACTGCTCCGCTAAGCGGGTTGCCGTCATACGACGACTGCTCCGCTAAGCGGGTTGCCCATAACCTCAATTTATGCTTAAATCCTAAGCAATTAAGTACATTTAAAATAAGGCGAGGGGTCAGTATGAATCCCAAAAACATATTGAGAATGTTCTTGTTTCCGCTTTTGTTCTTGATGAGTTTGCTTTTGTTCTCAATATTTAACTCCAACAACAAAGTCCAAACACTGGCTTATAGCGACCTGTTCAAGGAAATAGATAAGGCAACTATCCAAAAGATTGTTTTTTACAAAGATGGGAGGGTTGGGGGTGAATTTAAAAGTCCTCAAAACGAAAAAAAGTATTTCGTCAGCGATATAGGAGAGGGTGATTCGGCATTCTTAAGCCGAAAGCTTGAAAGTCAAAACCCACGTCCGGAAATTATAAAACAAAACAAAACACCGTCATTTTGGTTAATGCTGGCTGGCTGGCTACCCATGATTATTATTATTGGCTTCTTTTTGTATATGGCGCAAAAAATGAACCCAAACAACAGTAGAAGTGGTGGTCTTGGTGGATTTATGAAATCAAAAGTAAAACAACAAGACGGTTCAAAGCAGATAACATTCAAAGACGTAGCCGGCGCAGATGAAGCCAAAGAAGAACTTAAAGAGATTGTGGACTTTCTAGGTGATCCCGGCAAATTTACCAAACTAGGCGGGCGCATTCCAAAGGGTGTATTACTGGTTGGATCTCCCGGAGTTGGAAAAACCTTACTGGCGGGAGCAGTGGCAGGTGAAGCCCGTGTTCCCTTTTTTTCAATTTCCGGTTCTGACTTTGTTGAAATGTTTGTTGGGGTCGGAGCAAGAAGGGTGCGAGATCTATTTGAAACCGGCAAAAAAAATACCCCATGCATTATTTTTATTGACGAACTTGATGCCATAGGTAAACACCGTGGCACAGGTATAGGTGGCGGTAATGACGAACGAGAACAAACTCTTAACGCACTGCTAGTTGAAATGGACGGATTTGAAACCAATGCCGGTGTCATTATTATTTCTGCCACCAACAGACCAGATGTGTTGGATCCGGCGCTATTAAGACCGGGACGTTTTGACAGGCAAATTGTTATGGGTAAACCGGACATTAAGGGTCGCCGTGAAATACTAAAAATTCACAGCGGAAAAATACCAACCGATACTGATGTTGATTTAGGAATTTTAGCCAAAGGAACTCCCGGATTTACTGGGGCAGATCTGGCAAACCTATGTAATGAAGCGGCCCTAAACGCAGGGAAACATAACAAAAAAATCGTAGATATGAACGACTTTGAATTTGCCAAAGACAAAGTTATGATGGGTAGTCAGCGTTCTATTATTATTTCCCCGAAAGAAAAATATGTAACAGCCATTCACGAAACAGGTCACGCTATGGTGGCCTCAATAGTTCCTGAAGCTGACCCGATCCATAAGGTTACAATAATACCACGCGGATTAAGCCTGGGCTCAACTTGGCAACTTCCAGAGGCCGACCATCATAATTATTCAAAAACTTACTTAAAAAGCCAGCTAGCAATTTTGATGGCCGGCAGATGCGCCGAAGAATTGATATTCAAAGAATATAGTACGGGAGCTTCAAATGACATTGAAAGAGCCACAGAAATCAGTCGAGAAATGGTTTGTTCCTGGGGTATGTCAGATAAGTTGGGACCATTAAAGTTTGGCACCAAAAACGACAGTCCGTTTTTGGGGAAACAGCTGGCTGGAACATCTCCCGATTATTCTCAGGATACGGCCCAACAAGTTGACGAGGAGATGAAAAAACTGGTGGTTGAGGCCCAGATAATGGCCACACAAATTCTTAGTTGCAGAATGTCTGTTCTTCGTGAAATGGCTCAAGTTTTAATAGAAAAAGAAACCATCACTGGTGAGGACGTGAAAAAGATGTTAAATCAAGACCCGCTTTAGTGGGTCTTTTTAATCTTGCGCGATTTTAGGGGATTTTGAAGAATTTCAGAAAATTTGACATGTGGATATCGACTATGATATACTGGCAACAAGGTGACAAACCTGCTACGAACGAGATTGTTCGTGACTCCGAAGAGCTCCCAATTTGGGGGCAGTATTTGACAAAATATACCACTCATATATACTTAAGGAGTCCTTAGAAAAAGTCGCGCTTCGCGGCTTTTTCCTTTTCTAAGCCTCTTTTTTGATCTGAAATTTCAAGTTATCAATCTCGATAAACTTAACTGGCGAACCACTCGCTTGAGTAAGTTTTCTCAATTTTGTAGATAATCTAGAAGTAGAGTATCTTGGTCCTTTCGGCACTCTTTTTGCACTTGAAACAATAGAAACTTTACAACCTTTTGCAATAACTTTTTGAATTAAGAATTCAAAATCGCCATCACCAGAGAATAGAAATATTTCTGTATTTTTATAAGCGTGGTCTAAAACATCAGCAGTTAGTTCAACATCACAATTACATTTCCAAGAATATCCCATTTCTATTCTCTGTGTAATTTCAGTATTACACTTAGGACAATTTGTGGTGGCGATTTTGTCCTCATTTTTGTATGTGAAAAAATATTTTGGTCTTACAATGGCTCCAAGTTCAGTCAATTTTGTAAACAGTTCCCCACGAGTATCATCGCCATGTTGTATGCCTGGATAGAAAAATATTTTTTCACATTTCCATTTATCTTTTAGATAGGTAAATAATTTTTCGTGGTCAAGTGCAAATTTCAACACTTTCAGTGTTGTCGTTTCAGTATTTTGCACATCAATAAAAGTAAATCGTTTCATAAAATGATTTTATCATTTTTGAATTATTTTATCCATAAGCCTGCCTCGCTAAAAACGAAATACCCAAACCCGCGCGGTTTCCTCCCCAGACCCCTCCTCCGCGCGGGAATTCGCATTCAGAATCACGAAACGGAATCGGACAAGGCGAACCATATCCCCAGAAAAATAGTTTCGCCTTGTCCGCCACAGAGCGTTAAATTACCACGCATTGAATTCCGTGACGGAATTCATTACATCATTTATTTTGAAAATAGGTGCGAGCTTGGTACAATAAAGACTCCCCGATAAAACAATCCGGTTTTTCTGAAACCATTT
>Ga0209541_10012716_pt1 | contig 12982 bp, 11 predicted proteins | sample RifCSPlowO2_01_FD_184027 | JGI IMG/M metagenome (GOLD analysis project Ga0209541, IMG submission 184027) | Groundwater microbial communities from Rifle, Colorado - Rifle CSP2_plank lowO2_0.1 (SPAdes) (version 2) | ecosystem: Environmental > Aquatic > Deep subsurface > Groundwater | place...
TGATGCGAAAGAAATAACCTCAAAGCATTTTGATAAGGCTCTGGAAAAAGTGCCACCATCAGTTGACAAAGAGATTGAAAAAACATACGAGAACATGAGGGGCGCTTTAAGCTCCGCGCGAGCCAAGCAGATGCAGGAAGAAAGGCCAGTTTATATGGGATAGCAATTCTTTTTTCACCCTTTCTCTAAAGATTTTAGTAGCAATATTTAAATAAAACCACAGCAACTTTTTGCCAGATGAATGCAAAACCAGGTGATAGGATAAAAATAACGGCAAAAGACGAAATAAAAGAAGGAATTCTGATGCCGAATGAAGAGACGGAGTCAATAGTCATAAAATTGGACAATGGCTATAATATTGGCATAGGCAAAAAAAAGGTTAAAGAAATCAAAGTAATTGAAAAATATACCTTAAAGGAAACTTCTCCAAAAAAAGATATAAAAACTGACACGAAGAAGAAAACTATTTCTATCCTGCATACGGGTGGAACAATAGCTTCCAAAGTAGATTACAGGACTGGGGGCGTAATTGCAAGATTTACCCCCGAAGAAATTTTGGCAATGTTCCCTGAGCTGAAGGAAATCGCAAACATAAGAAGTAGATTAGTGGCAAACATGTTTTCTGAGGATATGAGATTTAAGCATTACACCGTCATGTGCAAGGCCATTGAAGAAGAGATAAACCATGGAGTTGATGGAGTAATTCTGACTCATGGGACAGATACCCTTGGCTACAGCGCAGCTGCATTAAGCTTTGCCCTGGAAAACATCCACATTCCTGTTATCTTAGTTGGAAGCCAAAGGAGCTCTGATAGGGGAAGCTCAGACGCAGCCGTTAACTTAATCTGCGCTGCGAACTTCATAACAAAAACTGATTTTGCTGGAGTTGCAATATGCATGCATGAAAGCACTAGCGATAACAATTGCCTGATAATGCCTGCATGCAAGACAAGAAAAATGCACACAAGCAGAAGAGATGCATTCAAAGTTGTAAATGATAAAGCTATAGCCAGAATTAATTATGATACCGGGAGAATAGATTTTATAAAGAAAGGTCATGGCGCAAAAGAAAACAATAAGAGGCTGGCTCTAAGGGCAAAATTTGAGGAAAAAATTGGCTTGTTAAAAGGACATCCTAATATGTTCCCAGAACAATTCAAATTTTTTAAAAATTATAAAGGCTTAGTGATAGAAGGCACGGGCCTTGGCCAAACTCAGGTTGGAACGCCGAATGAAATTACAAAGATACACATGAAGAATCTCGAGGCAATCAAGCAAATAGTAAAGAACGGCTGCATTGTAGTTATGGCATCCCAATGTATTTTTGGGAAGGTCCAGATGCATGTTTATTCAAATGCGATAGACTTAGTAAAAGTTGGCGTGATACCTGGCCAGGATATGCTGCCGGAAACAGCATTCATAAAATTAGCATGGCTATTAGGCAACTGCAAAAAGGAAGAAGTTAAAGAATTGATTGGAAAGAATCTAAGGGGAGAAATAAACGAGAGGCTAATGCAGGAAGAATTCTTGGGTTGATATTGGATGGAATTAGACTATAGTGGATTAGAATTCAAGTGCGGAATTGAATGCCATCAGCAATTAGAAGGCAAAAAGCTTTTTTGCAACTGCCTTACTCTGAATTCTGACAAAGAACCGGATATAAGATTTGAAAGAAGGTTAAAGGCTGTTGCCGGAGAAACAGGGCAAGTGGACATAGCTGCAAAATATGAATCAGAAAAAAACAAGAAATTTGTCTATGAAGCTGATTCTGCAGATACATGCCTGATTGAATATGACGAGCAGCCCCCAGAACAATTAAACAGGCAAGCCTTGGAAACCGCAGTAAAAGTCGCTTTATTACTAAACGCAAAAGTTGTTGATGAAATCCAGGTGATGAGGAAAACAGTGGTAGATGGCAGCAACGTCTCTGGATTCCAGAGGACCGCTTTAGTTGCGATGAACGGGTTTATAGAAACTTCCCTGGGCAAAATAAATATTCCGACAATATGTTTGGAAGAAGAGGCAGCGCAAAAAATTGAGGAAAGCGATGACTTTATTGTTTACAGATTGGACAGGCTTGGAATCCCATTGATTGAGATTGCCACAGATTCTTCTATCAAAAATCCTGAGCATGCCAAAGAAGCCGCTGCTTTTATTGGAATGGTTCTGAGAAGTTTGGAAAATGTGAAAAGAGGCTTGGGCACAATAAGGCAGGATGTAAACATTTCGATAGCAAAAGGCTCTAGGACGGAAATAAAAGGGTTCCAGGATTTAAGAAGCATCCCAAAAGTGATTGAGTATGAGGTTAGAAGGCAATTGGAAGCAATAAGGCAAAATAAACAGCTGGAGAAAGAAGTCAGGAAAGCAGAGACAGACTTTACAACCTCTTTCTTAAGGCCTTTGCCTGGGGCTGCTCGCTTATATCCGGAAACAGATGTTGCGCCAATAAAGATAACCAAGGAATATGTTGAAAAATTAAAGAAAGAACTGCCAGCATTGCTAACAGACAAGATAGAAGGATTGGAAAATAAGTACAAAATAAGCAAAGAATTGGCCAAAGAACTGATAGACAATGCGCATTTCGAAATTTTCGCCAAAAAATTCAGTAAAATTGAGCCGTTAACAATAGCAAATGCACTAACCAGCATTCCAAAGGAAATAAAGGCAAGGTTTAATCTGGATTCAGCAAAATTAAAAAATGAAGATTTTGAAGAGATTTTAGGCTATCTTAACGAGGGAAAAATATCAAAAGAGGCAATTATAGACTTATTGATTAAAAAAATGAAAAATGAAAAAATTGATTTAAAGGAATATTCAAAAATTTCTGAAAAGGCATTAGAGGAGGAAATAAAGAAATTAATTGAGGAAAAACCTGGATTGAGCATAGGGGCTTACATGGGTATTTTAATGGGAAAATACCGAGGAAAGGCTGATGGAAGCATAATAATGGAGATGCTAAAGCAATATCTATAGTCAGTTTATAGTTAGCGGTTTTTGGCTGCGCGAGCTTTTTCCATAAGAGCTTCTCTTCCAAAGCCCGCAGATTCAGCAACCTCTAATGCATAGCTTGTCCCAGCAGGCCCCGGCGCCATGGTTCTTTTATAGACTAATTTTTTACTGTCGCTTAGTTCTGTAATGGGATGCATCATCCTAACTGATGGCATATTTTCCACCATTTTCCCTAAGCCATGGAAATGCGAATTAAAAATCACTTCTGCCCCAGTTTCACTAAACGCCTCCAAGAAATAGAAAGATTGCGCTTCTCCCTGCTTGTCAGTCCCTTTGCAAGGCTCATCTATCACAATAAGGCTTTTTGAAGTTAAAGATTCCATAATTGTCCTCATTCTGCTTAAGTCAGAAAGATATAACCCCATGCCTTTTAGCACATTGTCTTTTTCTCCAAAATGCGTATAGACATTGTCCACAATCCTCATTCTTGCATATTCAGCAGGAATTTTGCAGCCCCTTTGAAAGAGAAGCTGGCATATTGCCCTTGCCTTCCCATAATATGATTTGCCAGAGTCATTGGCGCCAGTCATTAATAAAACCCTTTCATTTTTATCGCTATAATAGTCATTTGGAACTTCTTTCTTGCCAATTGCTGCCTGCAAAGCGTGCCTCATTCCTTTTATGGCAACTCCATCTTCTGTGATTTCAGGTATAACTGTAGGAATTCCATTCATATTCATCAGTCTTTCATAGTTCACCATCGCTTGATAGAACTCTAAATCAAGCGCTAAGTCCACTACTCCTTTTATTGATTCAGAGTTTTCATCAAGAATAGACTTTAATGCATATAGAATTCTACGCTTATACATCCATGATGCTCCTGGCCCATGTTTTACTCCCTGAAGGTAATGCTGAACAATATCATTCCATGGCACTTTAGGGCCGTATTCCGGCTTTTTAAAGCGCATTTTAGTTACGCCCCCTACAACATCAAGAGTTATTTCCAAATGAACCTTTACACTGTCCATTCCCCTTTCCACAACTAAAGGCAGGAATCTTGAGTATTCTTCTGAATTCTTTATCTCTTTTGCAAAATTTGCTATTGAGTGCAATGGATAGGCTTGAGAATCGTTAAAAACATTTTCAAGGCCATCCAACAGATTTTTATAATCTGACAATATTTCAAGTTTTGATTGAATTTCACTGTGTATATCCCAAAACACGTTTCGCGTTTCAACTTTTTTTTTTAATTTTGCCATACTTCTTAGCAGGATGTTTAAATTCTGGTATTGCTCTGGCATGGATAATTCTTCAATTGCCTTGTGCTGACCCAGTATAGACTTTTCATCTTTTAGGTTATTTGCAAGAACAAAGGCAATGTAATTTGGCAGCAGCACACTAGGATAACCAAAACAAGATTCTCCAAACTCTCTGAGCTCTAAATCTTCAATCAGCTTTTTTACTGTAGAATCTAAGCTAATGCTCCCAGCTAAAAAAGCCTCCTTTTGCTCTCCCAATTGCAAAGGATCCGGATGTTTCATTGCCTTGGGTAGCGGGATTCGCTTTAAAAACTATTCGTAAATCATTTCTAAATCAAATACGCGCCTGCGAGGATTTGAACCCCGGGCCTAAAGGTTAGGAACCTTTCGCTCTATTTGCACGAGCCTTCAAGGCTCTCCAAGCTGAGCTACAGGCGCAGATATAAGATTTATTCAAAACTTATAAGCAGGAAAACAAATGCCTTTTTAAAAGCTTTTTTATACCTGCTCAATATAACTGAATTATACTGGCATTTTAACAGTTTAGCATGTCCCGACAAAAAACTTTATATACAAAGCCTTCAAGCCATCTAAGGTGCATTTCGAGAGCAAACTTAAATATCAAATATACATAAAATGAGCATAAGCATTTTAAGAGAGATAATAGAAGCTGAAAAGGATATAGACAAAAGTGCAGAAAATGCCAGGAAAAAAGCTGAAAAAATCATAAAAGATGCAGAATCCTCAGCAAAAGAGCTTATTGAGAAGAAAAAATCTTTTTTGGAGCAAAAGAACCGGGAAAAGCTCGATAATCTTCGAACAGGTCTTTTGGAAATCAGCAGAAAGAGGCTTGAAGATTCTAAGAAATCAGTTGCAGAAATTAAAAAGAAAGCTGAGAAAAATAGCAGGCATGCAGTCGATTACATATGCAGTCAGTTCCTAGGTATGGAAAAATAAAATGCTGAAGCCAGAAAGAATGTCAAAGCTGTTCGTGGTTGGCCCAAAATCAACCTTGCCAAAAATCGTATCTAGGCTGCACCAGCTCAAAATTGCGCATTTTATAGAGCATAAGAAAGACGAATTTGACCTTTGCGCTCCTTTGGAGAATTTTGAGAAGCTGAGCAGCCTGCTCGTCCAGGTAAGGTCCCTTACCAGCTATTTCGGAATTTCTACGGAAAAAGCCCGAATAACAGCATTTAAATTGAAGGATTTGGAAAATGACATTTCTAAACTAAAAGAAGGTGCAGGCAATGTCATCGAAAAAATCAAGAGGATAGAAGACGAGCTAAAGCTTGCTGCAGATCAGCATAGAATTCTTGAATTAATGTCGCTATTGCAGATAAATCCGAATAATTTCCAAAAATCTTCTTACATCAAATCATATCTCGGCTATACTAAAGATGAGAGGATACAAGAGAAGCTGGAGAAAATAACAGACGGGCTTGAAATAAGGACAGCGAAGCACAACAAGCAGATTCTTGCTGCAATATTTGTTAATATAAACTTTTCTGAAAACTTTGCCAAGGCACTGGCAGATGCATCTTTTTTTGACATCGACACATCTGCAGTGAAAGAGCTCGATGGAACACCTCGCGAGATATTACATAATCTCTCAAAGAAACAGGAAAAGCTCAAAGAGGAGTTAAAGCTGCAAAACAAAAGTCTTAAGGCGTTTTCTGACAAGCATTCCAAGTTTTTGGCTGAATCGGAGAGATTCCTTTCCTTGGAAGCGGAAAAATCGCAGGCACCATTAAGCTTTGGCTCAACCAGGGAAGCTTTTTTCCTTAGATGTTATCTTCCAAAAAATGATGTTGAAAAAACAATGGAAGAGCTCATGAAATCTGGAAACAACAAGCTTCACATTGTGGAAGAGCCGCCTAGCAATGAAGAAGACATACCAATCAAGCTGAACAACTCAAAATATGCCAAGAATTCTGAATTCTTCACTAAGCTGTTTGCATTGCCAAAATATGATGAATTTGATCCTTCCGTCCTAATCGCTTATACCTTCCCCTTGTTCTATGGCTTCATGCTCGGCGATGTGGTTTATGGCATGATAACATTCGCTCTCTTCTATTACTTAAAGAAAAAATTTTCAGTTGGAAAGGATTTCTTCAACATGATGCTTGCTGCATCGATTGGAGCAGTTATATTTGGCTTTATCTATGGGGAATTTGCCGGATTAGAGCTTTATCACTTGTGGATACAAAGAACGCACGACTTTAACACATTAATGATAATTTCCATATTTGCAGGAATTGTGCATGTGAATTTTGGATTAATCCTTGGATTTATTCTGGAATATAAGCACCATGGCTTGATTAAGGCAGCAAATGCAAAATTCAGCTGGATGATGCTCCAATTAGGCGGGGTTTTATTTCTGGGGCCATTGCTCAATATGCTAGAAGTGTCTAAGCCTCTGTTTTATTTTGGCGTTGCTTTGTTTGTAGGGGCCATTTTAATGCTTTTGAAGGGAGAAGGATTTATAGCAGTGATGGAAATACCTTCAATTTTGACCCATATAATGTCCTATGCAAGACTTATGGCGGTTGGCCTTGCGTCAGTATTTATAGCAGTGATGGTAAATGACCTTATAACTTTCCTCTTCCACAAAGGCATTTTATTTTGGCCTTTGGCTTTGTTAGCATTAATAATCGGCCATACTTTCAATATAGCTTTAGGTATCTTAAGCCCGTCTTTGCATTCAATAAGGCTCCACTATGTGGAATTTTTTTCAAAATTTTACCAGGGTGGCGGCAAAGATTACGAGCCTTTTGGGGCTGAGAAACAGAAAAGTCTTATTTAGGTAACAAAATTTAGGAGGTTAAAAAATGACAGGAGTAGAACTTGCAATTGGAAACGGTCTTTTAGGGGTAGGCGCTGGGCTTGCTCTTGGTCTTGGAGCTATAGGCACAGGACTTGCGCAGCAGCAGATTATAGCCGCAGTATTCGGCGCGATAGTCGAAGATCCAAAACAGTTTGGTAAAGGATTGTTTTTTATCCTATTGCCTGAAACATTGGTCATCTTCGGATTGGTAATAGCAATAATGCTTATGGGCAGAATGTAGTTGCCTTAGATTTGTGAAAATGGGGCTTGAAAAAATAAAGGAAGAGATACTATCTAAAGCCGCTGCACTAGAGAAAGATATACTAGCAGACGCAGAAGCAAAGGCAAATGAAATCAAGATTAAGGCAGCAGGCAAGATTAGCCAGTTGGAAAAGGAAGCAGCACAAAAGCTTGAATCCGAGAGCAAATCTCTTGAAAGCAGGGAAATATCTTTGGCAAACATGGAAGCTCAGAAGATGCTTTTTGAAGCGAAAAGAGAGCTGACGGACAATGCATATGAAGAGGCATTCAGCAAGATTAGGAATATGCCGCCAAAGGAAAGGGAACACACTATAAAAAAGCTGCTTGAGATTGCAAAAAAAGAGATTGATGTGGGCACCATATACTCAAATAAAAACGACAAAACATATTGTGGTGACAGATCCAAGGAGATACAGGTTGACGGTGGCATAATATGCGAGACAAAAGACGGCAATGTAAGGGTGAATTTGACATTTAATGCGCTTTTTGCCGATTTAAGGGAAAAAACATCAAAGGAGGTTTCAAAGATATTATTTAGCTAAAATGGGAAGGCCAATTATCTTGGAAAAGTATCCTTATACCTACCTAAGGACAATTGTCATGAAGAAAGCCCTTCTTGCTAAACAAGATTATGATAAAATTCTTAAGATGACTCCAGACCAAATCGGCAAGTATTTAGAGGATTTTGAATACAAAAAAGAGGTTGATGAATTGGCAATGGAGTACCATGGCATAGAGCTTATTGAAAGAACATTGCAGCTTAATCTAAGGAACAAATTTGATAAATTACTTAAGATTTCACCAAGTGATTTAAGGCTTTTAATCATAATCTATCTGAGGAGGTATGATATTCATAATATAAAAACAATAATGAGGGGCAAATTCAGCAATATGCAGCCAGAACTGATAAAAAAATATATGCTCCCAGCATCAACCAAAGATTCTGCATATTTCGACAAGCTGCTTTTGCAGAAAAATCTCGAGGATGTTTTTTCGCAGCTTGATTTTATTGAAGAGAAGGATTCAAGGGCCGCTATAGATCACTTCAAAGCATCTGGTTCATTGGCCCTAATAGAGAATGTTTTGGACAGATATTATTTTAACTTTGTATTCTCTCAACTAAGGTATCTGACTATGGAAGGCAGGCTCTACAAGAGATTCCTGCTCAATGAGCTGGACACTTTCAACATCAAGCTATTGTTGAGATTAAAGGCTAAAAACATGCCAGAACAGGCCATAAAGGAATTAATATTCAGTGTAGGCACGATAAAAAAAGAAGAAATAGATAAAATGATAAAATCTGATTTCGTAAACATTATAAAAGAGCTTGAAAACACCGATTTTAGGGAGATTGCTGAAAAGTATAGCAAGCTATCGGGAAAGATGAGCTTTACAGACCTCGAAGTAGACTTGGACAAGTTCCTTCTTGGCCAATCAAAAAAATTAATCAGGCAGCATCCTATGGGGGTTGATGTTATATTGGGCTATATGTTCCTTAAAGATATTGAAGTAAAGAATCTAACCAGGATCATAAAAGCAAAGCAGCTGCATATGCCGGAAGAATTTATCGAAAAGATAATAGTTGTCTAGAGCCAATATTTTGGTTGAAATGAAATGCATTTGAACATGGTGAATATAGCAGTTTTAGGGAGCAATGAATTTGTTGTTGGCTTTCAATTAGCCGGAATAAGGGAGATAATTGAAGCTAGCAGTGAACCATTGAAAGATATAGCTGAATTAAGAAAAAGAAAAGATATAGGCATAGTTATTATAGATGAAACAATAATAGGATCCCTTGAGCAGTACCAAAAAGAACAGATAGAAGACTCTGTTGACCCGGTGTTTATACCAGTATCGGCAAAAGCTGAGCAAGGCAGCTTGAAAAGGCTGATAAAAAAATCTATTGGGGTTGATTTGTGGGGTTGATGAATGATGGATAATGGTGTTATTTACAGGATTGCGGGTCCCGTTGTAGTGGCTCGCGGCATTAAGCCAAGAATGTATGATGTATGCAGAGTTGGAAATGAAAAGCTTATGGGGGAAGTTATTCAGATCGAAGGGGAAAAAGTAATCATCCAGGTTTATGAAGATACTTCGGGAATTAAGCCAGGAGAGCCTGTTGTCAACACTGGAGAGCCGCTAAAGGCCGAATTAGGCCCAGGACTGCTTGGAAGCATTTACGATGGAATCCAAAGGCCCTTGCCGATATTAATCAAGCAGATGGGTGATTTCATCAAAAGAGGCGTAGATGCCCCCGGCCTTGACCAGACAAAGAAATGGGATTTCAAAACAACAGTTAAGAAGGGAGATAATGTTGCAGGAGGAAGCATTCTTGGAGAAGTAGAAGAAAATCCCGGAATACAGCACTATATTTTAGTTCCCCCTAATACTAAAGGAAAAATCACAGATCTAAAATCCGGAAAATTTACCGTTAATGATGTGATAGGCAAATTAGACAGCGGTTATGAATTAAGGCTTAAGCATAATTGGCCAGTCAAGTTTGCACGTCCCGTAAAGCAAAAGCTTAATCCTGAAATGCCTTTGATCACAGGGCAAAGGATTTTTGATGCCTTATTCCCATTGGCAAAAGGCGGAGTAGCTGCTATTCCTGGGCCATTTGGCGCTGGTAAAACAGTGAGCCAGCAGCAGCTGGCAAAATGGTCTGATGCAGACATAGTTGTTTACGTTGGCTGCGGTGAAAGGGGAAATGAGATGACAGAAGTCTTGACAGAATTCCCTAATCTTACCGATCCCAAATCCGGAAAGCCATTAATGAACAGGACTGTGCTTATAGCAAACACCTCAAATATGCCCGTTGCTGCAAGAGAAGCAAGTGTTTATACTGGAGTCACAATAGCAGAATATTATAGGGATATGGGATACAGTGTTGCTTTAATGGCAGATTCCACTTCAAGATGGGCAGAGGCTATGAGGGAAATAAGCTCAAGGCTGGAGGAAATGCCTGGTGAGGAGGGCTATCCTGCTTATTTGTCTACAAGGCTTGCGCAGTTCTATGAAAGGGCAGGCCGCGTAATTCCTTTTGGGAAAAATAAAGAAGGCTCTGTTTCTATAATAGGAGCAGTATCGCCGCCTGGTGGAGATTTTTCAGAGCCCGTGACGCAAAATACCCTCAGGGTTACAAAATGCTTCTGGGCCTTGGATGCTAAATTAGCCCAAAGAAGGCATTTTCCTGCCATAAACTGGCTGACTTCATACTCATTGTACCTCAATACACTAAAATCGTATTATTCTGAAAAAGTCGCTCCTGATTGGCATGAGCTCGTTGGTCAGATTATGGGCATATTGCAGGAGGAAGAAAGGCTGATGGAAATAGTGCAGCTGGTTGGCTCGGATGCGCTTCCAGAGCGACAGCAGCTTACCTTGCAGGTCGCAAGGCTGATAAGAGAAGTCCTGCTGCAGCAAAACGCTTTCCACGACATTGACACTTATTCCGATTTAAAGAAAACTTACGGCATAATGAAGATAATAATGCATTTTTCCAAATTGGCAAACAATGCTTTGGACAGGGGACAAAGAGTGCAGGAAATTTTATCGGCAAAATCGAAAGACAAGCTTGGAGAAGTAAAATTTGTCAAAGATCATGATAAGCTGCTTAGCGAGCTTACAAAGCAGATGGAAACAGAGTTGAAATAAAATGAAAGCTGGCTGCTGCGGGTTGCCGCAATCATGGGCAAGTTTTGAAAATAATAAGAATATGCATCTATCCTGCTGGCATTTCAACAATAGTGAGGTTAGCTCAAAATGAAAGAATATAAAACTATTAATAGGATAGCAGGACCATTAATCTTTGTGGAAAAAACAGAACCGATAGGCTATGCAGACATAGTAAAAATCAGTTTGTCTGATGGCACAATAAAAAACGGCCAGGTCTTGGACACATCTGATGACCTAGTGGTTGTTCAGGTTTTTGAGGGCACTTCTGGGATAGATGTCAATAGCACCGTAAAATTTCTTGGAGACACCTTAAAGCTTAATGTTTCAAAAGAATTGCTTGGCAGGGTTCTAAATGGCCGCGGGCAGCCTATAGATGATGGCCCTGATATAGTGCCTGACAAAAAGCTGGATATAATCGGGGCAGCTATCAATCCCTTCTCCAGGTCCCCTCCACATGATTTTATCCAGACAGGAATCTCAACAATAGATGCAATGAATACCTTGGTTAGGGGCCAGAAACTCCCTATTTTCTCAGGCTCTGGTCTGCCGCATAACGAGATAGCGTTGCAGATAGCCCGTCAGGCAAAAGTTATCGGAAAAAAGGAAAATTTTGTCGTGATTTTCGCGGCAATGGGCATTACAAATGAGGAAGCCCAATACTTTATCAATGACTTTAGGCAGACAGGAGCTCTTGAGAGAAGTGTTGTTTTCCTTAACCTTGCAAATGATCCTGCAGTAGAAAGGCTTGTTACACCGAAGATGGCTCTTACCGCAGCAGAATACTTTGCCTATGAGCATGGCTACCACGTGCTTGTCATCCTTACAGACATGACCAATTATTGTGAATCTTTGAGGGAAATCGGGGCAGCAAGGGAAGAAATCCCTGGCAGGAGAGGTTATCCAGGTTACATGTATACAGACCTTGCAACAATGTACGAGCGTGCAGGCGTTATTAAGGGAAAGAAAGGCTCGGTTACACAGCTGCCTATATTGACAATGGTAGGCGACGATATAACCCACCCAATACCAGACCTTACTGGATATATCACGGAAGGGCAGATAGTCCTGATGAGAGAGCTGCATAGGAAGGGCGTATACCCAAACATCGATGTTTTGCCCTCACTATCCAGGCTCATGAATCTGGGCATAGGACCGGAAAAGACAAGAGATGACCATAAGCAGGTTTCTGACCAGATGTATGCGGCTTATGCTGAAGGCAGGGACTTAAGGGGCTTGGTTGCAATAGTTGGAGAAGAAGCCTTATCTGACAGAGACAAAAAATTCCTTAAGTTTGCCGAGCAGTTTGAGGATAAGTTTGTCAGGCAGTCAAGAGACGAAGACCGATCAATCCAGGAAACTCTTGACCTTGGCTGGAAGCTCATTAGTATATTGCCGGAAAACGAGCTGACCAGGATAAGCCCGGAGTTGAAGAAGAAATACTTCAAAGAAAACTGATTTTAAATAAATAACGAGGCGTTGTGATGTGGTAGAGCAGCGAGCCTCGCACTAGATTTGCAAAGCAGATTAAAAACTTAAAAACAATCAAATTGGGAACAAAGTAAGCAGATTGATTAATCAAATAAAATCATTTCAAAGGCTGATTAAGTGAAAACTAAAAAACTTGCTTTCGATTCAATTTTAATTCTGGTATTCTTTTCTATATTAACCTATCAGGTATTAGCAAGAATTTCATTTAGTTTAGGAACTGAAGAAGTCAAAGTTTCAAAAGAATTAGTTGAGGGGGAAATAGAGACTTACAATATTGAGTTAGAGAGTAATATGGCAGGAATTTCTTATTACATTAGGTCTAATCAGCCTTCAATGTGTTGGGTAAGGTTATATGATCCATCTGGGGGAAAAATATATAGTAAGAACTTCGGGGATTTATTTGGCAGATTTTTAGGAAGGTCAGAAACAGAAACTATAGAAAATATGTCTAACGGTCAATATACTTTAGATGTTATGTCTCCGTCTTATGGTACTTGTGGTTATGAATTATACTTAACAGGTT
>Ga0209541_10012717_pt1 | contig 12982 bp, 10 predicted proteins | sample RifCSPlowO2_01_FD_184027 | JGI IMG/M metagenome (GOLD analysis project Ga0209541, IMG submission 184027) | Groundwater microbial communities from Rifle, Colorado - Rifle CSP2_plank lowO2_0.1 (SPAdes) (version 2) | ecosystem: Environmental > Aquatic > Deep subsurface > Groundwater | place...
CCCAGAGATGTTCTTAGCTCCACACAAGAGAAATGAGTTGAAGATGTCCGCTAGTTCCTCCGTATTCATCCAGGGGTTGTAGCCGCCACTCCGGTACCGATCACCCCAGCCGGCGTGGTACCAGGGGGATTTACCATAGTTGGGACCGTCGTAAGCGCCCTGAGGTCCGTAATCCTTGATCCCCACCGCCCAAGCCCGATAGCCGCCCCAGACTTCTTGGGTAGAAAGCGTGTACCCACCGGCGGTGGAGGAATAGTAAGCTGCAATCGGCGAACCCCCGTAGGTGATCACAACGCCTCGGGTTGCGTTCACTGCATCACACCATCGCTTGTTGTAGGTGCCGCTACAGGAAAGTCGATCACTGGTACCGTTGTAAACTTGGCAGTTCTGGTTGGTACAGATTGATTTTCCGGGGTTGCTTCGGATCCAGTTGAGGGCGTATGTCCGGGCCGCTACCGCCTGGGCCTTGAGCGCCTCCATCGGCCAGCTCCGAGGCATCTCCGAGATTCCTCTTAAGTAATCATTCTCAAAGGAGATGGTACCGTAGCCCGAAACCTTGATGGTGCTCGGGACCGAGTATTTACCGACAGTCACACCTTTGTAGTAGGCCTTCAGAATCGTGGAGTAGTTCTGAGGAGGATTAGCTATAGCTCGACCGTATGCCCCGTATTGATTCATCCCCACCCGATGGGGGAAGCCGTAGGTTCCGACCATCCAAGAAGGGGAGAACGGGGAAGGAGGAAGCTTTTTAGAAGACGGGGCGCTCTCCCCGATCGTTTCAGTTCCGCCGGAGGCGGCGAACTTCTCCAAGATCAGCTGCTCTTGTTTGGCGGTCAGGTTTTTAATCGAGGATTTGACCGAGGACAGCTGAGAAGAGGTGGAAGAAAGTTGGCTTTGGGAGGAATAGAGACTGGCCTGGTACTGCGAACGGAGCGTAGCCAGCTCGTCGCGCAGCTTTTTCGCGGAAGCCCGGTTGCTCTTGAAAACGGCCACCTGGCCGGCGAGTTGGGCAATCCTTTCGCTCAGGCTGCGGAGACTCTCGTTGTAGTACTGGAACTGGTGGGCCGACCCCTCCAAGTCGTCGGCCGAAAAGATTATCTCGATGGAGGAGACGCGGTTTTGTTTGTAGAGCTCACGGACCAGCACATCCCGGTCGGATTCCCAACCCGCCAGCTCGTCCTCTTTCTCATCGAGGTCTTTCTCGATGGCAGATAGCTCTTTTTCGGCGGCGGTGAGCTCGGCGGAAACCTGGGAGAGGGAGAGGGAGGCGGAGGAGATATCCCGGGAGAGCTGCTGCTGGCGTTTCTCCAGATCGGCGAGCTGTTTCTGCTGTTTGGCCAGATCGCTAGAAACCTTGTTGAGGTCTTCATCGACATTAGCAACGATGAGACCAATGGAAACCGCAAAGGCCAGGAAAATTAGAAGAGGAATTAAAAGCTTGCGCATATTGGGCAGTGTCGTCCTCGCTCCGCTCGGTTGCAATTCGCGCCCAGGCGAGTAAAAACCACTATTACTTATAGTAACAGTTCTGCTATCATTTTCACGAAGATGAAGAAGCTTCTGATTTCTCTTTCGCTTTTAGCTATTTTTGGGGTTTTGGCGTTTTTATTCTCCCGACCAACACCAGTCCGCGCCGCAGACTGTAATGTGGGGTACATCCGAACCACCGAAGCTGAGTGTCAGGCCGTTTGTACGGGAGGAACCTGCGAAGCTATCACACCAACAGGAGGGGGCGGTCGGGGAGCACCGGGAACCCGGTACAAATGCGTAAGCTGCCCAGCGGCCCCAACTTCCCCCGTTAGCTGTCGCGAAATGTGCATCAACTTGGGAAACAGCCCCTCCGAGTGCAACAGCCTTCCCCCCTGTTCACAACCGCCCCCTTCGGGGACGACCGCGGGATGCCAAGAGCAGTGCGTGGCAGCGGGGAACAGTCCAAGCGAGTGTGCGGGGTTGCCCTCCTGCTACGATGAGGATGAACTTAAAAAATTTTACGCCGCGAGCCTACCTGGTCAAGTAGATTGCGTCGATATCGGGATTACTTGTTTACCCACCGACCCAACTAAGATCGCGGAGGCAATTCTTAACTTTGGGACCGGAATCGGAGCTCTATTAGCCGTTCTCTTTCTAATCATCGGCGGATTTGGTGTCGCCACATCGGGCGGAAATCCCGAAAATCTGGAAAAGGCCAAATCCCAAATCACCGCCGCCATTGCCGGTCTGGTCTTTATCTTGCTCACGGGTTTAATCTTGCGTACAATTGGAGGTATCATAGGAATTGATATCAAGTTATTTGGTATATGAAGGGGGTGAATTTTGATGCTTAAGAATAAAGTAAAGACAGCTATCGCAACCGCCGCAGCTTTTGTCGTTTCGGCAACGCCGGCTTTTGCCGATTCTCCCTCCGGATTACCTCAACTAAAGTTTGGTTCCGTTTGTGATCTAATCACGGGAATTACCGGCATCATCGCTGGATTCGCCGGGGCCATCGCGCTGATTCTTCTCGTTATGGGTGGAATTCAGTACATGACCTCCGGCGGAGACAAGATGGCGGTCGAACAGGCGCGCGGCAGAATTACCTCTGCGGTCGTGGGACTGGCTATTGTCCTAGGAGCGTACCTGGTAATCACCACACTCGGGGGTGCTCTGGTAGAGGGTTTTGGTCTCTGCCCCGCGACACTGTAGTAATAATAGGTTTAGATCAAAGATGCGCTTAAGAACAAGGGTAGCTAGAAAGTTACTGTTCGGCATTCCCGCGGCTGTCTATGCTCTTTTAGGGACCGCTTATCCGGTGGCTGCGCTCACGGTTGAAGATCTAATCGGAAAGTATTTCCTTCCCGGATCTTGCACCACCAGCGAAGGAGTACCCAGCATCAGTGCGCTCTTCTGCATCGTCGCCAAAATAATATCTATCCTGCTGGGGCTAGGCGGAGCGGTCGCCCTTGTCTTCCTTGCAATTGGGGGACTGCAGTATATGGCCTCGGGCGGGGATGAAAAGGCTCTCACCACCGCCAAATCCACAATCACCTACGCCGTTCTTGGACTCATCATTATCCTCGGATCATTCCTTCTGGTAAATCAAATCCTTCTGGGTCTTTTTTAATAAAAAGAAAAACCCAGCTCACGGAAACCGCAAGCTGGGTATCAGTTGACTCATCGATGACCGTCACCAATGACCTTAGAAGGATCATCAAAATCCAAATACGCGGGTCCGATTGTCTCGTAGTGCCCACCGTAGCTATCCGGCACGAATTTGACAAACCAGGAGTTCACGAGCCCATCGTCTTCTTCTACGGGTAGAATCTCCCAATGCCAAATATCGCTGCCACTGAGCCCCAGCGAAATGCCATCGATCGCACCGATCCGCATCCGAAAACCACAAAAGTCGCTCAAGACCACTCCGGGAACAATCAAAACCTCATCATATGAACATCCGTAATCGAAAGATTCGGTCGAATGGGGAGCGATTCTTAACGTTCTTTCCGAACCTAAGCTCTCGCAATCACCCTGTGTAGGATCAAGAAAAACGCTACCGCCATCGCCGCAATAATTGTAAACGAGTCCCAAGGTGTACTTCACGTCGCTGTTGTTCCTCAAGTAAACGGCATAGTTGATGTAACGGAGATCTTCGTCGTATGAGACAAGATGCATCCGTAGATCAATATCTTCTAGTGCCTGGTTTAAGTTGGAAGTAAGCCGATCGACTTCTGTTTGCTGCATCATTTCGGTTCGGTCCTGCTGCCCAACTCCCGGAAAAAAGTTCTTTGTGAAGAAGAAGAACCAGATACCGAAGGCTATCGCAACGATCAGGAAAATCGTGATCCCGCACCCTTTAACGAAACACCCGTCATCCGAGGAAGGAACAGAAGCGGCACTCCGACCAGATGGTCTAGCCGCCGAAGCTCGTCGAGCCACAGGGGGCAATACCACCAAACGGAGCACGACTGCGATCTCTTCGTCCAGGTAATGGAGAAGGATTCGTGCCTGGTGGATCTTCCCAAGTACCCAGCCCGGCGGAAGGTTAGCGGTATCAACCTCAACCGTAACCTCCAGGGGAAAGTCGGAATCGTCGGAGTTGGGTCGGGCACTTACTGTTGCCCAACCACGGCACTGCGATCCATCGATGTTCAGGTGTCCCTTAAGGGGCCCTCCGTGATTCTCGACCACAAAACACTTCTCGACCTTCGACCCGGCTGCGAGTTCACCAAAGTTTAGAGTCTTTGGCCGAACTTTCAGAACCGGAGGGTCAGTAGAGAACTCGTTCCCGAAATGCGAGACGTACTCGCGCTCATAAGCGGCTCTGCGAACGGGGTCGCTTAGGACCTCGTGAGCCTCATTGATCTCCTTCATCCTCTCCGTCGCCGAGGGCGACGGATTAAGATCCGGATGGTACTTCTTGGCCAAACCATTGTAAGCGGCCTTGACCACTTCCGGCTCTGCTTTAGGATGAACGCCCAAAACGCGGTAGTAATCCTTCATTTCGCCCTCCTTTCCTTCTATTAGGTTTTATCTAAACTATAGGATAGCACGAGGGGAACACTGACGCAAATTAAAAGCCCGCAGCAAAATAGACTGCGGGCGTTGGGCTACTTTCCGGAACTCAACTGGCGGTAGCGAGAGACGCTTCCGTGGCCGAGCTGATGGACATCCAGGACAACCTGCGAAACCTTCTTGGAGACAGCACGGAAGAGATCCAGAATCGAGCTGAAGTTGGTATCCGCCGCAATCTGGTACCAGCTTCCCCCGGATTGCTTGGCCATTCGCTTGTAACAATCCTGCGGATCTGAGATTACGAAGACCAGGATTTCACTCCTGATGAGTCGGGCACCAAGGGCCTCGATGCGCGACCAATCGTTACGGGCGTGCTCGTCGGTGATGAGAATAAAGACCTGGACCGACCCGGGTCGGAATCCCAACGTTATCGCCTTCTCGATTGCTTCCGGTGACGACTCACCAAATCTCCCTCCCCCATAGTTTCGGTGAATGTCAGAGAGATACCTCTTTACCACTTCGATCTTACTGGTGAAAGGAGACGCATCAATCCTGTCACCCGGTACAGCAAGGTAACCATAGGAGACAACGGCAATCTGTTGATCAAGACCGAGACGAGCAAAATCATCGACGAATTCGGAACAGATCTTCAAGAGCCCGTGGATCTTGCCACTCATCGATATGGTCGTGTCGATGATGAAAACCAAATCGACCAATCCTCCCGACCCCATCTCTTTGCCATCGATTGTAATGGAATTTTCCTTCTTGATTAAGGCTGGTTTCCCAACCTCCTTACCGTCGATGGTGATCAAACCTTTGGACACGGAATGTCCCTCCCTCTCCCGATTGAGTTTTTACTAACCCATAGTTTACCACTGGAACCTGAGTTCCGCAAACTTTCTGTTAAGATTTAAGTGATGAAGCTGCGTATTCTTCTGGTGTTCACATCATTTTCAATCCTATTTCTCTTCTCCGGATTAAAGGCAAACATCTCTCCTGCGGGATTAGTCAAATTCACTAACAGCGTAGCCCTCGCAGCAAAACCTTGCTACGAAGACCCCCGCGACGGCGCGAAAGCTGAATCGAGTGTTGCAACTACTGGAAACGCTTTAAGGGAAGAGAAGAAAGTCATCGCTGCCTGTAGTGGGACAGATATCATCAGTAGAGTAATCTGCGGGTTCAGCAAGCTTTTTGCCAATTTCAGCACCTCGGGAACTGATCGCGGAAAACTCACTCTCCAAAACTCGCAGATGCCGTCTTACTTAAGGGCAGCTAATTCGACAGCTCTTTCCTATTCCCCATCTCTCGCCGAACTTTTCTATGGAGATTCGGAAGCAACTGGCCCTAAAGCGCTTACTGGATCAATTGCGAAAATGCTGCCCCCCGGATATACGGAAGACGGAATCGACCCCCTCTCCGGCCTTATCGCCGCTGAAGGACAACTGGCAAAGGGGAGTGTTGTATTGAACAATACTAATAAGCAAACGAATTTTGTACCGGGAGAGGGATTATCAGAAATCGTCAACCCCATCGATGACAAACTTCCTCCGTTCTATGACCTCGAGGCCGGAGAAGAACAGAGCCCATATCTAGTTTCCGGATATTTTGGTGAGGTCGTTCCACTCTATGACCGGTTTGGACTCATAAAACAAGCATTAACGGCACCTGGGGAAAAGGTTAGCATTCCCGATCCAAACTCCATTGATTGCCCCACCTCCGAATACGATCCAACGGTAATTGATGTGACAGCTTTCGGAGAGGCTAACCGAAATCGAGATGTTTTCTGGCAGGCGGAAGGAGATATCAAATCGGACGAGAGCAAGAGTTGCTCTACGGACGCAGAAGGAAACGTAATCAGTTGTCCTGCGGAAGGAGAAAATACATACACAACGGGAGGAGAATTGGGTACTCAATCCCAAGTTTCTCTCGCCAGCAATGCCTGGAAACGCCTCGGTGCCGCTAGCAATTCTCCGGGAGAAGGAGGAGTCTACAACATCCTCTTACCACCTGATAACCATTTCCGCACCGACGAGGCTAAAGAACCCACAATACCTTTTACATATGATCCCCATTTACTGGGCAGTACTTACAGGAGTCAAGGTGGTCTCTACATCGCCGATTTGGGGAATGTTGAAGGGGCATCGAGCTGCATCGTCAATCAACTTACGGCCCATCCCGCAGTGGCGACTCAAGGAGCCTGTGAAAACGCTTTCGAATTCTTCCCAGGAATTTCGATCAGCTGCACCGATGAAGCCGAACCGCTGCCATTCTCCAACAGTGCCGGTTCGGGCATTGCTCGTCGGGCTTGGGAGATCGTCAACAATCTCTATCAAGGATTCTGGTGTATGTGGAACTGGAGCAAGAAGGACTATCCCAGCATTTTTGACGAGGCCCTTTTTCGACAGAATCCCAACCCCACCCGCGAGCAGGTCCAGAACGATGACCAATCCCTCTTCTGGTGCACCTGGCTAGTTTGGAAAGTTCAATCAAACCACGGGCCTAGCCTCAATTCCCAAGCGATGAAGAACTACTATGAGAGCCAGGGGAGATTTATCGCCCCTCAAAACGCCACAGTCCAAAATGTCAGACCGGGCTACGTCGTCTTCTTTGACGTCTTTAATTCCATCAACCGGTTGGACCACGTCGGCGTCGTTTACAGCGTCACACCGGATTCCCTCACCTTTGTCCAATCCAACGCCGGTACAAAGTCCGACACGATTACATTTAACGCAGGGGGAACCGGGGTACAGAATTTACCGTGGGCAAGAGTAGGAGGGTTTGGCCGGCCGTGAAACTAGCTGAAGTTCCTCGAAGGAAAATCACGATTGCGCTCGCCATCCTAGGCATTGGGTTGTTTATCGCGTTGCTAATTGGTTTTCTCGGTACGCGCGCTCCGAGTGCCCCAGTTGTTACTTCCCTCGAACCAGCCGACGGTCAGGAGAACTTCCTCGGGGAAACTCCGATCACGGTCACCTTTCAAGAAAATCTCGGCGCAAAGCAACAGGACCTAATCTACTTTGAGTTTAAACCCGAAGCTTTCTTCACGATCCGGTGGGTTTCCGATAAGCAGGTAGAAGCAACGCTCCTTGCGCCTCTTTCGCTAGAGCTTAATACCACCTACAGCATCAAGGTGCTTTACAACAACAAACCGATCTATACCTCTTCCTTTAAAACTCCTAACCTAACCAAGGAGGAGCTGACTCGAGACCTAACCGAACAGGCGGAAGGGGATCGACTCTTCGCAGATGCCCAAACGGATTGGTACAAAGATAACCCCTGGTACTCCCAACTACCGATTGTTAAAGACGATTACACCATCGTCTACGAATCGGACACCAGTAAGTTCCGCATTCGACTCACTCTAGGAGACAATCCGACCGGAGCGGAAATCGAGTCGGCAAAAAACCGCGCACTGGAAGACCTAAAAACCGCCGGGGTAAATCTTGATAAATACGAGCACTACTTCATCGATACCTACGAGTAATCTAATTACTCCTTAGTTGCACGTTCCGCCGGCATTAACCACGCTGTAGACGCTTAGGTATTTGGCGACACACTTCTTACCCTGGTCGGTAAGGTTTGAACAAGTGCCCACTCCAAACTCTTCTCTTCCTACCGTACAGAAGGCCCGATAGAACCCCGCCGCCTGGCTTTGCCCTTGGTAGCAGGCAGGGTAGTTAACCTTACTTTGTTTGACGAAGTTAAGAAACGAGTTAATCTGGGCGGTGAAGCCCTTCCCCTTCTGAGCAGGGATTCCGAAATCCTGCGGCGGTTCTCCTAATCGCTCGTACATTTCATAGTTGGAAGCGTTGCTCTCATTCAGCCAGGTTGCCATCGCAAGACGCGGATCCACCCCCGCCGCTTTGGATTTGGCGATGACATCGCTGTAGCACTCATTCACGTGGTTGCCCGGACCGACTCCCCAACGATCGGCAACACCTTTCACCGTTGCTTTTGGTAGAACGCAGGAAGAAGTGGTGGTGGCGGATTGATTACAATCAATCTCCAGCGCTGTTGCTTCCCATGGGAAACGAATGTCTCCCAAGATTATGGACAGCAACGCCGTAATCGCAACAACAAAAATGGCAAAGGACCCGATCACCCCCGCCAGAACATATCCCAAAATCTTCATCACCCCACCGAGCTTTTCTACAATGACTTCCCCCGCAAATTGCACCACTGCGCCGATCACTGCTCCGATGGCGGTGCCAGCACCGGGCAAGGCAGAACCTAAAATTCCACCAACAAACTCTCCAAGACCGAGCTTAGTGATTATGCTCTTGGCAACATTCTTAAGAGCATTTGCAACAATATTTCGGGCACTTAAGAAGCGCTTAGCAAAGGTCTGAAAGTTAGCGAACTTCCCTAGAAGCTTAGTGACACCCAATTTTTTAGCGACGGCATTGAGAGCGTCATTCAGACGAGTGGCGTAATAGTAATCTTTAAAAGTGTTGGTCAGCTGCTTCCATCCGTACCATTTAGCGACTCCCAAGAAACCGTCCTTCTTGTAGGTTCGGAGGAGATTCAGTGTCGCGTAGTGTTTGTTGCGAGCTTCAAAAAATCGGGAAAATTTAGCCTCTGGAGAGTTATACAGAGCACTGCCTCGACCGGACAAACGCTTGAATTCTCGATCAGTCTCATCCCGCAGATTCACGGGCCATAACTTCTCACATCCTTCTTTCCACTCCTTCTGAACTCTATCGGCCTCCTGGAATTTATCGTCGGCTCCTTCCCAAAGATCTTTTGCGTTTCCACGTCCAGTTATACGTCCAGTTTTGGCAAATTCGTCACCCTGTGCCTTTAATGTTTCACCCTGTGAAAAGGCACTATTTATCCTCTTATCGAAGGGCTCTGCCGTAGTTTGGATACCTCTGAATCTAGTGGCGCGGGCGGCATTGGGAGTGGGACCGGTGGGAGAATAGTAATCCGCGATAACTCGAGCTTTCATCACCGTCATGCCGGGGTTCCACCTAACCGCATCTGCAGCGAGGTGTCTCGTAATCCTTACACCCGTCCTCTGATTCCAAACTACGACAGCCGCGCGGGTGGAGGCTGGAACAACCGGTTCTGTGGCACCGGTGGGTGTCCAAGAGTTTTTGTAAAGGTAGTCCCAAACGGCGGCATCCAACTGCGAAGAAAAAATCGCAGGCACGTCTACCGCACTGGAAAAAGTGGATTCAAAGGGCTTCTTGACGGTCTTCCAAGTAGTTTCGATGGGGTCGGTAACAAAATCGATCAAATTTACGTCGGCAGGTGCAATTCTCCCGGGTTCGTATCCAGGACGATACGGGCCTTTAATCTTAAAAGCTTCCTTTAGGTCATCTGTCAGATATTCGGTCAGATAATTGGGGGCGTTAAAAGGTTCAAGAACACCATTGATTCCCTCCAGAAGACGTTGGGTCGCTGGGTCAACTTTGGGACCACCCCCGCCCCCTGTTCTAGCGCGGCGGCGTTGGCTCGGGAGAAATAAACCGGTAATGCCTTGAAAAGTCGCCATCGCTTAAATGTTATCACTATTAAATGCTCCAGAAGAGAGCATTTAGTATCTAGCGAGAAAAATATCGCGTTCTATCAAAACCTCACAATTGACTAACGACTTCGGTTTCCATAGAATGGAAGCGAAGTGAGAAAGCTTTATTTTCTAATAGTAGGCACTGTTGTTATTTTGGCTGCTTCCATCTTTTCAGCTCGACCCGTCCAGGCTGCTAATCTTTTTGACCTCTGGGGCGACGTAACGTGCGTCACAGACATAGATTGCACAGTTCAGGCCGCCGCAACCTCGGCCGGAAACTATGTCGTCCACTCAGCCGTCGGTAAAGATTTTGAGGACATTACCGGAGATGATGTAGTTAGTATGCTGAGGGGTAAATGGGATAAAGGGCTCGCCTCTGCCGTTGGGGAGATCGGTGGATTAGCATACTCCTTCACCACCCCAAGATTCGAAGAATACGTCCGCGAAGAACTAGCTGATAATCTCTTGACCAATCCGGCGAACGCCCAGGTCAGCGGCGAAGGCGCCCTCTTGCCAATCAGGGATATTTGGAGCAGGGTCCGAAACATCGCCTACGGACTCTTTGCGGTTGTAATGATTGCGATTGGGGTAATGATCATTCTCCAAAGGGAGATCTCGCCTCGAGTGGTAATTACCTTCACTAACGCTTTACCAAAAATAATCTTAAGTTTAGTTCTCATCACTTTTTCTTTCCCAATTATTGCCCTTCTAATCGATGTTGGCGCCGTTTTTGGAGGTCAATTAGTATTGAGAGTTGTAGAAGGAGTGTTCAAGCCTATTGGGGAATTGGCGGGTAGCGGGCTTTCCGCCGCGATCTCGCTGATTCCGGTAGCCTTAATCGGAGTAGCCCTTAGCGGACTTGCTGGAATCGGAACAAATGCCTTAGCGGCACTCCTGATTGCGGTGGTATTTATTCTCGTAACTCTAGTTCTTACGGGGATGTTTATAATCAGAGCAATCATCAACTACGGTTGGATTCTAGCCTACACCATCTTCTCACCGATACTAATTCTGTTTGGATCCTTGCCCGGTCAAGAGGAAGGTGTTGCAACGCTCTTCAAAAATGTTCTTGCCAAAACCCTCGTCTTTCCGGTAATGCTGTTCTTCGCCGTCTTCGGCTTGGGATTAGCTACTAGCGCGGTAGCTGGGGCTTCCGAAAGTTTCTTCACCGGTACCTTTGGCAATCTTATTTCGGGCGCAGCCCTAAGACAAACTCTACTAGGAGGAATATTGGGATTGGTGATGCTCGCAGCTGCTTTTAAAGCCCCGGAGTTGGTTGAGAACGCGATGGGGGTGGGCGGTAAGAAGGGCGGCAAAAAATAACCCCGGACACTGGATTGTATCCGGGGTAACCACCTTATCCTTATTTTCGGAAAATCTTCCTCACCAGAACGACTACGACGAAGGCGCTTATAAAGACCCCACCTGTCCAAAACAATTTGAACAGCCATGTGGCGTCGGCTCTTGAAGGGCCGCCGGGGAGTCCGTACAAGAACGGGAGAATGAACACTCCCATGATCAGTGTCCAAAAGAGGATTGCGGAAATTGACCCTCCTTCGACACTTTTCTCCTCACCCCCTTTGTTTTCCTTCTCGCTCTGATCGGCAGGAACCACCTGGACAACAGGCGCTGGGACGAGAGCCGGGGCGGGCTGTGCAACCTGGGGAGCCTCCTGCCGCTTCTTCCGCTTCGGCCAATGCCTCTTGAGGAATAGGGAAAAACGCTTGAGCACGGACTTACGCTTGCGGGGAGAGGACTTCTTGACGCGTTTGCGGGAACGGACCGTTCGATCTTGACGCTCGAAAACCATCTTGATCGCCAACGGAACCGAAACCACTATCATCAGCACTGCCCACACTGTGAAGAGCGTGGTGTACAGCTCGTAAGATATCAAAATGCCTCCTTCCCCCTTAGGGGAGATTTAGTTGTTAATAGCTATAGGATAACATAGAATTGAGGTAAAATCAACTCTAATTTCCAGTTCAATCCCGAAATTTGATAATCTAATCTAGGGTATAGGGTACAGGGGATAGGGTTTAGTCTTTGAAAATTTACCCTATTCGCTATACCCTAGTCGCTAGTCCCTAGCCCATGCCTGAAGAACCGCTCACAACCAAACAGCATGCCGTTCCCCAGCAGGTTTTTGGGGTCCAGTTCAAGCTGATCGGCGATCTCACTATCCGCCAATTTGCGATTCTGGCGATTTGTGGCTTTTTCGCTTTTGCTTTCTTCTCCTCCGGAATTTTCATCCTGTTCCGGATCCTCATTTCCGGCGCCTTCCTTCTCTTCGGCGTCGCTTTCGCTTTTGTTCCCGTCCAAGACCAATCGCTGGATCAATGGATCACCGCTTTCTTCCGGGCGGTTTACTCTCCTACCCGCCGGATGTGGGTCAAGAGCACCGCACCGGCCGAATTCTTGGTTCTGGAGATGCCCAAGTTCACCCGAGTGAGCGGACCGGAAATCTCTCCCGAAGAATCCCGCCGCCGGCTGGAAACCTACCTCGGTGGAATTCGCGAACAAAAAGAGCTCAATCCTTTGGATCTGGCGGAAGAACAGTACCTGGGATCTATCCGCAGCCTCGCCCAAACCATGGTGACCCCGGCCGCCCCGGCGTTTGTCCCGGCTCCCGTTCCGGTCGCTCCGCCGACCGCGGCGCTAACCCTGGAAGAGGTGATGGCCGCTCCGACTGTTCCGACAGTTGTCCCGAGCGAAGTCGAGGGACCACCTCCTCCTCCACCAGCCCCGCGGTTGAGGTTTGTGGAGGCGACCAAAATCATCGAACGGGCTTCTCTGGCTTCCCAGGTCAATTTCGCCGAGCCGGTTTACAAAGTCCAGCGGGGGAGGGTCGCCAGCTACTTCGCCGCCCGCCGCAACACCCGGGTCGGCCGCCGCTTAACGCCGCTGGCTATCGCCGGCGAGATGGTTTACGCTCCCGCCCGAGAACAGATCATCGCCCCGGAACTTCCGACGGCACCGGCCCTG
>Ga0209541_10012718_pt1 | contig 12981 bp, 10 predicted proteins | sample RifCSPlowO2_01_FD_184027 | JGI IMG/M metagenome (GOLD analysis project Ga0209541, IMG submission 184027) | Groundwater microbial communities from Rifle, Colorado - Rifle CSP2_plank lowO2_0.1 (SPAdes) (version 2) | ecosystem: Environmental > Aquatic > Deep subsurface > Groundwater | place...
TTAATTGGTTAGGTAAAAATATACAAAAAGGTCAATGAAACATTGACCTTTTTAAGTATATCACCAACCAATTATATTACCAGTCCCAAAGTACGGAGTTTTTATTTTAAGATAATCATTCATTATACAAAGCAACTGTTCCCTTTAACATTTCCGCTAATTCATGGGATTCTGTTTGTTTATCGGCCATTGCTTTCATTTCCTCCGAATGTGTCGTCGCATAAAGTATTACATCGGCCAATGCCTTACTATTATTTGGCAAAACCAGTAAGCCATTATCTTTATTTTTTATCAGACTTGGCACTCCACCGACAGCTGTGGCGATGATGGGTATTTTAGCTTGCAAAGCTTCTAATATGGTATAAGGCAAACCTTCCTTGCGTGATGGTAATACAAAAAAATCAAACGCAGATAAATACCGGCTGGCATCAGGAGCACTACCAACTAACAATATCAGTTCTTCTAAATTATTTTTTTTAATTTGTGTCGTTAGATGGCTTCTCTCAGGCCCCTCTCCAATAATTACAAATTTGGCCTTGCCATTCAATTCTGTTTTGTTTTGATTAACAGCCTCAATCAAAATATCCAAACCTTTGGTTGGAAAAAGATTAGCGACAGTAACAAACAATTTCACTTGATCCATTTTATACCCGGCTTTCTTTTCTATAAATTCTCTTGCGCTCTTTTTATCTAAAAAATTTTCTTTTACTATACCCAATGGAATAAAATTTATCTTATCCTTATCCAGCCCAAGTTCATTTAATGCGTCTTTTTCATCTTCTTTAGATAATACGATAATTTTATTTTTCCACCTTGCCGTTATCTTTTCCGACCAAAAATATATTTCTTTTTTATATTTATTTAAAGGCTCATTAAATACCCAACCATGAACGGTATATATTATATTTAAATTGTTAAATTGCCAAATTGTTAAATTGTTAAATAATTTAGCCAGCGATCCGATCACTCCTGCTTTAGAACTATTGAGATGGATTATGTTTGGTTTAATTTGACGATAAAGATTTGCGAGTTCAAAAACTGCTAAAAAATCCCGCCACGGAGAAATTGGCCTCACCAAGTGTTTGAGTTGGGCTAGTTTGACATTTGGGTATTGAATGAGTTTATTCTGTAGATCCGGCGCACAATCGCATGTTCCAACCGCAACAATGATTTCAAAATCATCACTTAAGTTGGAAACTAAATCAAAAATATAGCGTTGTGCGCCACCCCAAACACCCTGCGTAATTACATAGAGAATTCTTTTTTTGTTTTCTATACTTTTATTCATAACTCCTGTCCAACTGTCATCCCGGACCAAGATCCGGGATCCAGTTACGATAATTACATCCCCCAGCTATTTTTTAATTCCTTAATACCATTTTCTAAGGTAATAGTCGGCTTCCAACCGAGAAGTTTTTTCGCTTTACTATTATCTGCACCAGAAAATTTTTGATCACCCGGTCGCGCCGGAACGAAAATAAATTTACCTCCTATTATTTTCACTAATTCATTTACTGTGTGTGGAGTTCCGCAGCCAATATTGATTGCTTCACCCCTTCCCACTTTGCTGCTATTCATTGCCAAAATATTTGCCATCACAACATCATCAACATGTGTATAATCCCGATAATATTCTCCATCTCCGCAAACAGTCATCGACTCTCCATTTTTTATTTGTTTCAAAAATCTACCAACTACCAGAGCATACGCTCCATCCGGATCAAAATACGGTCCGTAAACATTAAAATATATCAAACTAACAGTTTCCAAACCATACAATTCCGAAAATAGTCGACAATAATGCTCTCCAATTAATTTATGCAGAGCGTACGGGCTGACAGGATTTTTAATAGTACCATCTTCGGTTAAAAGTTTATTTTCAGTCGCGCCATATGTTGAAGACGAAGAGGAAAATACAACTCTCTTTATTTTATGTTTTTTGGCGGCCATCAATAGTTTCAATGTTCCGTTTACATTTACATCGTGTGTTAACTCTGGATTTTCGACAGAATAAGAAACACGCGGCAGAGCGGCCATATGAAATATGCCATCAACTCCAACACAAGCTTTATCTAAATCTTTATCCTCTCGAATGTCGCCATCGATATATTTAACACCCTTTTGAATTCGATCTTCTTTCTTACCAGCCGCGTAATTATCCAAGACAACCACCTCATGGCCTTCAACCAAAAGCTGCTTTACCAAATTTGTCCCTATAAATCCGGCGCCGCCGGTGACGAGATATTTTGACATATATTTAAATTTTCTAAATACCAAATTAAGCCTATTTTATTATTTTCCTTTTATAATCGGACTGCCCACGGCGATAATATCAAACCCTGCTTTTTGTAAATCATCATACCGATGTTGTAAAATACGTCGACCATCCATGATCAATGGATGTGTTTTCAATTCTGTTAACATTTTATCAGCCAAACTTCTGAACTGCGGCCAATCGGTGGATATAATAACGACATCACTATCTAGAACCGCGCTAAATTCATCATTAAAATATTTTATTTTATCAGATTCTTTGAAAGAGCATTTAAACATTTCCATGGCTGCTGGATCATAACAACGAATTTCTGCGACCTGCTTTTCTAAAAGAAAATTAACGATATCGATGCTTGGTGAATTGCGAGTATCATTAGTATCCTGTTTAAAAGCTAACCCCACTAACGCCACCTTTTTATTCGCCCAATCTATATTTGCCTCTTTCTCCGCCCTACTTACAAATAATTCAAGTTGCCTTTTGTTGGCCAAATAAGTTTCATTAACTATTCCGGCATTTTGACCAGCAGTTTGTAATTGATGAGATAATGAACGCGCGTCCTTAATAAAACAACTTCCACCTGCATACAAGCTATCATACATCCCCCATCCTCCAATACGCGAATCACTTGTTAGAATCTTTCGTATGCTTTCAAAATTTAAATCTTTAAAAGTCTCACATGTACGGCCGATCACGTCAAAACAAATAGCTATTTTATTAAATAAACTAAAATTAGCAAGTAATTTCCCTGCTGCCGCTTCTTTTGGATTTACTTCTAAATATTTAATAGAGGTAGAATTAAAAAATCTTTGATATAATTGGCGCATAATTATAAAATCCTTTTCTTTCCATGCTCCCACTACTACTCTATCTGGGTGAATTGACCCCTCAATAGCCTTGCCCTCCACCAAAAACTCCGGGTTTGCGACAACGCCAAAATTTTTAGCCCCAGCGCTATTCATAATTTCTTCAGTTTTATCTACCATATCTATAGGTACTGTGCTCTTATTTACGATAACTACATATTTATTTTGCTTACCATCATTGCGATTCTTAAGACTTGCAGACAATTTCTTAGCGGCATTTAAATAATAACTTAAATCACTTTCTCCAGTCTCTCCGATTTCCGGCGTGGGCAAACACATAAATACAGCATCACAACCATCTATAAATTCTTCCACTTTTTTATAATCTGTTGTAAATTCTATACGCTCTTTATTGCGAATCAAAAGATCACCCAAACCCTCTTCAAAAAGACAAGATTGAATAGTATCCCTGTCGGATGAATTTAACAATTTTACTTTTTTTTCATCAATGTCAAAAACTAAAACCGGATGTCCGCTATCCGCGGAAACTGCTGCTGAACACGCACCAACAAATCCACCTCCAATATAGAGTATTCTCATACATTTTGACTTAATTATTTTTTCTTAACATACCATATTTTATACTAAATATCAATATTTTTAATTTTATCAACAACATCCTTTCTCAAATATAAAAATTCATGATAATTGCGATAATCATTGGAATTTGGTAGGACTGATAAATATTTCTTAAAGAGAACATAATTTTTGAATCGTGAATCAGAAGTAATATGTCCAACTTCCAATCCATAATTCAATATATCCATACTTTCACTAGTAAAAACTATAGCACCAGGATTAACCGAATAAAAATAATCTATTCTCTCCCTATCCGTCAATTTTACATTAGTCAAAAATCGATCACTAAGCCTACCATAATCAACGGTTTTTAAACCGGAATAATATGGTACAGCTCCGGCGTCCACATATGATATCAGCCATTCATCCACAGGCATAATCTTTTTAAGCGTTTTCCCAATGCTTATGTGTTCATTTTCCAATAAGATTTTATATTCATTAGCAAATCTTATTTCCGTTTTCAGCTTGGATAAATGAAAAGCAAACTGATACGCGATCGCAAATATTAAAAAAATAATAAAAAATTTATATCTAAGAGGATTGTCTTGCTTGGTTTGTTTTATTATTCTCCACCCATAGTCAATTCCGAGAGCTATCACAATCCACAATAGGGGCAAGATGGGAACATAAAAACGATGTGCATAATTCATTGATAAATGTGAATGCGTGAACTGCAATATCAAAAGTAATACAAAAATAATATTAACTGATAAAAAAGTCGTCAATAATTTATTATCCGAAAAAAACTCATTATTTTTAATCTTTTTCCAAATAATATCCGTTTCCACGGCGATCAATAGCACACAGACGCCAATCGGTAACGCAAAATATCTAATGAGAAAACGAGCCAAATCCATCAAATTACTTACCGAAAAACCTCCACCTGTTTTAACATAAAATGTGTTTGGCAACAACTGCCCATAATAATTGAAACGCCACAAAAAATATACCAAAGCCGGAAAAAAATAAAATATAAAAAACCCCATTAAATATGGCCAAATTTTATTGCTGCCCCTCGTATACTTTATATAAAAAGCCGCAGCCAAAAAGAGTGCGCTTAGCACAACCCCTTCCGGCCTAATCAAACTAAAAATTAATAAAGCAAGAAAAAAAAGAATTTCCTTAAGTCTTGAATATTTCTCTTTTGATTCTAACATCCATAAAAATAAATAAGAGCTGACCAAGTACATTGACAAAAAAGGCATGGTATCCAAGCCGCTTAAAGCATGTGTAAAAAGTATTGGTATTGTGCAATAAAGCATCAGACTCGCACTGATTCCGGCGATACCAACTTTTAACCGGCGCAAAATCAAAAACAACATCAACAATCCCAAAAAATAACCGCCAATACCGATAAAATGACTCATGGTTACTGGAGATAAGCCAATCTTTATAAAAACTGCGAGTACCACAGCCAAGGCTACGCCAGTGTAACCTTCAACCGGTGACTCGCCCACATTCCAGTTTAGTTGTCCGTGCTTGGCAAAATTATCAGCGTAGCGATAGTAAATATATGCATCATCAACTGTCCATTTAGGAAAGATAACTAATACTACTATTGGGAAAAAAAATAAAAAAAAATATATTATTTTTTTCATACAATTAATTTGGATCCGATATTAATTTTAAATAACGAGAAGTAAACATTTCCACGCCGATGGTATTAAAATGATCATGATCTGAAAAATACCAAGAATCCTTCACCGCATCAGAAAAATCGTAAATTTCTATATTATTTTTTTGCTTAATAGCTTCAAGCGCATGTAAAACTTTTTCCTTCCCAGGCAAATCTCCCAGTAAAGTACTAGGGAAAATAAATACTACATGATTATTATTTTTATTAGCCAAAACAATAATTTCTTCCAATATTTCAATATAGCGCTCAAAATTATTATTACTAATCCCTTGAGGATACAGGACCTGCAATCTTTTTTGGACCGCTTCATTATTGATTGCCATCAAAAAATCATCTTGACTTTTTATCATCACTGGTTTTTGCCCAACAAACCAAAAATATGAAAATTTTGATCGAATATAATTTATAATAACCTCTTTACTCAACTTTTGTCGTAAAGCTACCGCTAAAAAATCAAACTTAAACGGTTCATCTTCCAAAAAATAATTATCTTCATTCCATTTGCTTGAATAAAAAATAAATGGATCAATTATATAATAAACTATTTTTGTCGAATTTCCTTGACTATAAAAATATTCCAGATAAATTTTTGCAGGAATCACGCCAGCCGATGTTTTAGATAAATTCAAAATTTTTTTAGATAATATCTCCTCAAGTCTTAGATGATTGCCTGTCGATGACAAAACTCGCCCATGCGACGCGCCCAAAATTATTATATCATAAACAGTATTCTTTGGCACACCATAAAGATGGGCTTCGCTATTCCACTGACGATAAACATATCTGCTTTGCGTATAAATCAAAATTATGGCAGATATTGCCATGTTGACGATTAAAAATATAATAAATTTGCGCAAAAAATTTTTCATTTACTTTAAAATACAAAATAGATAAATTGTCTTTCTCCAAATTTACCAAAAACAATAATGCACCACACTAATATTATATAAAAAAACCAGCGCAAATAAACATTCTTAAACAATTTAGCAAACAGCAAATTGTTTTTGTTTTGAAACATCTGTACAAGCTCCATAAAAACAATCGCCACAATAATTAACAATAAACGAAATCTGCCCTGATCCAGAAAAACGTTATGGTCTAAAAATTTTAAATTACTATAATTATATAACCATTCCACCCAACCATCGAACAAATGACGCACTATAAAAAAAGCTTCTGCAAGATTAGCCGCTCTAAAAAATATCCACGCAAAACAAACTAATCCAAAGGTTATAATAGTTTGCCATATTTGCCTTAATATAGGTAAAGTATTAATTCCGACACAACTAGAAACTGTTTCTCGTGTTTTCCTAGTTATTATAGAAAAAATTTGATAGAAGCCATGCAAAATTCCCCAAAATACAAACGTCCAATTCGCTCCATGCCAAATACCACTTACTAAAAAAACAAAAAAAATATTAAAATAATGATGGTATCTTGATACTCTATTGCCACCCAAAGGTATATAGACATAATCTTTTAACCATGTAGACAATGAAATATGCCACCTTTTCCAAAAATCTGGTATTGAAATAGCGGCATATGGACGATTGAAATTTTTCATTAAACGAAAGCCCATAACTTCAGCCGACCCTATAGCTATATCCGAGTAGCCAGAAAAATCACAATAAATTTGGAAGGCGAATAAAACAGTAGCTATTATTAGCGGTAAACCCGTAAATTGAGAGGGATTGTTATAGACGATATCAACAAGTGATGATGCCCTATCTGCAATAACAACTTTTTTAAACAAACCCCACAACATCAATTTCAAACCAGCTATCACTCTTTGACAATCAAAGTAATGTTTTTCATAAAATTGATGAATGAGATTTTGCGGTCGTTCAATCGGCCCGGCTACAAGTTGAGGATAAAACATGACATAAAGAGCATAGATCCCCAAATGTCTTTCAGCTTTTTGGTTTCCTCGGTAAACCTCGATTGTATAGCTCATCGCCTGAAAGGTGTGAAATGATAACCCAACCGGCAAAACGATCGCTAATATTGGCAGGGAATAATTCCAATGTAAAAAATTCGCTAATTCGTTTAAATTGGTGGTAAAAAAATTAAAATATTTAAAAAAAGCCAAAAAACCTACATTGCTAATAATGCTAATAATCAAAAAAAATTTTCTTCTACTGCCCTGTGTAGATTCAATTAACAAACCGGCAAAATAGTCAACAATAATAGTGGCAGCTAAAATTATAATGTAAATGGGAATAAAAGCCATGTAAAAATAACAGCTTGCCAACAACAATAAAAGCCACCTGAATTTATGAGGTGAAATAAAATAAAGTACAGTAACAACAGGAAAAAAAATAAGGAATCCGAAGGAATTAAAAAGCATAGCCTTTCGGCAAGTCAAAATTAATGTCTTGCTCCACGGAAGTCAACATCCTTCTCAAAATAGACCTTGCGAAATTGCTCGATGCCTTCTTGCTTCGTATGCTCATAATAATCATTGATAATTTCCTTGTTGGCTTCAAACATTAATTTATAAAAATCTTCGTCAGGTATACTTGTAAAATTCACAGTTAAAAGTTCCAAATTTTTATGCCTTTCATAAAAATCGGCCGGACCTTTTAAAAGCCCCTTCTCTAAAGCATAATAATAAAGTGGCGTACCAGGATACGGCGTCACTGGCCTTATCACCCGAAGTTGTCCATAATCATTATATTTTTTCAAAAAATCCAAAGACTTACGCAGTGTTTGCGGAGTATCGCCTAAATTACCAAAAATTATATTAAAGGCAACATAAATACCAGCATCTAAAGTCATTTTGACGCCCTTCTCTATTTGTTCTTCAAGTAGCGCCTTATTCATTGCTACAAGGGCTTTATTATCATATTGTTCAATTCCATAATCAATAAATTTGCAGCCGGACTTTTTCATCATGTCTATAATTTCTTTGTTTACAATATTTAGTCGGCCGGTACAAAAATAACTTATATTGAGATTCTCACGGATAAAAGCGTCAGTCAATTCACGGACGCGCTTTTCATCTACCATAAATAATTCATCCACAAAATGTACAAAACTGATGTTGTAATCACGCTTATATTTTTTTATCTCTTCCACGATATTTTCAACGGAACGCAATCGGATGCCTGGTTCCAAACGCAAACAAAAATTGCAACGATAATTACATCCGCGACTGGAAATCATATAAATCATTCTTTCGGTCGGTTTCATCCCATATAATTTTTGATTGATATAATATTCCATCGGCAAGGGTTCAACCAGTGGAAAAGGGATGGAATCAAGATTCATAATTGGATTTTCCCGTTCATTGACGATAACTTGTTCTCCTTCTCTGAACGCAATGCCTCGCACCTGGCTGAGAGGGGTCTTTTTGTCTAATGCTTTAATTAAATTTAGGAACGGCACTTCTCCCTCGCCCATAACCACAGCATCAGCATTCATATGACGAAGAAAAAATTCCGGTTCGGGCGTTGGACCATGACCGCCTAATACCAAAAAAGTGCGGTTATTGGATTTAATTATCGCATCACAAATATTTTTAATTTTTTTAAATTGGTAATAGCCAGCTGCGAAGCCAATGGACACAACATCAAATTTATTATTATCCAAATACTCCGTCAAATGTTCTTCAGAAAAATGATAAATATCCTGGCTATAATAGGTAATGTCGCCATAACCATATTTTTTGGCATAAGCGGCCACATAACACGGGCCCAGCGGCATATGATTTTTAGAACTTTGGTTGTCGTACATTATAAAAAGTAAACGCATAAAAGATTACAATAATTCTTGTTTAAATTTCCAAACCTTTAAAAAAGCGGCTACTACATCATCTAAATCTTTTTTAGTCATTCCAGGACGCATCAATTCATGAGTAATCAGAACTTCAAAATGCATCTTTTCCACAACCGGACACAAACCATTATCATACGATACATGCCCGTGATATTTTTCACAAGACCAAGGACAACCAATTTTACCATAAACGACCTTATTTTGAAACATTGGAAGAAGATATAAGGGCTTTACATATCCAGCTCCAATTTTTACACCTTCATCCTCACGTAATCGTGAGGGGGTTAATTCCGCCTTTATCGCCTCAACAAAATTATTTCTCGACACACCTCCCACGTCCGCTTTATATTTTATTGGATGGACATAAAAAGAATGTAGCACATCTGACCTCGTCTTTGCTGGTTCAATACAAGGTATCGCCTTCAAAGATTGCTCTAAATACTTAACATTATCTCGCCTCTCCGACAACAATCTATCCAATTTTCTCAACTGCTCTCTTCCTATTGCCGCCTCTATTTCATTCATGCGATAATTAAATCCTAGCATGTTAACCAAATCATTATAACCCTTAGCCTCAACTACCGATTCAGCATGATTTCTTATTAATCTTATTTTTTCCGCCAATCCATCATTATCAGTTACTACTACACCTCCCTCTCCCGAATGAATATGCTTATGATAATTAAGAGAGAAAATTCCTACATCACCAAGCGTACCTGCATATTTATCTTTATATTTAGCACCTGGCGCTTGCGCAGCATCCTCAATCACATAAAGATTGTGACGTTTGGCGATGGCGTTAATTTTTTCAACGTCATAGGGCTGACCAAAAATATCTACAACGACTATGGCCTTAGTAAATCTAGTAATATTTTTTTCTATAGATTCCGGTGAAAGACAAAAATAGTCTTCCTCAATATCTGCGAATACTGGAATGGCATTATAAACTAATGGCGAAACAGAAGAAGCCGACATGGTGTATGGCGAAACGATAACTTCGTCGCCAGGTCCAACACCAACAGCTCCCATCGCACAATAAATGCCTGAAGTGGCAGAATTTACCGCGATCGCGTGTTTTACTCCATAATATTCCGACCATTCTTCTTCCAAAGCACGAACTTCCGGCCCTCCGTAAAAATCATTACTCCAAACGCCCAAAAATTTAGACAAAATTCCGCCTTGTAAAACTCTTTCAACCGCTTTTTTCTCTTCTATACCTATAGAATTATGCGCCGGAAAAAATTCTTCTCTGACTTTAGGACCACCTTTAATAGCTAAATTATTCATAACATTTTCTCAATTACTTTAATAACATTAGTAACAGAATTTTTAACCACTGGAAAACATATTACGTTATCACTTTTTCTTGTCATCCAATCATTCATCTTTTTTACTAAATTCTTACGTGATACGATTGTTTTAAAACAACCAATTCTTGACAAAATAAATGGATCTTTTTCATTTAGTCCAATTTGCACGCTCAATACCGGTTTTTTTGCCAATACTGACTCCAACAAAAACATGGAAGACATGCCTATAATCAAATCAGAACATGAGATAACCAGTGCTGACGACTCGCCTGACAATACAATAATCCTAAATTTGACTTTTAATTGATACTCTTCTAAAAAATCCTCCATAATTTTACGATCATTCCTAGGATGCAACTTAACTAAAAGACAATAATTCTTCTCATTTTCACTTTTTGTCAATCCATTCAAGCATTCAATAACATTTCTTAAAATAGTCAGCTGATTATAGCCACAAAAAAAATGGTTTTTGTAGGATTCAATAATTGGTTCTGATACAAAAGTAATTATACTGACTTTACTATCAATTCTTATTCCCTTTTTAAACTCACGGATATTCTTTTTTGAAATTTTTTTATAATTTTTAATTGCGGCTTCAAAATATGGCTGACCGGTTACTTCAATAATATCCCTTGGAAATCCCTCTTGCAACATTTCCTTCTTTGCAACCTCATCCATCACACAAATTTTATCCGGCAAAATATTATGATTTAAATTTTTAACCTTTAAATAAAGAAGTGGCTTTAACGAAAAACGCATTTTGTAATTTTGCCACTGGTCCAAAATCGTGGTTACTCTTATATTTAAATCCTTCGCCGCCTGCCAAATAATTCTGTCAGTAATATCTGTAGAGCCTACACCGCTAACAACAGCATCTACGCTATGATTTTGCAAAAAAATCTTTACACTTTCTTTGTCTAAGACTTTTACTTTTTTGGCGATATCTATAAACTTAACACATTCTTTTTTGTACAGATTCAATGCGTAATCTTTGCCACACAGTATAATTTTAAGCTTTTTATTTTTTTTTAATTTATGGTATATCGGCAATATGCAGTTTGCTGCCCCTGGATCACGAGCATAGAATAAAATTCTTTTCATATATCAGCTTTTTGCATGGAAAAACAAAGTTTATGCACCTTGACAGCGCCGGCAACAGAACTAACAATTTTATCTTTTTTAACAATAGCATTATATAGATTGTCTACCGCCATATACATTGACTGATTAAGCCGGCCTGTCTTTATTTGTTTTTGCGATACCAATCGTCGATAGCCGGCAAATTTTTTATCGCCAATAATGCCAAAAATCTCTATTTCCTGCCCCCCGTTCAATATACGGACGCGTCCATTTGTGAATATTAAATCAATTTCAAAAATAGTATAATGTCTAGCCGACACGGCAGTCAAATTAAATAAACCACCCCCTTTTAAATGCAACAATGCGGAAACACTTAAATCGGTCGGGTCATAGTCTCTAATTTTATCAACTATCATAAAATCTTTAACCTCAACACCAAAAAAAGATAACAAATCTAAAAGATGAGAACCATTATGCAACAAACCTTTACCATAATATCCTTGGCCACAAATGAAAGTTCCGTATTTGCCACCTATAATTTCTTCTTTAAGATGAAGCAAACCGGGTGTATAACGCAAGGAGTAATTTACGACAATAGGGCAAATTTGCCAAAATTTATCTCTTCCTAGTTTGAGAGATTGCTTTATGTCGTTGGTTAAGGGTTTTTCTGCCATAACCCCCATTAGCGGATAATTTTTCAAAATTTTTAAGATTCGATCGTGTGTGTCATCGGGAGTTGCCACACACACAACATCCACCCGTTCATTTTTAAACAAATTGCCAACTTCATGATATGCACGTCCACCCCAAATTTTTGACGCCGAAATCGCTTGTTTAAAATCACGATCTACAAAACCAATTAATTTAAAACCGCCATGGCTAGTAAAGGCGTGTGCATGAGTTAAAATATTTCTATCGCCAGGTTTGTCTAAAAAAGCACCAATACGCCCAGCGCCGACAATAGCAACATTCAATTTTTTTTCTTTTTTGAACTTAAAACAAATTATATCTTTATTTTTTTTATAAATTGAAAAATTATTTTTCTTAAATAATTGTTGCGATGACATGTTAGAAACTTTTATTTCTGCAAAAATATTTTTATCAACCCCAAATTTCATAATACTATGACGTAATAGGACAGAACCATATCCCTTACCCTGATACGATGGGGCGATGGCTATAGACACAAAAAAAACTTCTCTACCACGTTCGTCCAATCGACAGTAACCTACGTTCTTGGTTTTCTGAGATAAAATAAAACATTTATTGCGAATATTATCAAAATATTTTTTTTTAAACCATTTATCATGTTCCGAAAAATCAACCACTTCGGTGGCCAGAGCATTAATGTTAATTTTTGGATTGTAACGTATTTCCCAGACAAACCTTGAATCATTAGGTTTTGCCGGCCTAATCATATAATCATCCATATTATTTTACCGAATTAATTTCCAGCTTATT
>Ga0209541_10012719_pt1 | contig 12980 bp, 9 predicted proteins | sample RifCSPlowO2_01_FD_184027 | JGI IMG/M metagenome (GOLD analysis project Ga0209541, IMG submission 184027) | Groundwater microbial communities from Rifle, Colorado - Rifle CSP2_plank lowO2_0.1 (SPAdes) (version 2) | ecosystem: Environmental > Aquatic > Deep subsurface > Groundwater | place: Rifle...
AACCTGCAACCTGTTGATTAAATTTAACATCAATAGTAGTGGATGAATCTTCAGTTTTAGAGCTAGTTTCCATTGTTCCACCCTCATCTGAAGCTTTAATATCTGATATTTGGGTAGCTCCAATTATCAACCTAAATTGATCAGCATAAGACTCTGAAGTTAGATTTTTTAGGGAAATTTTCTCTGTAACTAATGTTGAACCATCTTCTGTAACATCATAAATAACATCGTAGGAGGTTGCAAACTCATCCCCCTCCGCACCCTGAGCATGAATAGTTATGAGTTGGGAGTTCATAGTTATTAGTAACAAAATAACTACGCACTGTAAACTACGAACTAATAACTTATTAATAATCACAGGGGATATTGTAACAAAAATTAGATTATCTTACTGCAAAATACGTGCTAAGTATTGACCAGTATGGGATTCTTTCACTTTAGCAATATCTTCTGGCTTACCTTCAGCTATAATTTTTCCTCCGCCATCTCCACCTTCAGGGCCGAGGTCTATAACCCAATCTACATTTTTAATAACGTCCAGGTTATGCTCAATAATTATTACAGTATTTCCAAAATTCACTAGTTTTCTAAGGATTAAGAGTAACCTTTCTATATCTGCAAAATGGAGACCCGTTGTTGGCTCATCCAAAATAAATACAGTTTTTCCTGTTTGCCTTTTGGAAAGTTCAGATGAAAGCTTAATCCTCTGGGCCTCTCCTCCGGAAAGAGTTGGTGCCGGCTGTCCTAACCTGATATAACCTAAACCAACATCATTTAAGACCTGTAATTTATTTTTAATATTTGGAATATTTTCAAAATATTTTAAGGATTCCTCAACTGTCATATCTAAGACTTCCGAGATATTTTTATCTTTAAAATGAATTTCTAAAGCCTCTCTGTTATATCTTTTTCCATTGCAAGATTCACAAGTCACATAAACATCAGGTAAAAACTGCATCTCAATTTTTAACTGCCCTTCTCCCTCACAAACCTCACACCTTCCTCCTTTAACATTAAAAGAAAATCTTCCAGGCCCATAGCCTCTGATTTTAGCCTCAGGAGAAGAAGCAAAAAGCTCTCTGATAAAAGTAAAAGCTCCAGTATAAGTAGCAGGATTTGATCTTGGGGTTCTACCAATCGGACTTTGATCAACTAACACAACTTTATCAACGTTTTCCAACCCCTGTAGTTCTTTAAAAGCCCCCGGTCTTTCTTTGCTTCTGTAAATTTTTTGTGCCAGAGCCCGATACAAAATATCATGAATTAAAGTTGATTTTCCTGAACCAGAAACCCCTGTAATAGCTACAAATTGTCCCAAGGGAAAATTAATATCAACATTTTTAAGATTATGTTCTGAAGCTCCAATTATTTTTAGAGATCCTGCATTGACATTTGGTCCTTTTAACTCTCCATTTACTTTTACATCCTTTTTACCAGAGAGGTATTGACCAGTTAAAGAATTTTTATCTTTTTTAATCTGATCAGGAGTTCCATAAGCTACAATTTTTCCTCCATGTTCACCAGCCCCAGGACCAATTTCCACCATTAAATCTGAAGCCTCCATAGTCTCAGCATCATGCTCGTTTACTATTACAGTATTTCCGAGATCCCGAAGCTTCTTTAAGGTCTCAATCAGTCTGCTATTATCTCTTTGATGTAAACCAATTGAAGGCTCATCTAAAACATAAAGCACACCAGATAATCCTGAACCGATCTGCGAGGCCAAGCGGATCCTTTGTGATTCTCCTCCTGCCAAAGTCATAGAAGCCCTATCCAAAGTTAAATAATCCAGTCCTACATCAAGTAAAAACTGCAACCTAGCCACAATTTCTTTATCTATTGAAAAAGCAATTTGTTTTTCCCGATCAGATAATTTGATATTTTTAATCCAATCTATAGCCTGCCGTATGGACTGACCTGTCACCTCTGCTATATTTGATCCTTCTATAGTGATTGATAAAGCATCTTCTTTTAATCTTTGCCCATTACATTTTTTACAGGTTTCCTTAAACATATATTTTTCAATCTCAGCTTTAACAAAATCTGATTCTGACTCCTGATATCTCTGTTTAAGATATGGCACTAGACCCTGAAAATCGGAATTAAATTGCGTCATTCTGCCCTGCCTGTTTCTTCCAATAACTTTAAATTGTTCTTTTCCAGCTCCGTGCAAAAGAATTCCTATGGCTTTTTCAGTTAATTGGCCTAATCTTGTGCTTAAATCAAAGTTATATTCTTTTCCAACAGCCTCAATTAATCTTGAAAACCAGGTTTCATGCGTAGCTAATTTCTGCCAAGGTAAAATTCCACCCTCAACAATAGATAAAATCGGATTTAAAACCATTTCAGCATCAATTTCCATTATGCTTCCTAAACCACTACAGGTCGAACAAGCTCCATGTGGAGAATTAAAAGAAAATAATCTAGGTTCAACCTCAGATAAAGCTACATTATCAACAGGACAGGCAAATCTTTCTGAATAAAGATGATCTTCCATTTTCTTAGGATTAGTCGGGAATTCTAAAGAGGAGTCTAAAACATCAGAAATAATTACAGAACCTTCACCCAATTTGAGCGCTGTTTCAATCGATTGTACTAATCTTGAGTACATTTTTTGATCTTGAGTAAATTTTGTGTCCAATACTAATCTGTCAATCACAGCATCAATAGTATGCTTGTTTGTTTTAATCAAAACCAGCTCCTCCGATAAATCTCTTATTTGCCCGTCAATCCTGGCTCTGCTAAAACCCTTCTTCCTTAAATCTTCAAAAAGTGACGTATATTCTCCTTTTCTATCTTTTACTACTGGTGCTAAAACCAATATTCTCCTGCCTTTTTTGGAGTGAGACCCTTCGACTGCGCTCAGGGTAACACTTTGTGTTATCTGCTCAACAGACATCCTGCTAATTTCTCTTCCACAAAGAGGACAATGAGGATGCCCCACTCTGGCAAATAAAAGTCTTAAATAATCATAAATTTCAGTAGTTGTTCCAACTGTAGATCTAGGGTTGTGAGACACTCCTTTTTGATCAATAGAAATCGCAGGAGAAAGCCCTTCAATATAATCAACATCAGGCTTATCCATAACTCCCAGGAATTGTCTGGCATAGGCTGAGAGAGATTCTACATATCTTCTTTGGCCTTCAGCATAAAGAGTATCAAAAGCTAAAGAAGATTTGCCTGAACCTGAAATGCCGGTAAAAACAATCAGCTTACCCTTAGGAAGCTCCAAATCAATATTTTTGAGATTATGTTCTCTCGCACCTTTAATGGTTATTTTGTCAATTGGCATGGAATAAACTCCTCTGTCATTCCCGCGAAAGCGGGAATCTATATAATATGGATCCCGTATCAAGTACGGGATGACGATGTGTCATTTTACTCCATTTTGCAAGATTTTAAAAGAGTGAGATTAGTCTACAAACGGGTTTGAAGTGCATCTAAAACAGGACCAGAGTCATTACGATACACCCCTACGAAACGATTCGGAAATTGTTTTTGCATTTGCATATTCCACATATCTTGTGTAGAACTGCTTACAATCAAAGGCATATCCCAACCTTGACCTTTGGAAATAGTATCAATTTCTTGGGCAATGTTCACTGATACCCCGGGAGTAGGTGTAAGCACCCTATTAACAACAAGTACAATATTATTAGGATTACCCAAAGAATCAACTTCCCTAAAAGCTTTATAAAGATTTATTACATCATGAGGGTTTTCTTTAGCAGAAACTACTAATCCTAAACCCTTCTCCTGACCTTTGTCTCTAAAAAGATTTGATAAGTAGTCACGCTGTCTGCTATCACTATTTACCACCAAAACTAAGGCTTTTTTACCTTGAATCTGCTCTAATTGTTGAACTAGTCGATGAGCTTCACTTCTTACATCAGGTTCAGGCAAAGGATTTGTATCTGGAGTTTGAATCATGGAAATATTATATCATCAATTTTAGACCGATAATTCCTTTATCTGATCTCTTATCCTAGCAGCTTCTTCAAAGTCTAGGAGTTCTGCAGCTTGTTTCATTTGTTCCTCTAGATTTCCTACCATTTTCTTTCTTTCTGTTACCGGAATATCTTCTAGCTTTAAGTCTTCTTTGCCTAATTTTTCCTGCAGTTCTTCCACTTGCTCAATTAATCTATCCCGAAGAGCTTTTTCTATACTTCTTGGAGTTATATTATGCTTCTTGTTATATTCAGCCTGATGTTTTCTTCTTCTTTCAACCTCATCTATGGCAGCTTGCATGGATTTGGTAACATTATCTGCATACATTATTACTGTGCCTTTTATGTGCCTTGCAGCTCTTCCCATGGTCTGTACAAGGGATGTTCTGGACCGCAAAAATCCTTCTTTATCTGCATCTAAAATGATAACTAAAGAAACTTCTGGTAAATCTAATCCTTCTCGAAGTAAATTAATTCCCACAAGTACATCAAATTCCCCAAGTCTTAAAGAATTTAAAATATCAGATCGCTCAAGAGTTTTAATATCAGAATGGAGATAAGCAACTTTAAACCCTTTCCCTGCCCGCAACGCTCTCGCTTGCGAGGCGGGCGGGTCTTTTAGATAATCACTTAAATCTTCTGCCATCCTTTTAGTCAGAGTGGTTATAAGCACCCGTTCTCCATTTACCACCCGCATTTGAACTTCTTTTATGACATCATCGATTTGTCCCTTTGTTGGCCTAACAGAAATTTCAGGATCTAGAATTCCTGTTGGCCGAAGTAATTGTTCTGCCACATTTTGTGGCCCAGCCAAAGATAGTTCATATTCATCAGGAGTGGCTGAAACATAAACAGCCTGATTTACCTTCCTTTGAAATTCATCAAATTTTAGTGGTCTATTATCAAGGGCTGAAGGAAGCCTAAATCCAAATTCCACCAAAGTTTCTTTTCTGGCTCTATCCCCGTTATACATACCTCTGATTTGTGGCAAAGTTATATGAGATTCATCAATAATAACTAAAAAATCTTTAGAAAAGAATTCCATCAAGGTATATGGAGGCTCCCCTTCTTTTCTACCTTCAAAATAAATAGAGTAATTTTCAATTCCGTTGCAATATCCAAATTCCCTCATCATCTCTAGATCGTAATGAGTCCGCTGTTCTAATCTTTGTGCCTCCACCAATTTGTTTTGTTTTTTAAGCTGAGCCAATCGAAGCTCCAAGTCTTTTTCTATCTGTACTAAAGCCGGTAAAAATCGGGCGTCAGGAGTTATGTAATGTTTAGCTGGATAAATAACCTGAGTACCTTTAATTTCTTCGATATCAGCTGTAACAGGATTAAGTTTACTCACTTTTTCAACTTTATCTCCCAGGAACTGTACTCTAAAAGCAAAATCCATGTAAGCTGGAAAAATATCAACAGTATCTCCTTTTACTCTAAAATTTCCTCTTTTAAATTCAACATCATTTCTTTCGTAAAACATCTTGGAAAGGATCTTTAGAACCTGATCAAAAGTGGCTTTCATACCTCCTTTAAGCTCTAAAATAGCCTGACCATATTCAATAGGTGAACCTAAGTTATAAATAGCAGAAACAGAGGCTACTACTATGACATCTTTTCTAGTCATTAAAGAGGTAGTGGCAGAAAGCCTAAGCTTTTCAATTTCCTCATTAATAGAGGCATCCTTTTCTATATAAGTATCCGAGGAGGGAACATAAGCCTCTGGCTGATAATAATCATAATAAGAGACAAAATATTCTACAGCATTTTCTGGAAAAATAGATCTAAATTCCTGAGCTAATTGCCCTGCTAAAGTTTTATTGTGGGAAATAATTAAAGTTGGTTTTTGAACTTTTTCTATAACATTAGCCATGGTAAAAGTATTATGAACAAAGAGTCCACCAAATCCAGCTAAAAAAGTTTCGTTTTCAGGAATTGCAAAATCATATACATATTCGTATCCACTCACTGCTTTAACTTGTTTAACTGGCGTCCAAAAAAGGTTAACAAGGCCTAAGTTGTTATCAATCTCTTCCAGTAAATCTACTCTTCCTAAATTTATGGCTTTAATTCTAAAGTATTTCATTAAATTAATAAAAACCGTAAGCGAGGGGGTTCTAATTTGAGATTCAATCATACTAATAAAAGATCTGTTTATGTGACAAAAAGCTGCTATCTCTCTTTGACTTATAGACATCTCTTGCCTTACTTTCTTTAGCCATAGTCTGTTAATAGGAATAATGTCTACATTTGTATCTTCTTTTTCGCTTATTACCGAAGCTAGTTTGTTACTCTTTCTACTAATCGCAAAATTTATTTGTTGAGCAAATATATTTAGATCCTTTTTACCTGAGATTCTAACAACATAATGTAAGTTTTTGGTCTCCTTATTTGGGATTTTTACCATTTTTGTATGAACCCTAGCAATAATCCCAAATCTCAATAATGCATAGCATAAATCTGAGGCTAATTGCTTGCTTTTTGTCGAACATGCTACCTGTACACCATCGATACCTCCATCACAACTAAAATACCCTTTGAGTAGGTACCCTAATTGGTTATTCGAAAGAAGTGTCCAAAAGCTAGGTAGATGTTTTAATGACGAGTTAGAACCACATAAGTTTTTAATTAAATCGGAAAATATTGATGAATAGGCAACATAATCGTAGGTGTTTGGCCTATGAAAAGTCCTTATCCCATATTGCTTGAACAGATTAAGGAAACTAGCTATTACCTCCTCATCGCCAGAAGATATAATAAAATAGTTTTTCTCTGCATGACCCTCTGCAATAAAATATCCAAGCATTTCTAAAAAAGGATTAGTTATCTTGAAATTTAGAGGGAGTAATCCTTTTTTAAATTTAGTTCCTACACGAGCATTTAAAAGTATCTTGGAATCATTTAGAATATTCTGATAACTTTTCAATGGTATTTGTCCGTTATGAAGTAACGCATATCTGTGAGAAATAGATAAATCTGTAACATAGGAACTGGATACTAAAATATCAATATCAGGAATGCTCAGGTAAGCTTTTCTGTTGAAAGAGAGATAATCACTAATATTAATAGCATCAAGTTTTGAAGAACCAGAGATTTGTCTAGGAATAGGTAAATGGTCTGAATTTACAAGCTCTGATGTTCTTAAAAGCTGCAACTGTCCATCTCTCAAAGCAAAAAAATTATGATCCTCCGTAGCAGTTACTGAACGACCACATGCTGTTTGTATTTGATAAAGCCTACCTCGCACCTTATGACGCATTATTTGAGCTACTTCTCTCCAGGAAGATATTTTCGTATGAGGATCAAAACTATAGGTATAAAATCTAAAACTCTTAGGTAAATCTTTAATATCAATCAGCTCTGTATCATCAATTATTCTAATTTTACTTCCATAAACACTAAAATAATAATCAACTATTGTTCCTATTTTTTCCTTTTTAATAATTCCTACAAAACTCTTAATTAACACTTCAGTATCGGAAATTACACTTTTTCCAGAACCTGTTACCCCCAGAAGAACTTGATGTTTTTCTCCTTTGTTTAGGCCTGCCACAAGCATGTCAACTGCTTGTGGTTGATCCCCAGTAGGCTTAAATCCTGAAACAATTTTGAACTTTGGCATAATAGGCTATTATACACCTAATAAGCACGCTCTTCTACGAATAAAAACCGAAGAAAATTACTGTAATTTGGTAACAAAAGCCTCTACAGAAGCAACTGCCAATTTAACAACAGCCAAACCTGGGTAAGAAAAAAGGCTTTTATCTGGAGCCACCTCTAGAGTTCCACTTCTCCCGCTCCTTAACCAACCAGCATCTGTATCTTCTATTCTCATTTGTCCATATGGGCTGCGATAATTTTCTGTAGGAGTAGTCAAAAATATATGTATTTTCTTTTCTCCATGAGTACCTTGTTCTCCACTCATAATTCTTAGTGATACATCTCTTTCTGTAGAAAGAGAACCTTTTCTAAGATTATAAACATCAACTCCCCAAGCAGCACAGTGAGGCGCAAAAAGATCTGCAAAATCTCCCAATCTGTTTTCCCAGCCGGCTGTTAACCAAACCTTAGGCCAACTGTGTGGGTTTTCAGCATTAATCCATCTTGTATCTTTAACAGGCTCTATAGTATCAAAAAAGAGCTCATATCCTTTTGTCAACAGTTCTTCCTCTGGATTGGTTTTATTTTTTAAATGGTGATCCGCCTTTTCAAACCTAGCATCAAGTCTTTCTTTTAAAGGTGCTGGTGCTTCTACTGATTTTGCCATAATTTGATTATAGGATTATTTTTCACAAATGCAATACCTACTATCCTACAGGCATCTCACATGGAATGTGGGAAAGCTGTTTATGCATGGTCTAACTATCTTGACAGCCTGTCTGCATATTGATAGGATTGCGAAATATGTTTCTAAAAGAAGCCGCAGAGAAAGCAAATCACATTGTGCGAGATTTTCTAGGAAGACCTCAACAAAGAGAAGATAACCCCTTCCAGGAAGAGGTCTTACCTATTATTGATCAACCCGAACAAGTGCAAGAACAAGCATTTACACCAGACCTACGTATCCCAAAAACAGTTCTCTGGTCATTAAGAAGAAACAAAAGCTTAGATCCTCTTACAGAAATTGATGAGAGTAGGCTAGAAGTCTTGTCTACTCTTGCAGGAATCGCCACACTAGACAGAAATTTCCGATATATGGATGTTAATTACTATGCAGATGATGAACCACCAAAAATTAAGTGGGAAAAACATGTTTCCAGAAGATGGAAAAGGTTACAGTTATCAGCCTTAGATCAGATAACTCAAATAGATGGGGAATTTCCAGTGAATATTTTACGCAATATAGCAAGTGTCACAAGACTGGCTGATAGACCACCAGTGGAAGGAAAAAAACCAGCAGAAGAATTAAGAGATAAAGTTGGTAATATTGAAAAATATTTAATTGGTCCAGCTCATGAGAATTTTTTAGGTAGCTTTAGTTTTACCTGGCTTCCCTGGCACCGATCCTGGGAAGGAACTAATATACAAGGCCCTTATGATATGTTCGATGATCCATCTGATGATATGATTATAGAGTTTGACAGTGGGAAAAGGAGAGTAAAAACTGCAGATGATGAACGAAGAAAGATTCAACAAAGAGCATGTACGCTCCTCGGCACAATGAGTCATCCCAGTGCTATCCGCCAACTTGTTATTTTAGGAGGGATTGAATGGAGAGGGTATACGGATGTTGTTAAAAAGGCATTTGTACAAAAGGGACTCGAAGAAGCCAGTACAGATACACTGATGAATAATCTTCATCACATGAATGTTAACCAAACATATGCTGCTGCAAGAGAAATAGGGGAAAGAGGTTTGAATCAGTGGGAAGAAGCAGTAAAAGTAGCATGGACTACATCTTAAATTCCTTTATCTGATCTAGTTTGTATCCCTTGACATGTTCGGGTTGCCTTTGGTAAAGTAAATACTAATATAACCCATATATGCCAATAACATTATACAAAAGACAAAAACAGATTTTAGAATTTATCAGACAATATATTGATAAATATTCCTACTCACCTACTCTTGGAGAGATTGCAGAAGCTATTGGAGTATCATCTTTAGCCACTGTTCATGAACATTTGGGAGCTCTTACTAAAAAAGGAGTCATTAAAAGATTTGATGGAGCTGTTCGGGGAATAGAGCTTTTAGATATTAAAATTTCCAATGTCCTACAGGGAATTGAACTGCCTATTTTAGGCTTTATTGCAGCTGGTCAGCCTATCATGACTTATACAGATCCAGACGCCACAGTAAAAGTAGCTCCAGCCATGCTTTCCGGCAAAAAAAGATCATATGTACTTCAGGTTAAAGGAGATTCTATGATAGAAGAAGGAATATTAGATGGTGATCATGTGATTATAGAAGAACAAAATGATGCAAGAGATGGAGATATAGTTGTAGCGCTTTTAGATAACGGTCTAGCCACCTTAAAAAGATTTTTTAGGGAATTAGACAGGATTAGGCTGGAGCCTGCTAATTCTTCCATGCAGCCAATTTATGTAACTGACCCGGATTCTATAAAAATTCAGGGTAAATGCGTCGGCGTTATCCGAAGGTTTCAGTAATCCCTTTATACTTCATACTCCATACTGTATACTTACTTAATGCATTTTGATTTACCAGAACTTCTTAGAACTGTAGGTTATTTAGGGATATTTGGCATTGTTTTTGCAGAATCAGGCATGATGGTAGGCTTTTTTCTGCCTGGAGACTCCCTTTTATTCACTGCAGGACTTTTAGCATCTCAGGGATTTTTTAACATTACTATTTTGATTTTGGGCTGTTTTATAGCAGCAGTTACAGGAGACAGTATTGGATATTACCTGGGACACAAATTTGGGAGAAGGCTTTTTAATAAAGAAGATTCCTTTTTTTTCCATAAGAATCATTTAAAAAAAGCAGAAAGATTTTATGAAAAATATGGAGGAAAAACTATTATTTTAGCCAGATTTATTCCTGTGATTAGAGCTTTTGCTCCTGTAGCTGCAGGCATAGGATCAATGAAATATTCAACCTTTATAGCATATAACTTAATTGGTGGGGCCCTTTGGGCCATTGGTATGACTTTGGCAGGATATTATTTAGGTCAATGGATAGAAGATATAGATAAATATTTATTACCTATAATTGGCTTAATTATTTTTCTGTCTATACTTCCTGCCATAGTGGAAATCTTAAAGGATGAGGGTCAAAGGAAAAGGATTTTTAAACTGCTCAGAATTGGTAAGTAAATGTTATATATAATTCCAACTCCAATTGGTAATTTAAAAGATATTACCTTAAGAGCTCTTGAGATTCTGGAATCATGTGATGGGGTTATCTGTGAGGATACGAGACACACTGGATTACTTCTTAATCACTATGCCATTAAAAAACCACTCCTGATTCTAAATGACTATAATGAGTACAAATCTGTTCCTTCAATCATCCAAAGACTTCAAAATGGAGAGAATTTATGTCTCGTTTCAGATGCCGGGACACCTCTTATTTCTGATCCAGGGTATAAATTAGTCAGAGAATGTATTGGCTCAGGAATAGAAGTTGACTCCCTTCCAGGCCCTTCTTCTGTTATAACAGCATTGACTCTCTCAGGTTTAGCTCCAGACAGATTTATGTTTGTAGGTTACCCTCCAGAAAAACCAGGAAAAAGAATTAAATGGCTAGAAGAATTAAAAAATATAGAAGCTACTATTATTATGTTTATTTCTCCTCACAAAATGGGCAAGGATTTAGAAGATTTAAAAACAGTTTTCGGAGATATAGAAGTAACTCTAGCCCATGAATTAACCAAAATTCACCAAAGTGTAGATTCTAAAAAAATATCTGACTGGTTAGAATCTCTAAAGAGTCCTAAAGGGGAATATATTTTGTTACTGAGACCTTCTTAATATCATTCTTTTTTCTGATTGTCTTAGAAAATCATGAATAGATGGAACTTCAAAACGTTCTATAACCATCCCATATACCCCTTTTTCTATTAAAAAATCTAAAACTTTAGGATTTAGGATTAGACTCCCAACAGCTATGAAAGAGACTTTCGATTTGTGTAAAAGCTTTAATGCATCTTCTAAAAATTTGAGTAAACCATCTACCTCATTTTTGTATAAATTTAACTCCCCTTCTGTATGATCAAATCCACCAAAATTTCCTATCAATTCATCTAAATTAATAACTACTCCATCTAATCCGGCCACTAAATATTCCTCCAAATTAACTATATTTTCAGGAGTAGCAATTTCCATCCAAAGCTGGAGAGAGTTTTTTCTGTTTAATTTATTAACAGCCAATTCTCTTTTTATCTGTAAAAATTCATTAACTCCCCGAACAAAAGGAACAACAATATGTATATTTAATAAGCCCTTCTTATGACGGACAAAGTCCAAAGCCTGAATCATAGGATCAAATAAGCTTTTTTGATGAAGCAAACGAAGAGATCCCCTTACTTTACCCATCCCTTCTGAAATGTCAGCTAATTTAAGTAAAATTGGACTATGAGGGAAACTTAAGGATGATTCTACTAATTTAAAAACTAAATTCTCAAAACTATCTCTTGGCTTGTTAAGATCAAATATTTTCTCAGAAGCTATAAAAACCCCATCCGCTTCCTTATCTACAACTAAACCATTAGATAAATCCAGGAATATTTTGACAGTACTTCTAAATTTCTCCTGAATCTTATCAGAACTTTTTGAATATATTGAACTTTCTGGCGAAGCAGTTGGTTGAGTGAATGGTCTTAAGCCTACAATTCTAACTCCCTTGTCTACAATCCAATCATATTCATGAGGAATAAATAGTTTTTTATTAGCCTCCAGTACTAAATCATGAATTCTCCGTAAATCATTAGCGTGAGGTTTTCCGCTCTTTACATTTATTACACTATCATCAGACAACGGATCAAAATAAACCAAACCAGAGGATTCAACTTTTTTTATGAAAAAAACAGTCTGTGGTCTTAACCCTTCAGTAATACCTTTCTGAAACCCTTCTTTCCAAAGCCTGGTTTTTATTTCCTCAAGCCAAATATTTAAAAGTGCGAGCCAAAGATTCTTAGCATTTTTAATAATCTGACCATCTAAAAGATACTTTCTATGTTTTCCTAACTCTTTACCTAAAATTTCAGGAATAGGCGTTGAATTTATTTCTTTTTTAACTAGGGCTAGGGATTGTTCAAAAACTTCCTTGTGTCCGAAATCAAAGTGTTCTAAAACAGTCTTTAAATGAAGGTTGGGAGCAGTAATCACTACACCAGAACCCACAGGTAAACCGGTTCTTTCCAGTTTCCCTAAACTAACGTTTAATCTTCCAAAAATAGGAGCATCTTCGTCTGTTAAAACCTTTATGGGCAGTATTTCAACCATAGTATTAATTAACTATAACAGTATCTCCTACTTTTATATTACTTACAGATATAAATCCAGCATTAACCTCCAACATTTTATTAGTTTCAGTTTTTGAGGAATAAATTTTTAATGCATTATCAGGTTG
>Ga0209541_10012720_pt1 | contig 12979 bp, 11 predicted proteins | sample RifCSPlowO2_01_FD_184027 | JGI IMG/M metagenome (GOLD analysis project Ga0209541, IMG submission 184027) | Groundwater microbial communities from Rifle, Colorado - Rifle CSP2_plank lowO2_0.1 (SPAdes) (version 2) | ecosystem: Environmental > Aquatic > Deep subsurface > Groundwater | place...
GATAATAATAATATTATTGCTTTCCTTGTTTATAGTTGATAGTTTATTACTCATATAAAGTGAATGCGTAATAAGTGTATTAGATCTTTTTATAATATATTTTTCAATTTTATATCTAAGCCAAAATAAAAATCCCTTTTTTCCAGTTTTTATATTATATTCTTCTGCAAATGGGCCATGAAAATGATAGATAATTTTTGCTTTACGAAGCAGAATAACAAAAATAAGAGCAAGTATAGGATAATGTATGTTTATAGAGCCTTTATATTTTATAAATTTTAAAACAGTGAATAATAATTTTATTATTCCTGATAAAGATTTATTTATTACTATTATTTTTTTTTGTTTAATCAATTTGTTTATAATATTGTCAGTTTCATTAATTTTATATATATTATTAGGCGATCTAGTAATTAAAGTAAAATCAATATTTTTTTTATAAAGCCATAAAACAAAATCATAAACTTCGCGCGAAGATCCGCCAATATAATGAGGATATATAAAATCTGCTATTATTAATAATTTTTTCATACATTAAAGTATTTATTGTATTTTTTTTTATATATATTGATAAATACTAATCTTTTTATTTTTTTTATATAATCAATAAGCAATAATGGATAAAAAATAAACGATACTATTAATGGCGCTATCCATAAAAAAACATTTTTTTTAGAAGTTTTTTGTTTAGCGTATTTTATAAAAAATTTTATGGAAATGTTAAATAAAAATAGTTCTATTTTATTTTTTCTAATTTTTGGAATTTTATTTTTATCTAAGTCATCTTCCCCATTTTTTAATCTGTCAATAAAAAAAGAGTAGGCGATATTTTGGTATTGTCTTTGATAATATTTTTTTTTCATTGTTATTCCTTGTTCATTTATCATGCAAGAAACTGATTTTTTTTGCAAGCAATAAAGTTTGCCTAAAAAAGAAAGTCTTATATATAAATCTAAGTCTTGTGAATATTGAAAAAATTCGCGATACAAAATTTTGTTTCTAAACATTATTGTTGGATGAGAAAAAACACCTTGCCCGGTAAAAAGCCGTTTACGAATTTTTTCGTCTGTGATAGAAAAATTAGATACGCCTAAATTATTATTTTTATTATCTATATATTTTACTTGCGTGCCGCATAAAATATAATCTTTATTTTTTTCTAAAAAATTAATTTGCGTTTGCAGTTTTTCTTTATCTTGCCAATAGTCGCCATTATCTATTCTGGCGATATATTTCCCTTTTGATTTTTTTATACCTTTGTTTAAATTTTTTGTTAAACCTAAATTTGATTTATTATTTATAATTATTATTCTTTTATCTTTTGTAGAATATTTTTTTAAGATTTCTCTTGTATGGTCTTGCGAATGGTCATTAATAATAATAAATTCAAAATTAGTGAAACTTTGATTTAAAACGCTATCAATAGTTTTATGTAACGAATTTGCGTAATTATAAGCGCTAAGAATAATTGATACTATTGGTTTGTTCATAAAAGTTATATTACTTCATCCATTTTTCGCGCCACATTTGGAAAACAAGTAAAAGCCAAAGCTTATTTATATTATTAACATTGCCTTTATAATACTGTTCTAAATTTTTACAAACATATTCCGCGTTAAATATACCCTCCCTTTCTAATCTATTTTTTTCTAAGTATTCTTTAAAAAGTAAATATAAATCTTTTTTAAACCATTCAAATATAGGGACCGCAAATCCTTGCTTAGGGCGTTCCATCATTTTTTTAGGCACATATTTATATAATATTTTTTTTAATATATATTTATTTACGCCATCGCGGTATTTAAAATGTATTGGCAGTTTTGCCGCATATTCAATAATATTTTGGTCAAGAAAAGGATCCCTGTTTTCTAAAGATACAGCCATAGCAGCTCTATCAACTTTTGTTAAAATATCAGAAGACAAGTAATATTTAAAATCTATAGCTTGCATTTGAGAAATAACGTCTAAGTCTTGTAGTTTTTTAAAATCAGAAGAAAATATATTATTTTTTATTTGTTTAGCAGTTAAATTTTTTATTTGAGAAGAAAGCCAAAAACTATTAGAAGTTAAAAAAACATTAGATAAACTTCGGTCTTTTAATATTTGTTTTATTTTTTCTGTTTTATCTATAATATTTTTTTGTTTTAACATTGGCCACATAGAACCAATATTTTTTCCTAAAAATGAAATTAACGCTTTTGGCGACATACTAAGAATTTTTAAAGACAAAGGAGTGGAATTTTGTATTTTATTCCATAACTTCTCAATTTTATTATAGTATGTGTAGCCGCAAAATAATTCATCCGCTCCATCTGCGGATAGAGCCACTTTAACTTTTCTACGCGCTAAATTAGACACTAAAAAATTAGGAATTCCAGAGCTATCTCCAAAAGGTTCATCATAAATTTCTGAAAAGTTTTTAATAATATTAAGCGACTCTTTAGACCCGCAATAAAGCTCATAATGGTCTGTTCCTAAATGTTTAGAAATAGCTTTTGCGTAAGGCGCTTCATCATAATTTTTTTCTTTAAAACCAATAGTAAAAGTTTTCAACGGATTTATAGATTTTTTTTGCAGTAATGCTGTTACAAGAGTTGAATCTATTCCGCCGCTTAAAAAAACACCAACAGGCACATCGGAAATTAATCTCAAAGAAAAAGATTCAGTTAAAATACGTTCTAATTCATTTTCAATTTCAGCTTCGTTTTTTTGTATGGGTTTTGTCAAATAAAAATCATTAATATCCCAGTATTTCTCCTCTTGTATTTTCCCATTATGAATTTTTAAATAATGACCAGAATTTACTTTATGAGTATTTTTAAAAATAGTGTGTGGCGCGGGAATATATCCAAGTTGTAAGAATAAATTTAGTCCTTCATAATTTATTTCTTTTTTAAATCGCGGATGTTTATGTAAGGCTTTTAATTCCGAAGCGAATAAAACCAATCCTTTATTAAAATAATAATATAGCGGTTTAACGCCAGCGCGGTCCCGTAATAAAAATAAAGTTTTTTTAGCGCTATCCCAAATAGCTAACGCGAACATACCTCTAAATTTATGCACAGAGCTAAGTCCCCACTCTTCATAAGATTTTAAAATAACTTCTGTATCAGAGTGACTTTTAAATGCATATCCCAAACTTTCAAGTTCTTTTTTTATTTCTATAAAATTATAAATTTCTCCATTATAAGTTATCCATATATTTTTATTATCATTTGACATTGGTTGATGTCCATGAGTTGATAAATCAATAATAGATAAACGTCTATGACCGAGCGCGATATTGTTTTTTACATTAGTGTAAAAACCAGCATCATCAGGTCCGCGATGAGCAAGCGTATTAGTCATAGATTTTATGGTATTTTCCATATTTTCATTTTTACCATTAAAATCCCAAATTCCAGCTATTCCGCACATAATTTATTTTATGGTTTGATTAAAAATTTCTATTAATTGTTTTGAAACATTTTTTACATTATATGGTTCAATCTTAGAATTATTTATTATATATTTATTATCATTGTTTTGCCAGTTTTTATACATTTTAATAATTTTATTTTTTATATTTTCTATGTTTTCTATATCAGCTATTTCTCCGACTTGTAAGCTTAAAATTCTTTCCGCTGTTTGACCGATTTTTGTAGTGATAGCTAAAATGGGTTTTTTAGCGCCTAAATAATCTATTGTTTTAGCTGGTTGGAAAATACTGGGTTTTTTAGATGGAGCGTCAATAATTAATAAATAATCGCTTTTTTTCATATATTCTAAGCTTTTAAGATAGGAAACAATGTTTATAGTTTTAACAATATTTTCAATGCCTAATTTTTTTATTATTTTTTTATGTTCCATAGGCATAGCGCCTATAAAAATAAATTCTATATTTTTTACATAATCAGATTTTTCCTCAATTAATTTTTTAATAGCCAAAAATAAAGGAACAGGAGTTCTTAATCCGTAAAAATTTCCAGTGTGAGTAAAAATACATTTTGTGTTTTTTTTGTTTTTAATTTTAGGATACAAACAAGGGTCAAAATAATGCGGTAATATAACAGTTTTATATAAGTATTTTTTTGTATATTTTTGCATCATCAAGTCTCTAACTCCAGCGCTGTTAAAAATTAGCTTATCAGCGTTTTCCACCACTTTTTTTTCTATTTTTAAGTTTATTATTTTTGCTAATTTGTTAAATTTTTTATATGGGTTATCTGTCCATGGATCGCTAAAATAAGCAATCCATGGTAAATTTGTATTTTTTTTAACATATAAACCTACAATATGGCTAACAATATAAGAAGACCAAGAAAAAAGAAGATTAAAATTTTGTTCCTTAAAAATATTTTTAACTGCGCGCGAAGCAGGAAAATACCATACAGATTTTAAATCAGGCAGTTGTTTTAAAGTAGTGATAAAATATAAAAGTACTCTTAAAAAAAAGTTTTTTTCCGGAGAAGGAATTTCCTTTATATAAATTTCTTTTTTTGGTATAAAGTTTAAAAGAGAGAAGTCTTTTAAATCAAGAGTTGTTTCGTTTTTAGCGCATATAATAGTAGCCCGCCATTCACTTTTATAAATATGCTTTAATATTTTAGCAATAGAAATAGAAGCTGGAGAAAGTTGCGGAGGAAACGCATAAGTTATAAACAGAAATTTTTTCATAATCATTTTTTATATTAATTTTTTATAAACATTTAATTCGCGTTTTTCCATAATTTCTCCATTTAATTTTATAGCTCTTTTTTTTGCTTTTTCACCTAATTCTTTTCGTAATTTAGGATTTTTTTGTAATTTTAAAAAAGCTTTTGAAAAAGCTTTTGGATTATTTTCTACAATAATTCCAGTATTGCCTAACACTTCTGGCAATGGCTCTTTATTATTAACTACTATTGGCAAGCTGCTTGCCATTGCTTCTAAAACTGGTATACAAAAACCTTCCCAAAGCGAAGCTATAGCAAATATATCCGCTTTCCAATAAAATTTTTGTATCTTGTTATTATTTATAGAAGATATAAATTTAATTTTATTTTCTATGCCAAGAGCTATTGATAATTTTTTTAATACTTCTTTATCGCGCCCATTGCCTAGTATAGTTAATTCTCCATCTATATTTTGCATAGCGCGAATAAGAGTTTGTTGATTTTTTTGCGGTTCTAATCTTCCAACCGTTAGTATATTAAATTTTTTATTATTAGAGTTTAGAAAAGGTTTTTTAAACTGTTCAAAATAAACTCTATTATAAATAACCTCTATTTTTTTTGCTCCATATTTTTTAGCATATTTTGTTAAAAATTTAGAAACGCAAATAACCATATTAGCGTTTTGTAAACAATATTTTTCAGTTAATTTGCTGATTATTATAAAAGATAAGTGGTTTTTCAGTTCTTTTAATTTTACAAATCCATAATGTAAAGGTAAATTTCTCATCTCATTAAAATCGCCATGCAAAGATATTATTATAGGAATATTAAGCGTTTTAGCGCATTTTGTAGCGATAAAGCCGTTTATTTCTGGATTATATGCGCGGATAGCGCAAGGGTTAATATTTTTTATAATTTCTAAAATTTGTTTGTATTTTTTAAAAAAATGAAATGGATTTTTTATAGATAAAACTTTTCCAACAGGATAAATTTTTAATTTAGCTCTGCCAGCCATAATTTGCGCTTTTTCAGATTCTACTTCATTATCTGTAAAAGATATAATATGAATTTCATTAAAAAAGTTTTTAGGATTAAAATAACGAGTTTTGAGTTCTCCTTTTTTGTAATATGCTAATAAAGGATCATTTGGGAAAACAACAAGTTTTTTCATAAATTTTTTAAGATATTTTCTTGCATATAAACATATGACGAAAAGAAATATAATTTAGTGGAAAAAAAGAAGATATAATCTCATCTATCATTTTGTTTTTAATTTTTTTCACTGCTAATATTTTCCATTTAGGGGTTGTGAATGGGAATAAATATAACGGCTCTCCGTGCATAGGTAGAATTTGAAAAGACCTGTGAGTTAAAATTTTAAATTTTGCTTGTTTAATTATTTTTTTCATTTTATGAACACTAATATAAAATGACTTTGCTCCAGTAGAAGCTTTTAAAGTAGTTAATGTGTTTAAGCTGAAAAAATTACCAAGTTCAAATATAGCTATACCGCCTTGTTTTAAAATTCTATTCATTTCAAAAATTATTTTTTCTACTTCTGGTATTTGATATAAAGTAGATAGAGAATATACAGTATCAAAATAATTAGAATCAAGGGAAGTATGTTTTATATTTTCGCGCAATATTTTTATATTTTGAACAGTATATTTTTTTAAATTTAATTTTAGTATATTAAGCATATTTTCGCTGAAATCTACTCCTACGGCTTTTTTTGCTATTTTAGCAATAGGAATAAAATATTCTCCTGTGCCGCAACCAAAATCAGCTACAATTTTATATTTGCAATACTTTTTTAATATTTCAAATCGTATGTTTGCCATTTCTTGATCGTATTTATAACGAAAAAAATGCTTCATATTATCAGCAGAGTAATTTTTATTGTATATTTTTCTATTATATTCGTCCCAATCAATATTTTTCATTTTGTATTTTTTAAAATATTTAGAAATTTTAATTTAGAGCTGTATATCTTTTCTCCTTTATAGAATGGATAAAGTTTTCCTCCAAAGCTTTTTTTAAATTTAGTTAAGCCAATAAATTTGGAATTATTAGTATTAAGCATTGCCTCTCCAGATTCGTACCATTTACAGCCTTTACTTTTTGCCCATTTAATAGCGTGCCATTGTAATAAATTATTTGCTCCAAGAGAACTGAATTTATGGTCAGACGCGCTAGTCCAATAAAGAGCGTTATTTTTAAATACACACACATTCAAAGTTGCTATCAGTTTATCTTCTAAATAAGCAAAAAATATATTCGCCCATTTTTTCTCGCAAATTATTTTAAAATAAGAAAAAGGATGCGGCTTTGCTTTTGTTCTTTTATAAGTTTCATAGTGCAGTCTATAATATTCCTTTAAACCATCTAACGCGCGCGTTTGCTTTATTCTAATATTATTTTTTTTTGCTTTTCTTATTGCTGTTCTGCTTCTTTTTTCCATATTATTCCATAAATCATCATTGCTTTTGTTTTGTAAGTTTATAAGATATGTTTTAGTGGATATATCATCTAATCCCAATTGTTTAATGGGGTTTAAATAATAAAAGTTTTTAATAGCAAGCGCTGGCAGTGATATTTCTAATTTATCTATTGCGTAAATTTTAGCTATATTGCTAATATATTTTAATATTATAGCTTGGGCATTATTTTTTTGAATTTGATTTAATCTATTATCTAACGCTAATCCTGAAGGACCAAATCCATTAGATAAAGTTTTGATGTTAAAAAAATGAAACTTTTTATGTTCTTTTAAAAATAAAGGACATATTCCTATTATATTTTTTTTATCTTTTATTAAAAAGCTAAGTTGTTTATATTTCCACACATTTTCATTGACCAAAGTATTCCAGTCGTATAAATGAAATAACCACGCGTCATCTGAATTATAAACAATATTATCCCAGTCTTTTTTATATTTTTTATTTATAGAAACAATTTTCATAGAATCTGGTATTTTTATTAAAAAATTCCGAAAAAGTAATCTTTTTAATATTTTTCATTTATAGAAACAATTTTCATAGAATCTGGTATTTTTATTAAAAAATTCCGAAAAAGTAATCTTTTTAATATTTTTCATTTATAGAAATAATTTTCATGGTTTTTTACAAATGAAATAAAGCGAAGTAGATTGTTTTTTGAATATTTTATTGCCTATTTTTTCAAATAAGTCGTCTATAAATTTATATTGCCGTAAAGCCTCGTCTATTCCAGTATGAGGCACTCCCCATCCAATATGTTTAGTTTCTAATATATTAAATTTTGCTTTTTGTAATTTTTTTAGCATAGCTTTATCAGTATAAAAGTTCTTATGGTCTGTTTGTTTTAAAATTTTTGGCTGAATATATTTATAATGCAGTTTCCATAATAAAGCTCCTTCATTAGGAACTCCCAAAATTAAAAATCCTCCTGGTTTTAACATTCTATAAAAGTTTTTTAGAGCTTCTAAATCTTCTGTGATATGTTCTAACACATGACTGCAAAAAATCATATCAAAAGAACTATCTTTAAATCCATGCTCTAATAAATCGCTAACTACAAAATTCATTTTATTGCCAATATTTTTTTTAGCTCTTCGCATTCTAATAAAATTATAATCAATTCCTGTGATTATAGAATCTGGTATATTTATTAAAAATCGTAAATTTATGCCATCTCCGCACCCAGCGTCTAAAATTCGCATGCTTTTTAATAAATTATATTTTTTAAAAACACTATCAAGATAATCAACTCTTTTTTTAGTATGATGCCTATACGAACCAATATCATTATAGGTCATTTGATAGTCTGTATACCAAGTAGGATTTTTTTTAATTTTATTTTTAATAAAAGATATTGATTTTTTCGCATTTTTTAAAATAATAGGAATTCCGCTTTTTTCAGCATATATCTTATTACAGCCAGCGCATTTAAAAGAATTTTTTTTATAAGAGTTAAGTTCATTTTTACAAACTGGGCATTGGAGCATTAATAATTGATTAGATTTCATATTAGTATTTTTTTAAAGCTAATTGTATTTTTTGAGAAATTGGTCGTAAAAACATTCCTAAATAAAAGTTAAATTTATTATTTCCCGCGATAAGATTGCTTTTTAAAAATTTATTTATAACAGGAATTTTTTTAAAGTAAAACAATGGATAAAATATCCATTCAGCCCAAAGATTAACTCCTCTTTTTTTTACAATTTTAAATCCATATTTTTTTACCATATCTTCAATATCCACGAATGTGAATTCTTTAAAATGGCTTTTATCAACAAAAATAGGTTTTTTCCTGAATATTTTTCGGATTCTATTTTCTAATCTTAAAAAATTAGGAGTGCTAATGAATAACAACCCTTCTGGTTTTAAAATCATAGATATTTTTTTTAAGACTTTATCAGGATTATTAAAATGTTCTATAATTTCGCACATATAAATCGCATCAAATTTTTTCTCATTAAAATTTATTTTTTCAAATTCGCTGACAATGAAATCAATATTTGGATGTGGATATTTTCTCTTTGCGTATTCTATAGAGTTTTTTGATATATCTAAGGCGATAACTTTTTTTATTTTTTTATTTTTAGATATTTGATAAGCATAGTATCCGTCGCCGCAACCAATATCTAAAACATAAGAACCTTTTTTAATGTATCTGAGCATAAATTTAACAAAATTATTTCTTGTCCAATTCCAAAAATCATTATTTTCATATTCATATATTTCAGATATTATTTTTTTATCAAAATACTCTTTTTGATAATAGCTGAATTTATTGTCATTCATAATTTAAATTTTTTTAAAGGGTTTATTATTTCTTTCGCGTTATTTAAATTTAGCATAAAAAATACTAACAAGTAAATTATTATTCCAGTAATAATTGATAAAATTAATCCTAATATTCCAGTGAAATTAAATATATATAATACAATATACATTAGTATTGAAGCGAATAAACTTTTTAATATAGAGCTTATGTGTAAAGTAATTTTTATTTTTTTTCTTGCTAAAATAAAAATTATAATGCTATAAGTTAAATATGTTATAAGACTTGCTATAGCCGCGCCTAATATTCCAATAAAAGGAATTAAAATAATATTTAAAATAATATTTTCTACTACCGCGCCAAATGTTAAGTAAAATATTGTGGTAGTTTTTTTTGTTAATATAAATACATAATCTGAAATACCAAATCCTTGAAATATAAATATTCCAAAAGCAATAATAGGCATAATATACCAAAATTCAACAAAATCTTGATTTGCTAAGATTGAAAAAAGATTTTTTGATATAGCAGTTAAACCAAACACCATAGGAATACCTAATATAAAGTAGTATTTTAAAAGGTATGAAGAATAAAAAGACGCTTCTTTTATTTTATTTTTTTCCCAAAATTTACTTAGCGTTGGCAAAAGCGTAATAAAAATAGCTTCTGATATGCCTAAAAATGCCGCTGTGGCAAATGTATAAATTCCAGCGTAAATACCAACTTGAGAAATGTCCTTATAATAACCTATTATGTATCTGTCTCCAATATGAATGAAAGTATAAGTTAAACCAGATAAAAATAAAGGAAAGCCAACAATTAAATACGATTTTATATTAGAAAAATCAGGTTTTTTAAAAGGCGTAATTTTATAGCTTAAAATAAATGCTATTATATTTGTCAAAAATAAACTCGCTATAGTAATTGTTATCAAAAATATAATACTATATTCTATTGTCACATATAAAATAATAAAAATTAATCCTATCTCAATAATATCTCGTAAAGAATTTATGAATATCCATTTTTTTATTTTGCTAAATGCTAAGAAAAGATCAGAAAAAATAATATTCACAGCGTTTAAAGGTATAATAAAAGCAACAAATAAAAGTGTATTAGAAATTTCAGACAAGTGAAATAAGCGCAGCGCTATATAATCTGACAATAAATAAATTACAAACATTATAAAAATGCTAACAACTATAACAAAATAGAATATACCCCAAAAATTTTTAGCAATTATGTTTGTGTCTTTTTCACTTGATAGAAACCTTTTAATCGCAATATTGACGCCAATTAAAGCAATAGGAGTGGCAAGCCCTATGATTGCTAAAATTTGCGCCCAAATGCCATAAGTTTGCGTGCCAAATAATTTAACAATAATGGGAAAAACAATAAATCCTTTTAATTTAGCTAAAAATCTTGCTATAAATACAAGTCCTGTTTCATTAAAAAACTTTTTTTTATCCACTATATTCTCCATATATTTGTTTGTAAGATAAAGTTTTTATTTTGTTGTCTTGCAATATTCCGCACATATTTTCAAGTTTATTATTTTGTATAATATCGCGAGGGTCAAAATAGTGCGTTATAAAAGATTTAGTATTTTTAAGAACTATTATCGTGTTTTCAAATTCTTTTATAAATTCATTGTCATTTTTAAATAGCGCTTTTGCGCCAACGCGGGTATTGTATGAATCAAACAATGTAAAAGGAAAGTTATAAGAACAACTCAGTGATATTTCTAAAATACCAGTATCTGTTTTAAATGGAATGCCATAATTTTGCAACATATAATCTATTGTAGAAGAAGAGTATTTATAATTTAATTCAGATAAGATTTTATATACTAAATCATTATGTTGTTTGCCAAAGTGAGGAGTTCTAAAACCAATTGGTTCGTAATTTAATATTTTTTTGCATATAATATGACATTTTTTGATTTCTTTTTTTATTTCTTTTAATGATAAATTATAAAAAAAATTATTAGGGTTTAGTTCTTTATTGTTTGGGTGAGTATATGTATGATTTAAAATTTCATGTCCTTGCGTAATAATCTCTTTGTGTATTTGCGGGTATTTTTCTATTAATTTACCAATGCACGCAAATGAAGAAATAATAGAGTATTTTTTTAATGTTTTTAAAATTTTTGGAATTAATAAAACATCTTCGCTATAATCTATATCAAAGGATAATATGTATATTGGAGAAGATAATTTAAGCAAGCGCGCTTTTTTTTTGTGAAAAAAATTAAAAAATAAGTTTGGAAATAATTTATTAATTAATTTAGATATAATTTTGATATTATATAATTTACGCATATTATAAGGTAACTTTGTTTAATATAGCTATAATTCTTTTTGCTGTTTTACCGTCCCAATATTTTGGTTTTTTAAAAACATTTTTCTTTTTTTTAGTATTTATAATTTCCATAACTGTTTTTATAATTTTATTTTTATTAGAACCAACTAAAATATTAGTGCCTTGAATTATTGTAATAGGTCTTTCTGTGTTTTCGCGCAAAGTAAGGCATGGTATTCCTAATGCTGTTGTTTCTTCTTGCAATCCTCCAGAGTCAGTCATTACAAATTTACTATTATTAACAAGTATTGCCATTTCCGAATATCCAAGCGGTTCAATAATAATAATATTTTTCATTTTATTAAACATATATTGCAACTTAAATTTATTTATATTATTTTTAGCGCGAGGGTGAATAGGCCAAACAATTTTTATATGTTGTTGAATATTATTTAAAACACTTAACATTGTTTTTAAAGTTTCTTTATTATCAACATTAGATGGCCTGTGCAAAGTAAGTATAGAATATTGTTTTTTAATAATTCCTAATTTTTGTAAAATTTTTATATTATTATTTTTAGATTTAATTTGGTTGAATAAAGTATCAATCATTACATTTCCAGTAAAAAATATTTTTTTGCTGGAAATACCTTCTTTTAATAAATTATTTTTAGCTGATTCTTCTGTTATAAATAAATAGTCAGAAATTTGGTCAGTAAGAATTCTGTTAATTTCTTCAGGCATACTTTTGTCAAAACTGCGCAAGCCAGCTTCTATATGCGCTATTTTAATGCAAAGTTTTACTGCCACAAGCGCGCAAGCTAATGTAGAATTAACATCTCCAACCACAACAATTAAATTGGGTTTTTCTTTTAGGCATATTTTTTCAAATGCTATCATTATATTGCCTGTTTGAAATCCGTGAGAGCCTCCTCCTATATTTAAATTGTAATCAGGTTTTTTAATATTTAAATCTTTAAAAAATACAGCAGACATTTTGTCATCATAATGCTGTCCAGTGTGTACTAATATTGACTTAATATGAGAATAATTTTTAATTTCTTTAAGTAGCGGAGCAATTTTTATAAAATTAGGACGAGCTCCCACAACAAAAATTATTTTAATTTTTTTATTCATTATTTTTATTTATTTTGGAAAAACAAGGTTATCAATTATTCGTTTGCGAGTGAAATGAGCTTACGAATAATTAGATGTTCTAATTATGGAAAAACAAAGTTCTCAACAAATGCTTAACGAGCAATAGCGAGTTTAGAATTTGT
>Ga0209541_10012721_pt1 | contig 12978 bp, 10 predicted proteins | sample RifCSPlowO2_01_FD_184027 | JGI IMG/M metagenome (GOLD analysis project Ga0209541, IMG submission 184027) | Groundwater microbial communities from Rifle, Colorado - Rifle CSP2_plank lowO2_0.1 (SPAdes) (version 2) | ecosystem: Environmental > Aquatic > Deep subsurface > Groundwater | place...
CCGATACAATATCATCATATATTTTGATGAAGGTTTTCATCTTAGCAAGAGTCCGCCCTAGGCGGGCTCTTTGCATATAATATCAAATTTAGGGAGTTTCGTAATTCAAAGTTTCTAGTAATACACATATCTGTTGGAAATTATTATGCGTCCAGTGAATTAGGTGCGGGGTTCTCAAAAATCATAGTCACTCCACTCTTTGATTTTTGGAAAAAAAGTCCTCCGACGCAAATCGGAGGGTAGATTTAGGTGCGGGTACTCTTAGGCCGGCTAACGATGAAGGTGCTGTCTGCGACGCGAATCCGCTTGGAGTACGGCTTGCTTGGTAGCCCTCCGTTCACAGCGGGAAAACCAGCAGACTGGAAGGAGTTCGTCACCGCACTGCACAATGCGACTTGCAATGCGGTAGGCGCAACGCCCCACACAAGTCGCTCCTCGATATTCAGGTGGAATGATTCGAATGACAACCTTTTGCGGAAACGGAAGTCGCTTCCGGATGGTCTGGACAATCGGAAATTCACTCGCGCGTGAAAACATTGCACCCCCTTTGCTTTATTCTGGGCCAAGCATGTGCTTTGTGTTTGTGATTGTCAATCCGGTAGTAGTCGCGCCAAAGGTGGATTACTACAAAGTCAATCGAAAATTTATTATCTTCCCACACCTGCCTACCGGCAGGCAGGGAAGACCCCACTGCTTGCAGTGGGGATGAATGCGGTCGAAGATAATAAACCGAGCCCCGCCACGGCGGGGCTCGGTGAACCCCTCCCTTGTTGCCTGATACCTCGTAGCTTGCCACGAGGAGGGGTTCATTTGTGCACAATCGCATGCTATCGCAGATATTGTGCACATTGTAGTAATCGTAGTAAAAGAAAAGGACGACCATGCGTAGCGTGGTCGTCCCAAAGTAGAAGTTATGTCAGAGGAGCGTGGTCCGTCCCCGACCGTTCGGAATCTCTTCGAATCGGTCGTGGCGACCCTTTCTTTTGGGGAATAGAAACAGAAACGGGGGCCAGGACAAGTTCCATGGCTTGATCGACGGTGTCGACCAGGTGGAACGTGAGGTCTCTCCGAAACGCTTTCGGAATTTCCGAAAGTTTCGGAGCATTTGCTTTCGGCAGTACAACCTGCCGGATTCCCGCCCGTCGCGCGGCCAAAACTTTATCGCGAATGCCACCGACCGCGAGTACCGCTCCGCGAAGAGTGATCTCACCGGTCATGGCTATATCGCATCGCACCGCTCGTTCGGTAAGAGCCGAGAGAATCGAGGCCACAAGCGCGATACCCGCCGACGGGCCATCCTTTGGGGTTGCTCCCTCTGGCGCGTGCACATGCAGGTCAAATATTTCCGAAAGGTCGGACTTCGTTCCAAGACGTTCCGTCATCTTGCACGCAAGCGACAGAGCCGTCTTAGCCGATTCTTCCATAACCTTTCCCAATTGTCCGGTCAAAACGAGCTTGCCTTTTCCGGATAGCAAAAGACTCTCGATGAAAAGTAGCTGTCCGCCACTCCCCGATACGGAAAGTCCCGTGGCCACGCCTACGGTGTCTACTGCAAGAGCGCGTGTCGGCGCGTGTTGTGACACACCGAGGAACTTCTCGATATTGCGTTCGGTGACGCGGACGAGTCCAACATCTCCTTTCACATGTCTGCAGGCGATTTTTCGGCAGATTCGAGCAATCTCACGTTCCAGTTCCCGCACACCGGCTTCGTCAGTGTAGGAGGAGACAATCCTGTTGATTGCCCCGGACGAAACAAAGATGTCCATCAGAGACAATCCGTTTTCCGCACGCTGGCGAGAAATGAGATGCCGTTCCGCGATGACCAGCTTTTCCTCGGCCGTGTAGCCCGGCAGTTTCACCACCTCAAAACGGTCGGCAAAAGCCGGATGAATGGTGTCGGTCACGTTGGCCGTGGCGACAAACAATACCTTCGAAAGGTCAAACCCGACCCCAAGATACGTGTCCCGAAATTCGCTGTTGTGCTCGGGGTCAATGACCTCGAGCAGTGCGGCGGCGGGATCCCCACGGTAGTCTTTGCTAATCTTGTCCACTTCATCGAGCAGGATGACAGGATTGCTCACGCCAGCTTCCTTTAAGCCAGCGATGATGCGACCCGGCATGGCGCCGACATAGGTGCGTCGATGCCCTCTGATTTCGGCTTCATCACGCACTCCACCGAGAGCGATGCGCACGAACTTTCGTCCAAGGGCATTCGCGACAGAACGAGCAATGGATGTCTTGCCCACTCCGGGCGGACCGACCAAACACAACACCGGTCCCCGACTATTCTTATTGAGCATACGCACCGCTAGGAATTCGAGAATGCGTTCCTTCACCTTCTCCAAACCATGATGGTCCTCGTCGAGCGTTCTTTCCAGCTCGTCCATGTCTGTCGTATCCGGCGTACTCACCTTCCACGGCAGGGCAATCACGGTTTCAATCCAAGTACGTTGCGTAACCGCTTCCGGCGATTCCGCCTGCATGCGCGAGAGACGCTTGATGTTCCGCCGTACCTCCTCGAGCGCTTCCGCGCTCATGCCAGAGCTGTCGGCTTCGATCAAATATTCTCGACACTCGTCTTCAGGGCTACTCTCACCCAATTCGTCGTGAATGGCCTTCATCTGTTGACGCAAAAGATATTCCCGCTGGGAATTGTTGGCTCCCGCTTGTGCGGCAGTTGCAATTTCCGCTTGCACCTGCAGTACTTCAATCTCCTGCGTGAGCAAAGAATATACAAGCTTCAAGCGTTCGACGGGACCGATGGTGTTTAAGACTCGTTGAATATCAGCCACATTGGCCAGGGTGTTACTCGCGACGAGATCTGCCAAGCGACCTGGACCGTCCAGATTCTGGGCAATCACCAACACTTCATCCGGAATGTTTTTCCCAAGCGAAGAAGCTTCCTCCAGTAGCTGTCGTACGTTGCGCACGAGCGCCTCGGTTTCAAGGCCTTTCTCTGTCGTCCCAAGCTCGGGAATAGTCTCCACGCGTGCTTCGAGATGCTCATCGGCATTAATTATGCCGAGCACTCTTGCGCGCGTAAGTCCTTGGACCAACACCTTCATTTGTCCGTCTGGGATTCTGAGCGTCTTAACGATGAGCCCTGCCGTACCAATCCTGTAGAGATCATTCTCTTCGGGATCATCACAGTCTCGGTCCTTTTGCGTAACCAAAAGGATAATACGACTACTCGCCAATGCTCTCTCTACGGCCTCGATGGATGAAGCTCTTTCTGCCGAAAGAGATGTAATGATGTTCGGAAATATCACAACATCACGAAGAGGTAGTACTGGTAGAAAATCCGGGACGCGTATACCGCGCCTTGCTTGCTGTGCCACGATTTCCTCCTTCTTTGAAAGATCTGGCTAACATTTAATTACCTATCCAGTCTGGAAGCTACAGCAAAAAGGATATTTACACAAGTCCCGATAGTGGCAGCCATGCCTGTAAGGTTTTAATATACACCAAGCACCCCGAGGGTGCTCGGTTCAGTATCCGTAACCGCTCCGTGCGGACGGATACTGAAGTTATCCCCACCGTTTTCTGGCACCATTGACCGTGTCCCACTCTTTGCTATAATTGGCCAGTGGTTGGATTACGGAGTGGCAGCTACAGTATGGCCCTAACATCTTTGTTTTGAGCCATATTTTCTCGAAAAACTGAACGACCATTAGAAATAGGCTTATTTTCAGTAAACTATCGCAGTCTGATCCCTCTCGTACTGGTTTCAGGCCACAAATTAAGGTTTTTTTCGTCGCCTTCGCTAGGCGACTATTCGTGTTTTTCGGTCTCCTCTCTTTGTACTTTTCAGGTGTCACCCCTGCCTCGGCCGGTTTTATTGATTCGGTCAAAGGAATTTTTATAAAAAGCGATCCACCTATTGTTATTAATCAAGACAATTCCCAGCGTTTAACCCTCTTGCACGGTACCCAAAACAGTAGTTCCTATCAGGGTATTGGCGGCGGCGACATTTTCGTTGAGGATAACGCCCTCTCCGCTACTCTTGGATCGGTTGGCGCTACGTCCGGCGATGATTCGGAAAACAATCTCTATCGCGATAGTCGCATTTCCATATATGTGGTACGCGCGGGTGATTCCTTGGCGGGAATTGCCAGGATGTACGATGTTTCGGCTAACACCATTGCTTGGGCCAACGATATTCCTGCCGGAGGTACCATCAAAACCGGTCAAACCCTTGTTATCCTGCCAGTGAACGGTATCCAATATACAGTCAAGAAAGGAGATACTCTGGCAACAATCGCCAAGCGTTACAAAGCGGAAGCGGCCGACATCTCCAGCTTCAATGATTTTGGTTCAAATACGACACTTGTTCCCGGTGAAATCATAATCATTCCCGGTGGCGTAGAAACTTCACCGGTAAACCAGACCATCGCTCGCCCGCGTGTTGTTCCGGGCAGTGGTGGTCCAAATCTCGGCACCTATTTCATCTGGCCTGTTGATGGCGGTACGATTACTCAGAATTTACATGGCAACAATGGTGTAGATATCGGTGCTCCCCGTGGGACTAAGGTTTATGCTTCGGCGCCCGGCAAGGTCATAATTTCTCGCGATGGTTGGAATGGTGGATATGGTCTAATGATTGTGATTGAACATCCGAACGGTACGCAAACGCTCTACAGCCATCTTTCTGCCAGCTTCGTTTCTACGGGCGATACGGTTGTGACGGGGCAAGTAATCGGCGCTGTCGGCTCCACTGGTCGCTCTACGGGTTCGCACCTCCACTTCGAAGTGCATGGCGCGAGTAATCCGTTTGCAAAGTAATTCCTGAAACTTGAAACGTAAAATTTGAAACATAAAACCCCCGAGGCTAGCCCTCGGGGGTTTTGCTAGAAGCTAGTAGCTAGCCACTTACTTGTTTCTTCGGGCGATACGATAGGGCTTCAAGCAAATGGCGTTCACCGATATTTTCTTCTTCGCCGAGGTCGGCGATGGTGCGGGCAAGGCGAATGATGCGGTGGTAGCCACGGGCGGACAGGCCGAGGCGTGTGGCCGAGTCGTTCAAGAGCTTACTTTCTTTGGGCGTGAGCGGGGCAAACTTGGCCAGCTCTTTAGTGTTCATGTCGGAATTGTGTCGCAGATTTTTACGCACACCGGCAAACCTTTTTTCTTGCATAGCTCGTGCTTTGCTCACCTGCGCGCGAGCATCTTCGGAGGACATACCGCTTCCCTCTTTGCTTGCCAGCTTTTCATACGAGACCGCGCCCACTTCAGTCCACAAATCAATGCGGTCAATAATTGGTCCGGAAAGTTTTCTTTCGTAACGAAATAAACTGCCGGGACTGCAAATACATTCTTTGGTATTACTTCCGCGATTACCGCACGGGCACGGGTTCATGGTTGCGATTAAAATAAAATTGGCCGGAAATAAAATGGTCCCACGCGCACGCGAAACGCTCACCGTTTTGTCCTCCAGTGGTCCGCGCAAGGCCTCTATTACTCGCCGGTCGAATTCCGGAAACTCATCTAGGAAAAGTACGCCGTTATGAGCGAGCGTAATTTCGCCCGGGCGCGGATTTGCTCCACCGCCGACGAGTGCCACATAGCTTGAGGTGTGATGCGGAGAACGCAGGGGCGGTCGCGTCATGTAGCTACCGGAAAGAGCACCACTGGCCGAATGAATACCGGTGGTTTCCAAAAGTTCATCAAAAGAAAGCGTCGGAAGAATACCGGTGAAAGCCCGAGCCAGCATAGTTTTGCCCGTACCCGGTGGCCCGTACATGGCAATATTGTGGCGTCCCGCCGCGGCGATTAAAAGTCCCCGCTTGGCTGTTTCTTGCCCGCGCACATCGGCCATATCAATAATATAGTCCGGTTCGCTCGGCACAATTTCCGTTTGCTCTTGCGGTGCTTGTTTCTTCGGCTTCTCACTGCGCACATGATTGACCACTTCCTCGAGCGTACGCATGCCGTAAACGGCTAACCCTGGAATGATGGCGGCCTCTTCAGCATTTTCGCTTGGTACGTATATTTCTGTGTAACCCTTTTCTTTAGCCGCTTGAGTTAGGAAGAGCACCCCTTTCACTGGACGCAACATTCCGTCAAGGCCCAGTTCGCCGAGAAATAATTTTTCCTTCGGATTAAAATCCAAATCTTCCGAAGCGTGTAAATAACCAAGGGCGATAGCCAAATCAAAATGCGAACCTTCTTTTTTCAGATCTGCCGGCGCGAGCGACACCACCACTTTCCTGCGCCCTTTTTGCGGTGAACGAAAACCAGAATTCTTGATAGCGGCTGTAATGCGGTCGCGCGCTTCAGCCACGGCCTTATCCGGTAGGCCGACAATAGTAAATGTGTGCAAGCCGGAAGATAAATCTACTTCGATATGAACAATATCCGGTCGAAGCCCTGAAAGTTGTGCGGAATGAATGCGTGTAGACATGGAATGCGATACTAATATGCGAATGCATACGAATTATGCGAATAGGGAGGGCGACTCGAGCTCATTAGTATCATTCGCATGATTCGTATATTCGCATCGCACACTCGTGTTTACTGCATGTGAGCCATGCAGGTTTCCGCCGCTGGATTGGCCGCAAGGCGCGCTTCTTCTATAGGATGTGTCACTCCTCCTCTACGACAAGTGCCGTAAGTGCCCGCTTCAATACGCGCTAGCGCATCAGTAACATTACGCAGGCGTTCTTCGAGTTGGAATTCCACCGCACTGCGTTCCTCATATTCTTCTATTTGGTCTGCTCCGTCGCTCGGATCCGCTTCTTTCTCAGTGTCTCCCGGCGTAGCTTCCCAATCTCCGGCGACATCCTGATTTTTTTGGCCAACCGCGCGTAATTCGCGTTCCAGTCGCGCGCGCTCCTCCTCTAGCTTATTTTTGTAAATATCAATTTGCATGTAGAATTTTTAGAGATTAATTTTTAATTTTTAAATAATGTTCTAAATTCTAATTTTTAAAAATTAAAAATTCTGATTTATTTATAAAATTAAAAATTTGACATTAAAAATTAGCGAATGGTGTACTTCACGGAACCGTGAGCGGGAATACGCATGACCAGTATATCAAGTTTATTTCTGTTATTCTAGCGGCTAGCCGAGATTGGGTTTTTCAAGCGTGTCAGAACTTCCACGAAAGCTTCTTCGCTTGTGCCGATAAAAAGCGTATCACTCGTACCCATAAATGAATAAAGCATACGTATCTGATTGCTCGCGTCTTTGAGTACTCGGGTATCGGTATTTTGAATAACCTGATCCTCCCAATCTTTACCGGAAAGTTCTTCCGGCAGTGTTTCCCCGGTTGTGAGACTATATAAGTCAAGAGCCAAACTCGTTTCCCAGTCGAGCATTTCAGCATATGTTTCTTGGAAAAAACTTGTTTTGAGTAAAATAAAACTACTTAAAGTTTTTCCGTTGTACAGTCCAAAAAACGAAACTGGTAGTAAGAGTGGCGTGATTCGGGCGGTCGATTCTCCCGCTACGAGTCCGAGCACTTGTGCCATGGGTACTTCAAGTATGTATGTCTTTTCATTTTCAATTACTCTGCGTACGATGTGCACAAGCTCAACACCATTTTGTTGCAAGAGACCGTTTTTTTCTCGGACAAGCGAAGTTAAAAGTTCTCGTATACCGGTCCCGTCTTTACCCGTGGTATCGAGCTCCGATTGAGTGTTGGCGCTTAACAATGGTGCTGGGCCTTGTTCGGCTATAACACCTGCCGTCTGCGGACCACGGCTTTTATAAAACACGTACCCAGCAATACCGGTTCCGCCGGCGAAGAATGTGACAATAAAAAAAATAACCAATGCGCGCAGAATATTTTCAAGTCTAGAACGACCGGTGTTACTCGCGATAACATCTTGTAGGGCGTCTCGCGCAAGAGGTGCACTGCCGGACATGAGCGCTCCGCTCATGTCAGTCTTCAATGTTTGGATTGTTGGAACGCCGAAAATAGGCATGGCTGGTGGCGGCTGTATCTCCGGTGGTACTGTTTTTATTTCTTCTTCCGGCATGTTTTGCCCTGCAGTGGGACTGATTTCCGCATTTGTTCCTAGCGAGTATCGCCCGCTTGGAGAGAGACCCGTGTTCCTCGCCACTTCTACTTTTTCCGTAATCATTTTCGAAAGAGAATCGAGCTCGCCTTGTGTTTGTGCTATTGGAGGCCCACCTGGCGTCGGTGTTTCGATTTTTGGCGGAACCGAAGTAACTTGGGCTACTGGTGATTCAATGGTTGCTAGGGGTGCTTTTGTTGGTAGTGAAGCTCGGGCCATTTGCGGTATCGACATTTTAAGTGTTGGAGGCGTTACTGGTGCAACAGGAACGGTTTCAGAGCTTTCTTTTTTGGAAAAATCAAACAACTCATCATTGTCAGGTGGTTTTGGTAAGGGAATATCGTTGGAGGTTGTCATTGGGTTATTATAGCGTGAATTGCTTGCTTCACTCAAACCTTTCATCAGTTGCTCCACTTTAGTTGCCCCACTTTTTCTACCTTGCATTTACCATACTATAGTACGATAAATGCAAGGCTCACGGTGGGCGCGCGGTTTAAAGGTTTAGTCGGGTAAAAAAATCCCCGCCGGCGAAAATCGCGCGGCGGGAATGTCCCTAGATAGAAAGATCGAGGGCCTCTCTTGTTTTCCTGAGCTGGCTCTCCGCTTTCTCGATCTCGATGAGTTTTTGCTCGACGGCCGAAAGCTCGCTTGCCAGTTCGTTCCGGCGAGCAACAAGCTGGTCCTTCGCGGAAATAATAGATAGAAGCGCCTTCAGACGATTGTCGATATCGGTAGGCAAGCTCTCAGTTGCCGGCGTGGCTTTGCCGAAAAGCTCGAACAGTCGCCTGCCCGGATAGTATCGGTGCTGATTGCCTTCCCGTGACTCCACATGGCACTGTCTTAGCAATTGGCGCACGTATAGCTTCGGTTCCTTGCCATGTGCCCGCATCAACATGCCGAGCTTTTTGCTTGTAATGCTACCGTTTCCGTTCTCGAATTCTTGATGAAGCAATTCGAGAAACGCTCGGTCGTCATCTCCCGCGCTTCTTTCCGGCGACGCCCGTTCGGGAGGAATCGGTTCGAGAGGAGTCAGCTCGGGCGCTATTGCTTGCGAAACTTCTGCCTCTGCCGGTTTTGCCACCACCAGTGCCCTGGCCATTCTCGTCACCTCGTCTCCCCTGTTATTCAGTGCATCCAGTATGACTTTTTTCTCGAGACCTTCCGGTGGGAACGCTTCCTCAAGTGCCACACGGATTGTTCCTATGCCAACCGCTTGCGCCATCCGGCCTGTGTATCCCACGATCGTTTTGTGTTTGACCATGCGCGTGGTAATGACGAGTCCGTTTGGTAAGGCATTCCTCGTATGTCCACTGGTCGATAGTTCATGAAATCTAACCAAGCCTAGCTTCTCGAGTTTCCTGGTGTGTGGTGAATGATTGGATTTCATCCAGCCCACAACGGAAATCGGAAAGCCCTGTTCACGAGTTTCCGCCATTTTTCGCACGAGCTCATCCGAGCGTTTATTCCTATGCATAAGGACCCCTTTCTGATTTCAGACTATCACACGCGTTTGAGGTGTCAACCCGCTTGCGGTCATTCCCCCGTTTTAAGGTCGAAGGGCTGGCGGAGTATACGGTTTTGGCTTCAGTCCCTTACGTTCGGCGAAAGTCGGGTCTACCGCCTTAATGGAAAGATTGATTCGTTTCTTTTCATCGATTTCTTTGACCACTACTTTCACGGCCTCACCCTCTTTTAGTACATCCGCTACGCGCTCAATCCGAAATGGCGCGATTTCCGAGACGTGCACGAGGCCTTCAGCATTTGGGCCGATTTTGACAAAGGCTCCAAAGTCCATCAGGCGGGTCACGATGCCGTCAAGCTTTTCGCCCGGCTTGTACTCGCGGAACAAGTCTTCAATCATGGCTTTGGTTTTGTCCGCACTGTCGCCCTTGCCCGTAATGATGACCGTGCCGTCTTCCTCGATTTCAATTTCAGCGCCAGTAAGGTCGCTGATGCCATTAATAGTTTTGCCACCTGTGCCGATGAGCGTGCCGATTTGGTCGGGCTCTATTTTCATATTAAGAATCTTCGGCGCGTTTGGTGAAATTGCCTTGCGTGGAGCAGAAATCTCATCGGTAATGGCTTTTAGGATTGAAACGCGTGCGTTCCGCCCTGCCGAGAGCGCCTCTTTCAATATTGCGAGTGGAATACCGTCAATTTTCACATCCATTTGAATTGCGGTTACACCTTCGGTTGTTCCGGCCACTTTGAAATCCATATCGCCATAATGATCTTCCGGTCCTTGGATATCAGTTAATATTTTATATTTTTGATTCTTGCCTTCTTTGTTTTGACTTAACATGAGCCCCATGGCGATGCCTGCCGTCGGTCTAGTAATCGGAACTCCCCCATCCATTAGAGCGATGGTAGATGCGCAAACACTGCCCATTGAAGTAGAACCGTTACTTGCAGTTGATTCAGAAACGATACGAATTGTGTATGGAAAGACATCGCGTGAAGGGAGGGTTGCCTTAAGGGCTTTTTCCGCGAGTGCGCCGTGACCCGTCGAACGACGGTTGATTCCGCCCATTCTTCCGGGTTCTCCGGTGGAGTAAGGCGGAAAATTGTAGTGATGCATGAAATATTTTTTGCCACGTACCTCCATGCCATCGAGCATTTGCGAATCTTTTGGACCGCCGAGAGTTAGTACCGAAAGTACGTGCGTGCCCCCACGGTAGAAAATTCCAGAACCGTGAATGATATTTGAAACTCCTCCTGCTTGTGCAAAAAGTGGCCTAACCTCATTCATCTTTCGCCCATCCGGCCGTTTTTCGCTTTCGAGCGCTTCTCGATGAACTATCCCATCTACTTTGTCCCCATAATAATTTTCGGCGGTTGCGGGAGACGTCTCGGGAAATTTCTCCACGACGGCCACAAGCCACTCCTCTTGCAGATTTTCGATTTGTTTTTTATCACCGGAGAAAATTGCGTTGAAGGTCTTCTTCTCGAATTCACTTTTGAAAAAACTCTTCACTTCCTCTGATAATTCTGGCACTGAAAGTTTCTCCTTCTTTTTTCCTACTTCTGCAATAATTTTTTTCTGCCATGTCTGAAGTTTTGTTATTTCAGCCAGCGCAATCTCCATTAATTCGACAACTTTATCCTCCGCGATTTCCTTGCTCTCGGCTTCAATCATATTGATAACCCCCTGCCCCGAGCTTGCTTGCGGTGATCTTGTCGAACCTGTCGAAGGAGTCGTGCCACAAATAAGCAGGTCGCAAATTCTTTGTGGCGCGTCAATAAGTGTGGGATTGATGACAGTAGCGATATTTCCATCCCCGCTTTTTTCGAGCGCAACGTGCACGGCACTAGCTGGTCCATTCCAGGGAATGTCTGAAGTACCGAGGGCTAACGATGCTCCGATAATGCCAAGAGTATCCGGGTCATTTTTTTCATCAATTGAAAGAACCGTGGCAACGATGTGTACTTCTCGGCGAATATATTGGTCGAAAAGCGGACGGATTGTGCGGTCGATCATACGACCACCAAGGATTGCCTCATCAGACGGTCGGCCTTCGCGCTTGTTATACTGCCCGCCGAGAATAAGTCCGGCGGCATAGTACCTTTCTTCGAAATCTACAGTTAATGGAAAAAAATTTGCATCTTTTTCTTTTTTCCCGAACACGGCCGTGACAAGCACGCTTGTGTCGCCATACTTCATAATAACCGAGCCATTGGCTTGGTCGGCCAAATCAGAAAACGTGGCGGACAAAGTGCGTCCACCAATCTCAATCGAATATTCCTTTTTTTGCATCGGCATAAAAAACGTTTCTTATGCTCGTGCACAAATTTTAGACCTGAAATTGAGTCGAGCAAACCCCGTCCCATTTTCAAACCTACTTATTCATGCACTAGCTTGATAATATATACACTCTACTCTTTTCCCTCGTCAGTATCAAGTTTGCTATAGACCCAGAGAATTTTTAGGGTAGAATGAGGTATATGATAAAACTTTGGTGGTTAATGTGGTACTTTACTCGACCAAGTAGACCGCGTAGCAACACCGTACCGTCGCGGCAAGACCAAATAAGCCGTAGCGACTTTCACTTCCACTTGGTACACGAAAAGCATTTTCAAGAGAGTTTTACGAGTACTTTTAGACGTTGGTACTACTTATGTTTGGTTGGCGCTTGGCCCTCAACGTTGAACACTTTTGAGCAAAAAAGAATACGGAAACAGTATAAAGATGTGAATGATTTACTAGATAAGGCGTTGAATCCCAAATACGAGTATCTAATAATTGCTCGAACAACTAGACAAAATCCAATGTCATCCGAGATATTTTTAACTACTGATTGGAGAGGTCGAAATTTTGTCTATAATCCCTTGGCGTTCTTTAATGCTTTTTTGAAGGAATATGGATATGTAGTGTCATTTATTTCTGGAGTGGGTGGAGCTACACTACTTTGGTTAATTAAATATTTTTTATTTTAGAAAAGAGAGTATCCAAGGTATCCTAGAGTCCAAAATAACCCAAAATCTTTGAAAGGATCACCATCCCCACAATCCCTAAAAGTAATTCCCACCAAGTCAGCTTAGTCTTTATCTCCTCTTCTAGTTTCTCAATTCTCGCCTCAACATCTTCCATGTTATTTTTTTCTTAGCTTTAAGTTCTTTCAGATATTTATTAAAAGCCATGGCAGAACGGAATTTTTCCCCGCCATTTTTATCGAGTAAGCGCGAGGTCTTTTCGGCCTTGCGCAATGTTTTCGGGGAAAGTTCGTCACCAAATGAGGTAGTGATAATGTGTTTAAGCACCCCGAGCTCCTTCTCCAGCATTCTCTGGCCTAAAAATAAGTTGCGGACATCAGTTCTTGATATGGTTGTGCTCATTGCTTTAAGTATAGTACTTTGAATTACGAAACTCCCTAAATTTGATATTATATGCAAAGAGCCCGCCTAGGGCGGACTCTTGCTAAGATGAAAACCTTCATCAAAATATACGATGACATTGTATCGG
>Ga0209541_10012724_pt1 | contig 12977 bp, 11 predicted proteins | sample RifCSPlowO2_01_FD_184027 | JGI IMG/M metagenome (GOLD analysis project Ga0209541, IMG submission 184027) | Groundwater microbial communities from Rifle, Colorado - Rifle CSP2_plank lowO2_0.1 (SPAdes) (version 2) | ecosystem: Environmental > Aquatic > Deep subsurface > Groundwater | place...
CTATTGTCAACCCGAAGGTTGGCAAGGTGAAACTTGCGTTGATTTTGAGCTAAGCAGCATTCCTAAGGACCTATTGGTTTATAAGGAACGCGTTAAGCAGATTGTTAGGTTCTATAACCAAATCGGTATATTTTATTTTATTCTCTGGAATGAGCCTAATTATGTTTACGGACCTAATGGCGAAGGCAATTTAAGGCCTGTTTGTAGGGCTCCTAATGATTGTTGGTGGCCTACCCTGGAAGACTTTATAGATTTAACTCTGACTATGGCTGAGGCAATCCAAGAAGTTAACCTGGAAGATAATGTAAATAATACTATCGGCGTGGATGCGACCTCTTCATTTTTTGGGACTTTACCAGATAGAAATGGTATCTCACAATACATTCCACCTGCGGTTTTTGAGGCACTCAGACAAAGAGGCATTGAGGCCTATCATCATTATCACTACTATAATCCGAACCCATATAATGACAATCATCAAGCAATAGAAAACTTTATTACACAGATGAACGCGACTAACCCTTTTTTCTTAGGCACGAATGCTGATGAGGGCAGCGATGGCATTATTAATGGTGATGGCATTAATCAAGTGGCTTATGTTTTGGCGAAATTGGCTGATAATGTTAACCTACCCCTTAATCGTATGGGTTATTTCCAACTTTATTCTCCTGTTCACGAGCCCGGGACAATTAATTGTGGTCTGATTGAGTGCACTGAGAATATGATATCTCAAGCAGGTATCTTTAGGCCTATCTTTTGGCTTTCTTCTTTATTGCATAGTACAGCCGGTACTTTATTATTAGATGATGACCTCAATGAGTCTGATACGGTCCGTGCCTTTGCTGTAAGAAACGCCGAAGGCAATGCATATCGTTTGTATGCGGTTAATTTTGATGAATCTGGTCAAAGTGCCACTATTGGGATAACCGTTAATGACCTACCTAAAAATGTTCGCTCTTGGAAATATACTACTTACACAATCGATGCCCAAAACGGTAATCCTGCTCTTATAGAATCTGAGATAGAAGGAGCACTTAACCCTATGATCCAAAGTGTTAAAGCAGAAGGTGGAAGCCACCTAGATTATTTGAATGCCGCCTGGCCTACTCTTGAGGACCTTAATCATCGTTCCGAGGCTATGCCTACTGTACAAGAAAAGATTATTTCTGGTGGTAAAACGAGATTAAGCACACAGATCACTATCCCTTATAAAGGCATTAAGGTTATTTGTCTTGAAGAAAATTCTAATCGGAAAGAAACCTCTAATCGCGATTAAAGGTTATTTATCATCCCCCCGTCCACACCAGGTCTAAAGATGAGATTTTAGGGCTTTGTAGAATGCTGCAATTTCGGTGATAACTTAAAGAGAGGCCTGTTAGATTGTATGGTTTTCGCGAAGATATGGGCAATGTGCGGGTCAAATTGGGAACCGGAATTGTTTCTGATTTCTTCCAACGCCTCCTCAACGGCTAGCTTTCTTCTTCTATAAGGCCGGTCAGAGGTCATCGCATCAAAAGCATCTGCGCAGGCGACAATCCTGGCCATCATCGGAATTTTTTCTTTTTCTAACCCGTCAGGATAGCCTGTGCCATCATATCTTTCATGATGGTGCCTGACAACAGGCAAGGCCGGCTTTAGAAACTCTAATGGTTCAAGCATCTCTACGCCCTTTACTGGATGAATTTCAATTACTGCGCGCTCTGCAGGGGTAAGCCTTCCAGGTTTATTCAAAATAAAATCTGGAATGCTGATTTTTCCTACATCGTGTACTTCTCCGGCATAACGTAAAATCTCTAATTCTGGTTTAGGCATTTCTAACGCCTGGCCAATCTTTAAGGCGTATTTAGTCACCCGTTCAGTATGGCCGCGGGTGTAAGGATCTCTGGCTTCGATTGCCAGGACCAAAGTATGGATAGTATTAAAATAATTTAACCGGGTGTCTTCGTAATGTTTTGCTTCTTCCACGGCAATGGCTACCTGAGAGGCAAATATACTCAACAGTTTCATCTCCTCGTCTGTAAAACGCAGCGGTTTTCTGGAAAAAGTAGAAATTACCCCTAAGGTCTTGCCGCCTAATATTACCGGCGCAAAGAGCATTGACCTGAATCCTTCTTTTTTGATTAATTCCTGATTATGATCTTTTAAATTTTTCCCGTTATTTCCGTTATAAATTGCCAGAGGCTTTTTTATCTTGATCGCCTTGGCGCAAACGCATTCTTGCGCATTAAGGACGGATAATTTTTTTAAGAATTTATCGCTTAAAGAATAACTGGCATTCACCACCAGGGTCTTTTTATCTTTATCGAGCAGCCTTAAAATACAGGCATCCGTATGCATAAGTTCGCAGGTAAAACGGGTAATTAAACTAGATATCTTTTTGGGATCCATGTTGGAATTGATGGTACGATTCACCTGAAATATGTCCTGGAGTTCCTCTTTATGCTGCAGATTAGACATGTTGCGGCTAATATTCTTTATTCTTAACATACTGCTGCGCAGCCGGTTATTCGCTAAAGAAAGGTGCCGATACATATTTTTTAATTTGCGGACGATCTGTACGCTATTTCTTTCCTGGAGTATGCTCGCGCTTATGTCTTGCACCAATTCCAAGGCAAAGATCACTTTGTTTTGATGATTTTTTATCGGGCTGACCGTTAATTGATAATAGCGTTTTTGTCCGTCCTTGGTAACCCATTTTCTTTTGGCTTTCTGGATTTGTCCGGTTTTGAAGACTTTTAAGGTAGGGCAACCGCGGCAGATATGTTTACGGTGTTCAAATATTTTATAACAATGCTGGCCATAAAGAACCTTGGGAGAACCAAACCATTGCGACTGATACCTATTCACCCAAAGTATGCGCAAACTCTTATCTAAAAGACAGAGCCCTGCACCTATCCCGTTGACAATATCCCGCGAACGAACTTTATGATTGAGCATAAATATAAAAGCCGGTTTTGCCTAATTTTATTAGGTTACCGGCTATTATTTATCGATTTTAAGCAATCCTGTGGTCAAAATAGGATACCTCCTTTTCGACCCGTGGCTTTGCTTACTACTAATAAGTATAACCTATAAAAAAGGGTTTGTCAACCCTACTTTATAAAGTAGTGATTTAAAGTTAAAACTTATTGAAATTGAATAAGTTAGGTAAATAGACTAAGCGCGGTATGTAGCAAGTTGTTTAATGCGCTTAAGCATATTCGGGTGGGTGCTTAAAACCTCCAATAACCGGTCGCCAAAGCCTAAGTTTACGGTTTTATTCCTTAAGAGTTCTAATTCCGAGGGGTCAATGGTTCCGCTTTTATCTAAGTCCAGTTGCCTTAATTCCTTAATCTCATTCATGGCCTGGGAGGGGTCATTGACAAAAAATGCCTTTAAGCCTTCAACCTCCTTTAGGGATTCCTTATTCAGCCGGGCTGAGCCATAAACTAATTTATATAAGGCAGAGGCAAGAAAATTTGGCGAGTTACCTAATGCAACCGAACCTCTATCCGCAAAATACTCGCGGATGCGCGAGGCATAAAGCACTAAAAGATTGGTGATAAAATAAAAGATAAAAGCAACGAGGCCAATAAGGGCAGTATTACCCCCTCTATCCCGTCTTCTGCCATAGAATAAAAACTGCCAGGCCACCCGATATAAAATCATCGGGATCACCGAAAGCAGGGTAATGGTTAAGACATCGCGGTTCTTCAGGTGGGTTAATTCATGGCCTAAGACCGCTTTTAATTCATCTTGGCTTAACAAATTCAAAATCCCTTCGGTAACGCAGACGCGTCCGTCATTAATACTGCGGCCAAAGGCAAAGGCATTGGGAAGGGCAATCTGGGCGATGCCAATTTTGGGCGTAGGAATCCCTGCCTTGCCTGCCAAGCCCTCTACCGTATTATATAATTGCGGATAATCTTCTTTTTTTACATATTTTACCCGCATGGTCCATTCTACAATCTTGGGCCCAAGCATATACTGGATAAACATCATCGCTAATGAGATAAACAGGTAAAAATAAAAATTACCTATGCCTAACTGCGTGCCAATCATGACCATTAGCGCATAGATAATCCCAAAGAGAATAGTAACTAATAACCACATCCTTAATTTTAGGAAAAACATTTTACCTGGCCTCCTTTACTACCTCTGCCTTTATTATAAACTTTAAAATGGGATTGTCAAGGCTATCCGTGTTTACATAGATATGCTGTTGCACCGGTCCGGAATATCCTTTGCTATTGAACTGCACTTCAATGAAAGTCTTTTCTCCGGGCAAAATGGTCTTTTTTTTCACTCCCGAAGTAGTACAGCCGCAGGAAGTATGCACTTTCTGAATATTCAATGTCTCTTTGGACGTATTCCTGATGACAAAATCGTGTTTTAAGACTAGTCCTTCTTTCACCCGTCCAAAGTCCCAGGTCTCTGGTTCAGCAGGCCCTGACTTAACAGGCGCAGAAGCGCATCCTAAAAATAAAAAAATTAAAATAGCAAATAGGACAAATCTTTTCATTTTTAAGCCCTCCAGAGCAAGAATATCCCTAAACCAAAAAATAAAATCATCATGAGTACCTTTAGCGTCAAAAGGTTTTGCTTTAAAAATTTAGAGAATGTTTGCGAAGTTGCGCCCAATAAAGCCAAAATAAAAATTATAACCAACGGCAGGATAAACATCAGGTTGTACAGTAGAAGATATGCGCCTGCCTCTAATTTAAGGTGCGTGGTCTTAAAAACAAAGGCGATAGTAGGCAGATAAACCTGGCCGGTACAGACTGCTTCTAAGATAGAGACTAAAAAACCGGTAACCAGGGCGCTGAGGAATAATTTTGCAGTATATTTTTGCGGCTGTCCCCGGTAATGCAGGCCGATTATTTTATTAATTCTATTCTTTACGGACTTAGGTAATTGTAAAATCAGGCCTTCGGTCTGTTTTGTTTTTTTAAATTTTAAGAAATCATAAAGGCAAAAGATACCTAAAATAATACTGAATACGCCGATGGAAAAATTAAATATCCTGACTAAGAACCAAAACCCTTTCAGGCGATAGAGAAAACCAAATATCCCCAATCCGATTAAAAGATAGGTAAGAAATACGGCGAAGATAAATCCGAGGCCAATAATAATTAACTCTACTCTTTTATATCCCTGCAGGGCTAAGAAAGAAATGAAAAAGACAATTACGGTAAAGGCGCAGGGGTTAATGCCGTCAATTAGGCCGGCGCTGATAACGGCCAAAGGCTTGAAACCCTTAAAGTGAGTAACAAGGTCTATCAAAGATGCGGGTTTCGTTTGTGCCTGCGCTTTTAGCGATTCATTAATAAATTCCCTGAGGCGATCTTTGATTTGGCCATCGCTACCCAGGAATCTACCGGCTAAAAAAAAGACCGGCAGGTCAAGCTTAGTGTCTTTGACCTGGTATTTTTCGCGCAAGGAAAGGAAGAATTGATAATTTTCTATAGCGGTGATATCTTTGTATTCAATGAGGATGCGGCCTTTAAATTCCGTTTCTATCTGCGGCATTAATTCACTTTTTACTTCTATACATCTATGGCAGGTAGGTGAATGAAAAACCGTTAATTTAGGAATCTCTTGAGCCTCTGCTAAAGAAGTGATGAGCAAAAACAGGAAAATAGAAATCCCGATCAAAATACTTCTTTTTTTTAGCCGCATATTTATTTATTTTTCAGGCTTTCAAATAAACTAAATGCCTTTTTTACCGAGGCCTGCTCGTGGACGATGCTGCGAATAGCGGTAATCATTGCTATCGGCCAATTTGACTGCCAGACATTCCTGCCCATATCCACGCCTTTTGCCCCGCAGGCAATGGCGTTATAAGTCATCTCTAAAACATCCTCTTCGCTTTTTAATTTGGGGCCGCCGGCAATCACTATAGGCACAAAACAGGACTTTACCACCTTTTCAAAATCTTCGCAATAATAGGTTTTCACTATCTGCGCGCCTAACTCTGCAGCAATGCGGCAGGATAAAGAAAGGTAGCGGCAGTCTCTTTTTTCCAATTCTTTACCCACGGCAGTCACCGCTAAAACCGGAATTCCATAATCTTGGCCGGCATCAATGAGTTTAGTCAGGTTAGTGAGGGTCTGATGCTCATGCTCGCTGCCCACATAAATGGATAAAGCCACTGCGGATACATTAAGACGGGCAGCATCCTGCATGGAGACTGTAATTGCCTCATCAGATAAGTCTTCTTTCAAAACACTATTTCCACCGGAAGCCCTTAAGACAATAGGGATGTTATATTTAGCATCCAGGCAATTACGCAACAAGCCCCGGGTAAGCATCAACGAATCTACATAAGGAATCAATGGCTCAATAGTCTTGGCGGGATCTTCCAAGCGGGAAACCGGGCCTAAAAAATATCCGTGGTCAACAGCCAACATTACGGTCTTGCCATCCTCTTTAAATATCCTGCTCATACGATTCTTCATTCCCCAATCCATTTCTTCCTCCTATTTTTGTGGAAAGATAATTACTTTCAATGACTCTCTTGCCTCTGAAACTAATTTAAACCCCAGGCCAGTTTCCGCTAAACTTAAGCGGTGGGTAATCATTCCGGAAAGATTCAGTTTATGCGTACTAATCAAATCCAATGCCTCTTGATACTCCTGCGGACTGGCAGCATATGAACTGGTCAGGGTTATCTCCATCCGCCAGAATAGTTCATTAAAAGGGATAGGAATTTTTGCGCCTTTTTCAGTAGGCGCAAAAAAAAGTATAGTTCCGCCGCGCCCTACAGACTCCAGCGCCTGCTGAATTGCTCCTGGCGCGCCAGTAGTAACGATGACTAAATCCGCCAGTCTTTCTTGGTTGAGTTCTCGTAATTTTTCTGGCGAATATTCTTTAGCATTAATACTTACATCCGCGCCGAATTTTTTAGCCAGATTAAGCCTATATTCATTTATATCGGTAGCCACAATCTTTTGCGCACCCATAAATTTGGCTAGATGTATATGTAAAATTCCGGCAATGCCGCTGCCTACCACTAAAACACACTTACCTTTTACTGCACCTGCCTGCCTTTGGCCGCGCAAGACACAGGCCAGCGGCTCGACAAAGGTGGCCTCTTCAAAAGAAACATTTTCCGCTAAAATAAAAACGCCCTTTTCTACATTAATCCGAGGCAGGCGGATAAATTCGGCAAAGCCACCCGGCGCAAAATTAGTCTTACGTAAAGTATCGCAGACTGTGGGATGGCCGTTGAGACAATAATGGCAATTGCCGCAGGGAACATGATGACTGCAGGCAACTCTCTGGCCTTTTTTATAACTATTTAAACCTTCTCCTATTTCCTCAATTATTCCGCTGATCTCATGACCTAACACCAAAGGGGTTCTATCTTTACGGTACCACTCCATCACATCGCTGCCGCAGATACCCGATGCCTCTACCCGCACCAAAAGTTCTCCGCTGCCGATTTTAGGGACCGGCATCTGTTCTATCCTGACATCGCGATTACTGTAATACATGGCCACGCGCATAAGATATATATTTTACCACTGGCTTTAAATTTTGCAACAAAAAGCCTTGTTATTGCATGATATGTTAGTTTTGCTGCGGCTTTGCTCGCGCACTGAAAATTTTTGCCGTCTGCTTCGGTTTACTTCGTCGCTTCGGTCAGCCTTTATCGTAACCAGCGCCCTACACTCCTCGTAATCCCTCGCAGACTTTTGCCAAAAATTTTCTGATGTGCGCTCACAAACCCTCCACAAAACTAATATATCGTGCTAAACTTTGACTTGCTTTACGCCTAATAAGATGTAAAATTATAAACATGCAAATAAATTTAGCCAAATCTGCGGGATTTTGTTTTGGGGTAAAAAGGGCAATTAATATTGCGCTTGAGACAAAATCAGGCGCAAAGGTCAATATGCTGGGAGATATTGTGCACAACGAGGATATTGTCCGGCAATTAGAAAAAAAGGGAATCAAAAAAATTACAGGGTTAAGTGCAGGAAAAAATAAAACCCTGCTTTTGGCTGCCCATGGAACCTCTTTAAAGATAATTAACCGGGCAAATGAACTGGGCTATAAGATTATAGATGCTACCTGCCCGATGGTCAAAGAAATACACAGGATTGCTAAAGATATGGAAAATAAAGGCTACAGAATTATCGTGATCGGCGATAAAAAACATGCGGAGGTGTTGGGAATTTCCGGCCAGCTGAAAAATAAAACCATAGTTATGGATAGCCTCAAAAACTTACCACCGAAAAAACTGCAATCCATAGAAAAAGCAGCGGTAGTGGTACAATCCACGCAGAATTTAGAAAAAGTTCTGAAAATAGTCGGGGTATTAAAACAGCGTATCCGGAAATTAGAATTTTTTAATACTATCTGCCAGCCCACCAGAATAAAACAAAAAGATTTAAAAGTTCTGCCCAAAGCAAATGATGCGGTGATTATTATCGGCTCAAAAAAAAGCGCCAATACCAAAAGGCTCTACGAGATTTCCAAATCATTGAATAAGCGCAGTTATTGGGTGGCGGGAAAAAAAGAAATAAAATCTAATTGGTTTAAGAATGCTAAAAGCGTAGGAATTACTGCCGGGGCCTCTACCCCTGATTCTACCACGCAAGAGATAATTGAATATATACGCACTAATTATTAGAAAAGGTAATAGCGAAACCCTCTTCCGGCTTATTTAAGAATGCTGGAAAAGGCGGAAACGGCGAAGCCTCTTTTATGCTTTTTAAGGCCACCCGGCTTAAGATATGATTGGTGGAAGATAAAATTACGGGTTCGCTTTTTAACTCGCCGGTTGAGTCCAAAATAAAAGATGTCTGCACACTCCCCTCGTAGATATCGCTGGGGCTGACATAACTGCTGGCGACTTTATTAATCTTTTCCCAGATAAAATTTTTATACTGGGTGAGGTCTTCAAATGTTTGTTCCTCGGGTTCTAAGTTGGCCAGGCTGGCTTCTTGAGCCTCTTCTATAGATTCAAGAGAAACTTCTTCTTCTGGCGGCTTTGGAGCAGGTATTTTTTCCGTAATAATCTCTCCTTTTACCATTTTCGCTATTGCGCCTTCCCTGGGTTTTAAATCCGAAAAATCCGTAAAGGGAGTCTCTCCGGACATAATATGCGGGGTAAGTAGAATAACTAATTCTGTTTTTTTAGCTTCATCAGAAGTACTCCTGAACAAGAATCCCAATAAAGGGATGTCGCCTAGCAACGGAATCTTCTTTACTGTCTTTTGCTTTTCATCCTTTCTTAAACCGCCCATAATTATGGTCACCCCGTCTTTAACCATCACTGTGGTTTCTGTTTCGGATGTGGAAACAATGGGAATCTCGGTAATCTTATCTTCGGATTTAATACTGGTGCGCGTGGCTGAACTAACCTCGGGTTTTATTTTCATGGTCACAAAACCATCTCTGTTGATAGTAGGTGTAACATAAAGTTTGATGCCGGTATCTACAAAATTTATCTCTTGAGAAGTAACCGTGGTAGTCCCGGATAAAGAAGTGGTAGAGGTAATATAGGCATCCTTTGTCCCGACCAGAATCCTGGCCTCCTGATTATTTAAGACCATAATCCGGGGGCTGGAAAGTATTTTTGTATCGCCAATTGTGCGCAAGAGGTCCAAAATCGCTTTGTAGTCTCCTTTTTCAGAAGGGCTGGCTGTGGTAGTACCTAATAATAATCTACCGCTCGTACCTATAGGCAGGCTAGAGCCAACCCTGAAATGCTTTTCGATCCAATAATCCCAATCCACTCCCATTTCAAATTTATCCGAAGGCTTTATTTCAATAATCTGGGCGTCAATTAATACCTGGGGTGTTTTTTCGTCAAAGGCAGTAATGATATTACTAATTTCATCCAATTTATCGGGAAAATCCGTAACCGCAACTTTGTTCGTACGTTCATCTATTCTGATGGAACCTACGCCCTTGGTCAGTGTTTCCGAAATCTTGGCCTGTATTTTATCTGCCTGGGCATAGTTTAGATTAAAAACCTTAGCCTGGGTGGGTAAATCCGCATTTTTAATGAAATCCTGCATCTCATTTATTTTTTTGGGAGTATCAATAAGCACTAATGTATTTGATCCCTCATCCACCACTACCCTGCCGATATTAGTCTTAATCTGATTTAACGCCCGGGATAAATCCGCTGCCCTGGCATACTTTAAAGGGATAGTCTTGGCCTGTTTTTTATCCTGAAAGCGCTCTCCATACAACAATTCGTAATCCCTCTGGCTCATCACATTAATAATCTCGCCTTGCTTCTGATAAGCCAATTCATTTGCCAAGAGCACGATCTCAAAGGCATCCCAGACATCCACGTCTTTTAAAAATAACGTCACTCTACCCGTAACATTCTTACCGATGATTAAATTCATCCCTGTGCGATTGGCTAAGGTCTTTAAGACATCCACGATATCCATGCCTTTGATATCTAAACTGATTTTATTGTTTGTCTGCCCGAAAACAGAATTCGCGGTGAGCAAAGATAAAATAATTAAAACAAAAAATAATTTATTCTTCATTTTTCCTCCTATTTTTATTTATTATAGGTAGAGTTCAAATCTTTGACCCTTATAATTTAAGATAATTTTTCCTGACTGTATCTCCTCAAGCTGAAGCCCGTTCACGAACTCTCCCTTACTGACATAATAAGTCTTCTGGGCCTTTTTATCCTCAATTACTGCCTGAGGGTTATCTCCGGAGATAACCCCTACCAGATTGATATTTTTGATTAAATCTAAATTAATCTCTCCCGTAGGCCCTTGCTCCTGGGATGGTTCAGCGCCGCTAAATATCTGCCGGCCCTGAATTCCTTTTAAATAAAATTCAAAAGGCTTAGGGGATATCTTTGGGCCTGTTTCTGTCTCAACGATTTTATCTGTGGCAACTTCGGCTAGCTTAATTTCTTTTAAACTTAAGATAGGCTGAATAAAAGTTATGATTAAATAAAGGAAAGATACGATAGAGACGATCAGGGCTATTTTTTTAAGGGATGAAAAAGATAGGTATTTTTGGGCTAAGATTTGCCTGGACGGCTTAATTTCCGGTTTGTTCTGAATCAGAATAGTAGGCGGAATTTTTGCGGCATCCGTTTTTTTGGAGCCCCGGATTAATCTTAATAATTTCTCTTCGGGTGAAATACCATCCCTCATCTTATATTTTTATACCCCTGCCTCTTGATGAACCAAGCTGTTAATAATTTCTGCGTCCACCCGCGGCTTATCCCGCATTACTATTGTTTCCAGCGCGTCATGGCAAAGCATGGAAATCTTGCGCGGATGGCCCTGGGTCTGCTGATAGATTAATTTTATCGCCTCATCAGTAAAAAGGTTATTCTGATAATGATTACCTGCCGCCTTAAGCCTGAATTCTATCATCTCCTTGGTCTCTGCCTCGCCTAACGGATTTATCGTATATTTTAAGGAAATCCGGTCCATAAAATTACGTATCTTTTTAATGCGGGGCAATAATTCCACCTGCGCCATAATCACTAATTGCAACAATTTATATTCATTGGTTTCATAATTTAATAGCGTCCTTAAAACCTCCAAGTTTTCCATGTTTATCTTCTGGCCTTCGTCAATCAAAAGGACTATGGTTTTGTCTTCTTCCACGCCTTTCTGAAATAAATATTTTTCCATGGCCTCTTTAAAATCTATGGTGGACTTAAACTCGGGCATAATGCCGAACATCCTGACCAAACTAAAAAGAAATTGAAATTCAGATTTGTAGCTGGGGTCTAAAATCAGATGGAAGATAAAATCGTTTTCGTCTTTGAATACTTTCAGGAGGGTGCGTAACAACGTGGTCTTTCCGGTGCCGACATCGCCGAAGATAATACTTAAGCCTTTGCGCAAGCGAATAGCGATCTCTAAGCGCTTCAGCGCCGTCTCATGGCCGGTAGAATTATAAAAGAATTCCGGGTCAGGGCTGGTGGAAAAAGGCTCTTTTTCTAGGCCAAAAACCTTATAATAACTCACCTTTAATTTGTTTGATCGATTTTCCCTGTCTTCTTAATTCGCGGATTTTTTTTAAGCGCAAAATAGTAGAATCATCAAAATAGCGAAATCTGGTCTCCGGGCTACGGCCATTCTCTGTAATTAAACCCATTTTAAGGTAATATTTTACAGTATGAATGGAATAACCGGTAAATCGCGCTAAGTCCTTGACTAAATAGATGTTAGAGACCATAATTACTCTCACTCTCTAAGTAGAGAGTATATCTATTTTTTATGGCTCTGTCAAGTAAAATTTGGTCCTTTAATAAAAGCGAATTTTCAGAGAAAATGAGGTGGGGGCGGGGAAGCAAAAAATGTTTGGGGTTTCTCTTTCTTTTGTGCTTGTAACTTTCGGCACCATATTGACGGTTATATCTTACCCTTTAGAACCTTACCATTACTTTAAATTCTTTCGTATTAGAAAACCCATATCGGTCTTTAACACTCACGCGAAAGATATTTATCTGTGTGTTGCTAATTGGAATACTATTATTACGCCTAGCCACCCATCTGATAATCGCATGATTATTATCTATCTTCTCAATAGTAGCGCCAGAAGGCCCCACTAAAGAATAACTTAAGACATCATCTGGTAAATCTAAGTCCGTAGCCATAACGTACACGGTTAATTTCTTACCATTATTGACCTGCCTGTCGCTGATAGGATTTAATACTGGAGCACGATTTACATTAGTTACACTAATGGTAATGGTTTCTGAATCCCTGCCTCCGTTTCCATCTTTAACACTGAAGGTAACATTATAATTACCGGCCTGCGTATAGTTAGGTTTCCAACTAAACCTTTGCCCGAAAAAAGTTGCTCCTTGGGATAATCCAGAAAAAGTTGCTCCTGGTAATCCAGAAAAAGAATAGCTTAAACTATCGTTATCCGCGTCAGTCGCAGTAACTGTAAATTCCAACAGCCTGCCTTCATACACAACTTTATTGCCAATAGGGTTTAATACAGGGGTATCGTTGATTGGATTTACGGTAATGGATACTGTG
>Ga0209541_10012728_pt1 | contig 12973 bp, 11 predicted proteins | sample RifCSPlowO2_01_FD_184027 | JGI IMG/M metagenome (GOLD analysis project Ga0209541, IMG submission 184027) | Groundwater microbial communities from Rifle, Colorado - Rifle CSP2_plank lowO2_0.1 (SPAdes) (version 2) | ecosystem: Environmental > Aquatic > Deep subsurface > Groundwater | place...
CTAAAAATAACAGGGCAACCCAAAAGACCTGCTGTTTTATAAAAAAAGCAATAGTCACAAGTAAAAAGGAAATAAAAAAATTGTATTTGAGAATATTCTTGGCTTTGGCATTTAAAAATTTATAGAAGAAGTACAAAGCCCACAAAATAAATGGCGTCTGCACCAAATCAAACCAAAGACCATTGACACCAAAAGGGATCGAGAGAACCGCAAAAAAAACAACTGATGATAAAGCGAAAAGTTTATTTTTGAACACTTTTTGTGAAATTATATATATCGAAAGATCGATAATTAAAATGATTACCCAAGTTAAAATCTGATACGGAGGCGGCAAGTATCCAAAAAATTTGGCAAAAATGGCCAAAAACCATGTCAATATCGGCGGGTAAGGATTAATGATGTCACGATAGAGCTGAAAGTTGTTGTTTAGAAGATACGGATAAACAACCATTTCCGGCCACAATGTAAAGCGGGTATTTATTAATAACAGCAGATGAACCAAAAGAGGTATCAGAATTATCATCTAGGATTGTAAAGATTGAGAATTTTTCTGCGGGTTTCTTTAACTGGCGTTTGCACTAAAGAAATTAAAAATTCGAAATTAGATCTTTTTTCCCAAGGTGACGGGATTATATTCGGGGTTTTTTTATTAAAGACTTCCGGGTATTTAAAATTTTTAGAAAAAGAGAGACCAAGTTCCATTTTCGATTTTTTAAGTCGATTTAATACGTGTCTATCCATTGCTCTTGTATCAGATCTGGTTAAATAAGTTGTGTGAAAATAACGGTTTTTCAAAAATAATAGACGTTTTCCTCCATAATTTTGAATCGGAATACCATTCTTGTCACAATATGCCTCAAGCGGATACTTCCCCTTAATATGAAGTCCGGGAATTGATTTTCTAAAAACGCGCAGGTTTGCCCATCCTTTGTAATCTTTAGGGGCATATGGCCAATGGTAATGAACCGACTCCGGATGATAATGATAAACGTCTCCTACCAAATTCCAAGCCCTGACAACTACCCCCCACTTGGATTTATCTACATTTTTAATTTTTCCGACAAGTTCTTTTTTTGTTTGTTTCAGCCAAACTTCATCCCCATCCAGAATCAAAAACCACTCTGTTTTTGTCCTAGACAGCTGCTCTTTCCTTAATTGCGCAAGCCCTTTGGCATCTACTTCACCTTTTTCCTCAAAAATTATTTTTTTGCTTTTAATGGTTTTTATGATATCTACAGTTCTATCAGATGATCCAGTGTCATAAACTAAAACCCTGTCAGCAATATCGAGAATCGAATTGAGGGCAAACCATATCCACCGCTCTTCGTTTTTAATTACACAATGAACCGTTAGATTGCTCTTCATTTGAGTCTCCAGAAGCTGTAGATTGCCAAAAGCAAGAAGGTCACTCCTTCGGCAATAGAGTAAGAAACTGCAGCTCCGACAGCTTGCATTTTAGGAACTAAAAAATAAAGCAGTGCGGCAAAAACAACAAGCCGAAGTGCGGTAATAAAAAAAGTAACCTGCGATTTGCCAAAGTAATAAAGAATGATTGCGGAAGGAACCGTGCCGGCGAAAAAGAAAATAAAACCTAAAGTTAAAATCCTGAAAAGTTCAGCAGATCCCGAAAAGCTGCTGCCGAAAACAAGTGAGATTATAGGCACTCCGACTATCGCAAGTACAACGAGAAATGCGGACATAATCACAACAATCCCAAAGGATTTGAAAGCAAATACTCTAGTTTTTTCTTTCGTGTCAAAAGAAGTAAAACGGGGAGCTAAAACTCTTGTGAAATTACCGGCGAACTGATAAACAAATGTGAGAATTTTAAACGGAGCGGCATATAATCCTGTTTGGCTGGCACCTGCAGATTTTAATAGAAAATAATTATCCAAGGGAATTGAGGCAATTATCAATGAAAGCGCAATCCAAAGATTATAATTTAAAAAAACGAGCGGATTTTTGACGCTTTTACTTTTTAATTCAAAAGGTAAAAGTACTTTTCCGACAATTACCGAAATAATCGTTGTGAAGAAAAAAATAATTGTTATCAAATAAAGTCCGATAGAAAAAAACACAGCAGCGATTGCAAGAATTACAAGCTTAGATAGATTTGAGCTGATATTAACTAATGAGGCCTTAACAAACTCTTTTCTTGCTTGAAGCGCAGCAACATAAAAGTTTGTAAAGAGAATAAAAATCGTAGAAATAAAAGCAATTCTTAAAAGTGGAGTAATTTGGTTGTATCCGAGTAAATTTGCCAGGAGTGGAGAGATTAAAAATCCCATTCCTGCTGTTAATAAACCTAGCACAAGATAAGCCTTAAAGGCTAAAGCAAGATATGGGTTATTTTTTTCTTTGCCTGATACAAATCTTAAAATTCCCGAATCGATTCCAAAATTGGCAACATTTATTGCCAAAATCCCCGTTGCAACAACGGTTGCAAATATTCCAAAATCCGAAGGGCCAAGAATCCTTGGTGCAAGAATAAAGAAAATCCCGCCCGCGAGAACATTAATCAATGTACCCGTAAAAACAACGGCAGTATCTTTACTTGTTTGAGTCAATAATAAGCTTTTAAGAAGCACAGAATGCAGTATATAATTTATGCTAATAATTTTACACAACTTAAGTTTACTAATTCAGCTTTAGTAAACTTACTTGATGTATTGGTGACACTTTAAAATCAATTCTTTCTTCTATTTTTGTATTTAGAAATTCGAAATCTTTATTTTTATTTAAAAGTAAATACAAACCATTTGTTCCGTCGCGTTCTCTTTGCAAAATTTCTATGTCTCTTTCGACTTTAATGTTTTTGCTTGTGACGTAAAGAGCAAGACCATAGCTATAAAGCGTACTATCAATACTAACTACTTCAACAGAAGAATATTGAATAGCCTGTAAATCGAGATAGGATGCGATTTCTTCTAATTTATTACCGGAAGTCCAGTCTTCGTAAAATTGAAACACGTCCTCCTTGGCCATAATATTCTTAGGATTTTTGAAAAAACTCATAGTCGAACTCAAAGTTGTTAAAAAAACAACTGCCAAAACACAATAACCTGCCAATTTATTTTTTTGGAAAGTGAAATGCAGGGAGTGAGAAACGAAAATTATTAATAACGGAGAAAAAATAAGAGTGTACCTAGGGAAATAAATTTTGGAAAAAGCTAAGGAGGAAAAACCTACCACTACAAAAATTATGCCAAATACTCGTGAGTTATTTCTTTTTTTTGGAAATAAGAAAGAAATAAATAAACCAAAAAGAGCGGTAACTAGTAGAAAATCAGGATAGTATGCCCTCATCCAGTGAAAAGTTAACCATAAATTCTTTTTAAAATTGATAAAAAATAAATGATAGTCTTTTGTAATAAATGCATAGTCAGCAAGAAATGAAATTGAAGATTCTTTAAACGGCAAAAATATCAATAAAAATACCAAGAATGAAACAGTCAAAGCACAAAGAATTTGCACTAATTTCTTATTAATTCCTTTTTCATTAAATAAAGCTGCAATCAATAGAGCCGGAGCCAGAAGGGCGGTAATTTGTTTTGTCAAAAGGGCTAAAGTAAAAGCAACAAAGAACAGTAATAGGTAAGAAATATTTTTGGTTTTAAGGTAGAAGTTTTTTACAATTTGGAAATGATGGATTATTCTTCCACAATTTAAGACACCTGCTTGACTACCGGTATGAAAATTTGGCGTTTCGCCTTGTAAAAATAGTGAAAGGCTATAAACAGAAAAAAGTGCAAAAAAAACCATGAGGGTATCCAGCATGGCTAAAGTGCTGTATACGATAACTATTGGTAATAGCATATAGACTATTACCATCCAAAGGCTGAACTTTACTTTTAGGTGCAAATGAAGAATGTGATGTAAAAGAATGGCTGTAAACAATCCAAAAAAAACGGAAACTAATTTCCCGGCAAAAATTTGGTTTGGGGTAATAAATGAAAGAACTGTAGCTAACCAAGAAAATAAAGGGGCAATTCCGACTTTAAGCGGGCCGGCTAATTTCTCTACAATTGGCTTTGAAGATAAACTCCACTGAGTATGAAAAGTTTCATCTTCGAACAGAGGTATTCGAAATAAAAATGGCAGAGTTACAGTCAGGTAAATTACTACGATGGAAACTGTAGGAAAAAGTCGTTTGAGTGTTGTGTAATTCATAAATTATTTCAGCCAGCCTGAAGAATTGTCTAAAACTACCACCTCAATGTTGCCAAAAATTCTATTTTTAACTTCATGAGCTTTAAAACGCGCGTATTGTTTGTACAAAGAATCCGTTTCTCGTACAAAATCGTGAGTGACAAATGCAACAACAGTTTCAGGATGGTTCGCCGAAACTTTTGTAGTGCCGTAAAGATGAGCAAGGTTTGGATCAACATAGGATTTTACAGGTTCTCTACCAAAAACAGCAAACAGATACCTGTATCCCCCATATTTCCAGCAGGTTGATAGCGAATCCAACGAAAAATCCCTATTCCCTATTTCTTGCATTGTATATTCAACTGCTTGACGCTTATAAGTTAAACCCATGCTGTTTTGGATAGAAAAAAGTTTTTGTAAGTTAAAAAATAGGAAGCCTGCAAGAACTATCAACCAAATTTTCATTGGCAGTTTTGCGACTAAAAAAGCAAGAATAATTAAAAATATTCCAAAAAGACCTGCGATGTAGTGTTCAAAAATGTCGGATTTGAAAAGAGTACCAAAAATCTCGATGCCTAAAATATATAAAAGGATTAAAATTGCTATAACTTTAAATTGAAACTGTTTTTTAAAAAGCCAAATCAAAGATATCAAGATGATAATTGTTGATAACAAAATAAAAACAGGTGGAATTGCCTGGTATTTCCCATCGACGAATACTGGACAATAGGTATAATTTTTAGCTATTTCGTTATCACCAAATGTATAAATTAACCGGGAAAAAGTCTCCGGGAAAATTAAAAAATTATCCACAAATCCCTGAGGATTGGCAGCAGGATGTTGTTTGCCTTGTTTGAAATATTCAAGAGCAGGCTTAATGTTTGCAAGATTGTGAGTCAAATCAAAAACAACAATGGGAACAAAAGAAACAATAACAAGAAATAAAGCAACCAGTGTACTTTTTTTGATCGGGATTTTGTAAAAAATCCAGACAACTGAAGCCAAAAGTACGAATATCAAATTTGACGGGTCTGCATGAACTGCCAGCGCCAAAACTGCCCCCAGCAAATACGTAAAATTTTGATTGCCTTTGACAATTTTATAAAGACTGTAGATTACAGTAAGTGAAACCAGAGGACCCCAATATAATGCCCAGAGATGACGATCGTAGACATTGGCAAGATATGAAAATGTCCAGAAAGAAGCAGCCAAAAATCCCACCCTTTTGCCAAAAAACTCTTTCCCGACAAAATACATCATGAAGGTAGTTAGGGACGCAATTGTTGCACCTGCATATCCCCAAATAATCGGATTTAATTTGCCAATGAAAAGTAAAAAAGCCAAAAACCAGTAAAAGTATGGCGCCAAATGAAAACCGAATGGGGTAACACCGCCCAAAAAAGAAATGTCGCCAAACTCGATCAATTTTCTACCGACAAACGCCGGTACTTCCTCATCAAACGAAAAATAAAATAGTTCTTCTAATTTGTAAATTCTAAGGAGAAAAGTTAAAAAAATCAGCAACAATATTGACCAAAACTTTAGTATTTTCTGGGTCATTTCTTACAAACGAATAACGTAGTTGAACCAGGAAATAATCTGCAAGGACGAAAGGTTTTTACTTCAAATCCACTTTTCTCTAAAAAATTTTTGAGATTGTAATAACTCCAATAGCTTATTTTGTCCTGAGGATACAAAATAAAATCCCAAAAACGGGAAAGTCTACTTCTAACAAATTCACTTGAGTCTATTTCTTTAACCACTAAAACTCCACCATCTCTAAGTTCTTTGAATATCCTCTTCAAGAGATCTTTCTGATCCTTTAAGTTTAAATGATGAAGAACGTCAGAAATAATAACTCCTGACAAACCCTTGAGAGAAACATCTCTGATGTCGGCATTTTTAAAATAAAGATTTTTGGTTTTGTGTTCGGAGAGTCTTTTTTTATCTGAATCGATCCCGATTATTGTTCTTTTTTTATTTCTGGCAAGATATTTAGAAATAACACCTTCGCCACAACCAAGATCAAAAATTTGGCCTTTCCCTGGTAAGCTCTCGTCAATCTCTTCAAGAGGCAGAATCGCTTTTCTCAAAAAGTCATATAAAACCATCTATTTAATCTTGCGGATAATTTTGGCAGGTACCCCGCCAACCAAAGTTCTTGCAGGCACATTTTTTGTGACCACACTGCCTGCCGCGACAAAAGACTCCTTACCAACAATTACTCCGGGTAAAATAATGGAGCCTGCGCCAATAACGGATCCGCTTTTAAAAACGACAGGTTTGGAAAATTTAGGGAAGTATCTCTGCATGCGGTGATCTTTATAGCCGACATTTTGATGAGTTAAAATCGTAACTCTCTGGGCAATTGTTACCTGATCTTTTAAAACGACCCGTTCATAAAGATCAATTAATGTCTCATCACCAATAAAACATTCATTACCGATTTTTAAAACGCCGGGGCCGCCATAATGCCAATTGAAAAATTTAACGCTCATCAAAATAGAATCCTTGCCAACTTTTACACCCAAAAGGATTAAGAAATATTTTCTAAAAGGAGGAAGGTTAAATACATGGTCAAACAACAAGTGATACAAAGAACTTACCAAACTAAAAATAATAAATTTCAAAATTCTTTTTGCGCCAATTTCCTCAATTGCTTTCATACATATACTTTTACAAAAGTTTTTCTATCCTAATAAAGTATCCTCTTATAAGTTTTGAGGAAAAGTAAAGAAGTGCCGTAAGAATCGGATAGAAAAACCGATAAGAAAGAACCGGATAGAAAAATATCGATAAATACGAAGCGATAGCAGATGAAAAAAATAATAAATCCAGGAGTTGTCTTTTTGAATTAAAACAAAAAATCTTTATAATTCCGAAAATGCCAAGAATAAAAAATACGAACCACCAATGATGCCGAGTTAAATCTTCAATAAAGGCAATATGTGATCTTTTAATGGCATCGCTCATGTAAGTTACAGTTTCAAAGAAAGTATAATCCCTTTGGAAAAGACCGTAACTGTTTTGAGTATAATTAATTGTTCCCAGAAGAGTACGCTGCTTTGTAACCGTCGAAATTAAAAAATAAATACCCACGACTATTAAAGTGAATATAATTAATTTTATTCCTCGAATTATTTCCTTATTCCGAATCCTAAACAATGTCATTAGTGATAAAAGAATAATTAGTAATGGTAAAATAAACAAACTCTGTTCTCTGTTTAATAAAGATATACTTAAACTCCCTGAAAAAAATATTAGCAACTTACTCTCCCCTTTCTTAATATATTTATAGATTATAAATAATAGTAAAAGCCAAAAAGCGAACCCGATTGTATCAGTCAGAAAATATGTCGACCAATCAAGAAACGGATAAAATGAGATCAATAGAGATGTTGAAAAAATCGCAAAAAAGAAAGAAAGTCCTTGTCTGAAAATATAGAAAGAAAGAATAATACTTGCAATGTAAGCAACGAAAACGGGTATCACGAAATCCAAAAATTCATTTGATGCGAATAAGCTTACAAAAGCAGCCAACAGTGGATATAGGGGTCTTTTTGTAAAAAATGAAAGTGAATTTCTGTATGCTTCATCATTTGAAAAAAAATTTACAGTAATATCGTCTACACCTTTTAAATCTACCTGAGAAACAACTTTTTGACGAGCAAGATCATAAGAATCACCTTTACTTTGATAAAAAATATGTTTATAAAAATAGCTATCCGAAAGATATGGGGACTTGTGACGTAGGATTAAAAGATACTGGACGGTGGAAAATATAAGGAGTAGAAACAAGGCTCCGTACTTGTAATAATATGACTTAATTGTAATTTTTGTTAGCCTTTTTAAGTACATATTTCCCCAGGTAATAAACTAAACACAATTGCAAGGTAAGATTCACAACCACAATTAATAAGATGGGGGGTCCTTTGAGTAATTTTGGTTTGTATTGACTTACTTGGGTAACAAACTTATCTAAGCTTGAAGTATCATAGTAGGAACCGGACACATGATATAGAGATAAATCGTTAAAGATCATCATTAAAATAGATATAAAAATAACTCCAAAAATAGCATACTTCTGAAGAATTACTCTAAATATTTGCCAAAGTCCCATTAATAATATTGTAAGGTGAGCAATAACAAGAGGAAAAAAATATCTTCCCTGAATTCCGAATGAATATCCACTATTTCTGTAAAAAAAGTAATCCCAAGTAATTAAAATCCAAAAATAAAGCAAAGAGCATAAAACAAAAAAAACTAGGCAAGCTAATTCTATTTTTGTTCTCCTTAACTTATCAAAAATATTAACAGCTATGCCAATGCCAGCCAGAAGTAGCAAGACTTTAATAATTCTATAGAATGTTAATGGCATAGTTAAAGATAACCATTTGTAAACTCCCCAGTACCATACGAAAGTTTCTCGATAAAATTTACTAAAGCTGCTTGTTAGATATGAAATATAGCTTAAGTTGAAAAGCTCGCCAAATTTAAGAGAAGTCAACTCATGAATTCTAAAACTGCTGATTATGGGAATTTTGGTTCCAAATAATGTAAAGAAAATAAATACAGAGATGGTTAATGAGAAGAAAATAATAAGCGCTTTCCATTCTTTTTTAATTAGAATTGTCCTAGTTATTAATGCAGTCAGAACCATCGGCACAGAAAGTAAAAATTGCTGCCGAGTCATTATTCCAATTAAGGTAACTGCAACAAAGAGCGCTATATATTCCTTTCGAAGTCCGTTTATTACAATTTTAAGGCCAATATAAATCATTATTGTAAACAGTAAGTTCACTAACGAGTCAGGAAGTATGCCGCTCGAAGAATAAACTAACATTGGTTTGAAGGCTACAAGAGATGATAAAACTAGACTTAGGCCATAATATTTGTAAAAAATAATTTTACCTATTTTATAGGTCAGAAAAATGGTTCCAATAAAAATTGCCGCTGACATTACTCTAATTGCAAAAATTCTCACGAATAAATTTCCAGTGTAAAAGAGTTTATATACGACAGAGGACATAATATAATAAATTGGCGGATTGAATGTGGATTCGTGTTTTACCAATGTTGTTCTGGATGAGATTGGAAGATTTATAATTGATTCCTCGAAAAGACCAGTTTTAGTTTCAGAGAAGTCTATTTTGTACTCGGGGTGATAAGTATATTTGTTGTTTCCAAACCCATCTCTTTGGGTTCCTAAAATTTTCTCTGACAGTGCAATCTCATAAGATGTGTCGACGTTGTTAATAGGGACTTTTCTCAGCTCTGCTATGTCTTGTACCTGTGCGAAATGTGCCTGTTCATCGGGATATTGCCAAACAGGAATTAAAACTATCCATGTAAGTGCGTTAAAAAAAGCTGCAATTAGAAGCAATTTTAATATTTTAGACACGGGAGTATTATATAGCTTGAATGAATTTTAAAACCATATTTTTGAGAAATATTATTGTTTTTTCCCTTCTTTTTAGCATCACTTTCTCCATTTTCTACAAATCACTTGATGTCTTTTTTGTACAGGATGATTTCATATTAATTAACCACTTTTCTCAAAACAGTCTTTGGCTAAATTTCACGCAGATTTTTGCTTTCCCCAATATTTCGCATTGGCGTCCCTTACAAAATTTATACTTTTTAGTTGTGGGAAATTTGTTTGGCAGATTTTATCCAGGTTATCACGCTTCTATACTGATAATGCACGTCATTTTAGCCTTTGTAATTTTTAAGGTTTTAAAGCTTTGGACAAAAGATAGAAATGCTTCGTTTCTAGGCGCAATTGTCTATGCCATACATCCTTCCCATTTCGTTTCAATCTTCTGGATATCGGGATTTGCTACCTCCATCGGACCTCTATTTTTAATTTCATCTTTTTACCTATATTTGGAAGGTAAAAAAAACTGGACTTTGCTGCTTCTTGTACTTTCGCTTCTTACATCCGAAGCAATGGTTGTTGGAGCTGTAATTTTTTTAGGTTACGAGTTTCTTGTCAAAAGGAAAAAAATGGAGAAATTGTTTTTGTTAAAAGTAATCGCAATTTCTTTGACATTTTTGCTTTTGAAATTTCTCTTTTTGACACCAAGTGCAACATTTAAAACATATCCTCTTGAAATTTCAAAAGATACCATTACTGCACTCCGTTATTATTTTCTACGAACTTTAGGGTTTGCCGAAACCTCGCAAGACACTTTTACATCGAAAGTTTTAATTGTATGGATTGCATCAATTACCATTACCATCTTAAGAATTTTTAATGGTGACAACAAAAAATTTATTTTGTTTTTCACATTATCTGCTTTTGCTGGCCTGTTTCCTTATGTCTTAATACCAAACCATCTTTCACCTCACTATTTGAACATCTCAATCTGGGCTTTTGCTTCTACAGTTACCTTTGGATTCGTGTCATTGAAACCTTCTTTAAGGTTAATTTTTGTCCTTACATTTGTTTTTACGTCTATATTAAACATCCAGCTGACTTATAAAAACAATTGGGTTATTAAAAGAAGTGAGATCGCAAAACTTTATGTTGAAAAAATTGAAAGTGAGAATCCCCCGACCGGAACTTTGTTAATCTTTGATGATTCCTCTATCTCAACTTCGTCTGAAGCGTACTTCGCGCTCGGAACCGGAAAAGCTTTGGAGTTTTGGTTCGCTAGGAAAAATTACAAAACTTGCTTTAGTGCATTTGAGAATTGCCCAAGTAATAACTAAAATGTATCCATGTCAAAGATCGATCTTTCCATAATTGTCCCCTGCTATAACGAAGGCCCAACGTTTACAAAAAGTGCTTACAAAATTATCCGAGAATTAAAAAAAATAAATCTAGGATGGGAAATTATTTTTGTCGAAGATAAAAGCCAAGATAACACAAAAAGCGCAGTAGAGAATCTGATCAAAAAAATTGAAAATTCGAGGGCAATTTATCACAGGCAGAATGAGGGCCGAGGAAAATCGGTTTCAGACGGCATAACGAGCGCAAAAGGTAAAATTTGCGGGTACCTTGATGTTGACTTAGAAGTTTCGCAAACATATATCCCGATATTTTTAGAAGAGATTAAAAAAGGGTACGCTATGGCTGTTGGCAAGCGATTTTACGAAGGTGGCCTGAAATCACTACCCAGATTTCTCGCCTCCAAAGTTTATGCTTTGATTGTCAAAACTACTCTTAAAGTGCCGATTGAAGATACGGAGGCCGGTTACAAATTTTTCAATAGGGAAAAAATACTTCCGATTTTAAAAAAAACAAAAGATAATCATTGGTTCTGGGATACTGAAATTTGCGCAATTGCTTATTATGCGAATTTGAAAATTAGTCAGGTTCCGGTACTTTTCAAAAGAAGATTGGAAAAGAAATCAACAGTGAGATTAATTCCCGATACCGTCGACTACATAAAGAAGCTCATAAAATTTAGGTCCCAACTTCCGCAAATTGCCAAAGCAAATGCCAAATAAACAAAATCAATTTTTAATCCCGCTTCACAAAACTTTCTGGGGCAGGGAAGAAGAAAAAGCAGCTATAGCGGCTATGAGAAGCGGTACCGGCGTTGGGGATCTTGCCTTCAGCGAAGCTCTAGCTAAAGAAATTTCAAAAAAACTCGATGTTTCCTACGTTCTTCCAACCGGTTCGGGAACTGCAGCTTTAGAGCTTGCGTGTGCATTACTTTTAAAGCGAGGACATGAAGTAATTCTACCAAGCTTTACATTTTCCTCTTGTGCAAATGCAATTCTTTTGGCTGGGGCAATGCCCGTTTTTGCCGATATCGATATTAATACTTACAATCTGGACCCGGTTGAAATTGAAAAGAAAATCACCAAAAAGACCAAGGCAATCATGGTAGTGCATTATGCGGGAATGGCATGCGCGATGGATAAAATAATGCAAATCGCAAATGAAAATAATTTATATGTTATTGAAGATGCTGCTCATGCATTGGGTGCTTCCTACGGCGGAAAAAGCTTAGGCACAATTGGCAATGTAGGCTGTTTCTCCTTTCATGGAACAAAAAATGCGGCAAGCGGCGAGGGAGGAGCTTTTGCCACAAATGATAAACAAATTTTTAAAATCGCTGAAATTATAAGAGAAAAAGGTACCAACCGCTCATCATTTATGAGAGGTGAACGTAAAAAGTACTCTTGGGTAAAGGTGGGAAGAAGCTTAATACTTTCCGATATTTTGTCGGCGATTGCCCTTGAACAAATTAAAAAACTCGACAAAATAACATTGCTCAGACGCAAAAATTCCGAATATTTTCTGAAGAAGTTAAAAAAAATCTCTTCAAAAATTATCTTGCCGCGTATTTCAGAAGGTACCGATCCGAATTGGCATATTTTTGCAATCAGAGCTCCGAGACTGCTTAGAGATAAAATAATTAAAGCCTTAAGAAACTACGGAATCGAAGCATCATTCCATTATCTTCCTCTCCATCAATCCCAGATGGGGAAAAAGCTTGGCTGCAAAACCAAAGATTTACCGGTGTCAGAAGAAGTCGCTTCTACATTAATAAGACTACCCATGCATCCCAAACTCACAAAATCTGAAATCGACTATATAGTAGCGGCACTTGAGAAAATCCTTTAGTATTGATTTCAGATGAACAAAACCACATTAGTAACAGGCGGCGCTGGATTCATTGGAAGCCATCTATGCGACAGATTAATAAAAAACGGCAAGAAAGTAATTTGTCTTGACAATTTGCTAACAGGTTCGCAAAAAAACGTCGCTCAACTTCTTACCAATAAAAACTTTTTCTTTATCAAACAAGACGTCTGTGAGCCTTTTGTATCCCGCAAATTTGCAAAGATTGACGAAATCTATCACCTA
>Ga0209541_10012729_pt1 | contig 12972 bp, 15 predicted proteins | sample RifCSPlowO2_01_FD_184027 | JGI IMG/M metagenome (GOLD analysis project Ga0209541, IMG submission 184027) | Groundwater microbial communities from Rifle, Colorado - Rifle CSP2_plank lowO2_0.1 (SPAdes) (version 2) | ecosystem: Environmental > Aquatic > Deep subsurface > Groundwater | place...
CGCCAAAGCTTTTCTTCCTAGATAGGGAATCCTCGCTCCGTAGCGAAGCGGAGGAGTTGCCCCGCAGGGCAACCCTTTAGGGTGAGGAGGATGTCAAATTTCATTATAAAATAGTCTCATTTCTACTTCCTTACCCAAACTTTGCTTTTGAGAAACAACGAATTTGGCACGTATAAAATATCTCCTTTTGGCGTTTTAATTTCCGTTTCTAAGTACCTTATTTTTTCCACAACTCCTTCAATTTCCCGCACATTGACAGAGTAACCATCTTTCACTTTACCTTGATGCTGAAGAATTATCCACGCTACAAAATTAGGGATCACATCTTTTAAACCAACGATGAAAGTTAAAATCACGAGCATAAGCACCGCCCCCACAATTAGGTAAAGAACGATGGAAGTAATTCCTAATCGATTAAGAAAGAAAACAATTGTTATCAAATAAATAAGGCTGGCCGCAATATGGCTTACAATTGATTCGATATCGTAGGGTATGTTTACTTTATTCATAACTTTATTTAATCCAATCTCTTTAAGAAGCCGATGGAGAAATTTTTTTGCCAGGAGGCCCAATGCAAAACCGACCAACAAAATGACAATTCCCACTGCTAGCGTATACACATAAGACTGTGCAGTACCAAATAGCTCCGGCATAAAGAAATAAGGCGGTTATATTCTTTATAAACATTGCGAAAAATTCCTTCCTTTTTCGCCGATAAGTATTAAAAAGGAAATCTTTCCTCTCCCTGCGAGATGGTCAATTATCAAGAACAGATTAAAGCGCTTCAAGAAGAATTACGCAAAACAAAGTACAATAAAGCTACTCAAGGTCATATTGGTTTAGTTAAAGCGAAAATTGCCCAACTAAAACTGAAACAAGAAGCTCGGTCTCAAAAAAAAACAGGCCAATCTGAACATGGTTATTCTGTCCGCAAATCAGGCGATGCTACAGTTTTACTGCTGGGATTTCCTTCCACTGGTAAGTCTACTCTTCTCAATGCTTTAACAAGCGCTCATTCCACAGTAGCAGCATACGCGTTTACTACCCTTACGGTTATACCGGGAGTTTTGGAATATAAGCAAGCCAAAATTCAGATTCTCGACGTTCCAGGTATTGTCAGTGGCGCAGCTTCCGGTAGAGGACGAGGAAAAGAGGTTCTTACTGTCATCCAGAATGCTGATCTCGTCTTAATTCTCATTGATATCCATAATCCAGAACAGTATCCAGCCATTATGAGGGAAGTTTGGGAAGCTAAAATTCGTCTTAATAAAACTAAACCAGAAGTTTTTATTACCAAAAAACCGCGGGGAGGGATTCTTCTCGGTAAAACTGTCCCTCTCGATATCGATGATGAAACCTTACGCAATATCCTTCGTGAATTTCGTATCATGAACGCCGATGTCCTTATTCGCAGCGTTATCGACGTTGACGATTTTATTGACTGCATTGAATCGAATCGCAAATATCTCCCGGCGATAATATGTCTTAACAAGATTGATCTTGCCACCGCAGAAGAAGTTGAACGCATGAAACACGAATTAAATGCCGACATCGCCATTTCCGCTGAGAAAGGAATTAATATCGAAACCCTTAAGGAATTAATCTTCCAGAAGCTTGATTTCATGCGCGTCTATCTTAAAGAACCACGAAAAGAAGCCGACTTAAAAGAACCATTGATTATGAAACGAAATTCAACCATCGAAACAGTCTGTAATAAGCTTCATAAAGACTTCTCAAAAAAATTCAAATTTGCCAGAGTGTGGGGAGCATCAACAAGATTCCCTGGGCAAAAACTCATGCTGGGGCATGTCTTACGGGATAGGGACATTTTAGAGATTCACTTACGTTAAACATATGTATTAAGTCTGTGTGTAGACCGTGCCAATTCACGAGCGATATAATCCGGAATACGTAGACCTGTGGAGAGGGACGGCTCCTGCGGAGAGGCGCCCCACTATCTTCGTCGCTTACTGAAAGCGAGTCGGCACTGTCCACGAAAGAGCAGACTTAATACATACCATTAAGCAGCTCTTTTCCTAAAAATTTCTCTTAAAGACTCCGGTTTTCGTAAGTATGTAGGAATACAATCTTCCAACTTTTGATTCTTGCTATGAAAAGGGTAAATTCGACAATTCCTTGGGCGAGAATCATAGATGGAACAAATAAACTCTTCTCCTTTTCTTTTGAGAAACATACAGACATTCTTTTTTTGTCTGAGAGTATCTTTCGTAGTATGGCCTCTTTCCAAAGGATCGTAATCCAGAAAGTCCTTTCTTTGGTAACCTACACTTTCAATTCTTCTGATATCTTCCTCATCAACTTTGACTATTGGTCTGCAACATTCACCGCATTTCGTGCATTTGAACATTTTTTTATTTAAGAAACGTTGCTGCGGCTGTAGTCCTAAAAGATCATCTTTAAGTTGTTGCTCATTCTGAAATGAGATTGTTTTTAGGTCAGGAAAATGCTGATTAGTTATAAAGATAAAAGAAGGAATGGCAATATTATCAATTCGATCAAAAATTCCGTCATCAAAATAACGTTCTAAGCCCTGGATGAGACTTTTTTCACCTACGAAAGATAAAGTATAACGTTTGAATAAAAATTCAAGGAGTTCTTCTGAAATCAATCCTATTTCTTCCTTCTTAAGATAAAAAACAAGTACATTCATTCCCATATCATTGAATAAACCCCTCATTTAATATAACTCTTACCCTCTTTTTATTTGTCACTACTAAATATTTATAAAAAATAGGGGTCAAATTATTCCCATGTGCGGCATTATCGGTATTTGTCATTATCCAGAAGCAGAGAAACAGGTAAAAATAGCTCTCACATTATTACAGAATCGAGGAAAAGATGGCTCTAAATTCCTCTCCATCGATTCTCATACCGTAGTAGGTCATACGCTCCATGCTATCATAAATACTGTTTCCCAACCTCTTCGAGGGAAAGGTGTTCTTGTGGCGAACTGTGAGATCTATAACTGGAAAGAATTGAAGGCCAAATACCACTTCAAAGCCCAGAATGATGCCGAATTGTTGCTGCAATTTCTTGATAAATTTGACATCACCAAAATAGAGGAACTTGACGGTGTTTATGCCTTTGCTTACTGGCATGATGGGAAAATATACTTAGCGCGAGATCTCCTTGGCGAGAAACCATTGTGGTTTACATATACTACCAATGGGTTTGCCTTCGTCTCAGAGAAGAAGGTTTTGGAAAAATTAGGACATCTTGATATTGAAGAACTGAACCCGCGGCATATTCTGATATACAATACGAAAACGAAGAAATTACAGGACCGCGAACGTGAATTCTTTACCTACGTGCCAGAACACCAACTTTCTCAGGAACAGCTGCAGAAACAAACCGAAAAACTATTGGATGAAGCCATTGCCAAACGAATTCCTTCTCAAAAATTTGGCCTCCTTTTCTCCGGAGGTATTGATTCTACATATTTAGCTCAATATTTTAAAGATAAAGGTTATGATTTCACCTGTTATACCGCTGTTTTAGAAGGAGAGGGAAAAGAAGCATCAGATTTCCTCTCTGCCAAAAACGTCGCCAAGAAATTAGGTTTAAAACTAAAAATCAAGAAAATATTTCTCTCCCAAGTTCTTTTATACCTTGAAAAAATTGTTCCTCTCATTGAAGATTCTAATGTCGTAAAAATAGGAGTCGCTCTTCCCTTCTACTTGGCCTGTGAAATGGCCAAAGAAGATGGATGTAAAGTTATTTTTTCCGGTCTCGGCAGTGAAGAAATTTTTGCCGGATACGAACGACATAAAAATTCAAACAATATTAATCAAGAATGCCTTTCTGGGTTGCGCAAGATCTACGAAAGGGATTTATACCGTGATGATGTCATAACCATGGACAATAGCCTTGAATTACGACTTCCTTTTTTAGACAAAAAATTAATCGAATTCGCTCTTAAAATCCCAGGGAAATATAAAATCGTAGATAATGTTACGAAACTCATTCTCCGAAAAATCGCTTTAGAAAAAGGAATTCCTGAAGAGTTTGCCTTCCGTAAGAAAGTGGCCGCCCAATACGGTTCAAAATTTGATTACGCTCTCGGAAAATTGGCAAAAAAAAATGGTTTTTCAACCAAGTCTTCATACCTAAAGCTTTTTTACCCTTCACATAACTTAAAGCTTGGTCTCCTTTTTTCTTCTGGAAAAGACTCTCTCAGTGCCGCTTCCATCATGAAAAAACAAAATTATGAACTAACATGCCTTATTCATCTTCAAGCTAAGAATAAAGTTTCCTATATGTTTCAAACGGCTGGAACGGAATTAATAGAATTGCAAGCCGAAGCTATGGGATTGCCAATACTTATTAAGCAAACCGCAGGAAAAAAAGAAGAAGAGCTTAAAGATCTCGAAAAAGCTATTAAAATAGCAAAAGAGAAATACAAAATTGACGGCATTATTACTGGAGCTTTATTTTCTACCTATCAACGTGATCGAATTGAAAAGATTTGTGATAAATTAGGTCTTAAGATTTTTTCTCCGTTATGGCATAAACCTCAAGAACAACATTTACGAGAAGTTGTTGCCAAGGGATTCGAAGTTATTATTACCGCTGTAGCCGCTGAAGGGTTGGATGAAAAATGGTTAGGAAGGCAAATAGATGAGAAGATAATCCAAGATCTTCAAAAATTATATAATAAGAACGCCCTTAATGTTGCAGGTGAGGGCGGTGAATACGAGACCGTCGTGTTAAATTGCTCATTATTTAAGAAGAGAATAAAAATCATTAAAACAGAGAAGATAATGGAAGGGAAATGTAGTGGAACTTTGTTGATTAAAGAAGCCATTTTGGAGGAGAAATGAAAAAAGAAGAGATTATTAAGAACGTACAAAAATTTTGTTGGGAACCTTGGCTGGAGAGATCATTTAAAACTTTTATGGTTTCATTGTTCAAAGATAGTATTACCGGGCAATCCTTCGCTAGGATCGGTGTAAATGCTGAATGTGACGCCTGGGTACAGGAAAATGGGGTGTGGTATAAGAGTGAAGAAGTTTTTGATCATCTTGCGAAACAAATCGAAACGATTCTTAAGAATACCTCTATCTCTTCTATGACCTCTTCTTTAGAAAATCTTTATCAACAAAAAAAGAAACGAATTAAAGAACTGAGTATGGAGGTGAAAACCAATCCTCTACAACAATTGAAAGAAATTTACGAAATTTTAACAATCGTTGGAGCTCATATCTGGTTCGTCCACGGAGCAGATCATTATTATTCCAAAAAACTTCAGCAGGAAGTATCGAAATATGTTAAAGAAAACATCGGTGTGTTCATAGGAGATGCTAGTTTTCCCATTAAGAAAAACAAACATACTTTGTTTGAAGAAGCCATGCGAAATGGTACAAAACCTCAACAAATTGCAGATGAGTATGGTTGGATAAAAACTCGAGACGGTTTTTCAGAGCCATTCACACCTGAAGAAATTAAAAAGTGTATGAAGAATTTAGAAGCCATGCAACATCCTAAAAATGTAGAAGTACCTCTTCCTTTGCAACCTTTGTTTAAAGAAGTTCAAGAATTAGTCTATTACCGGACTCAACGAACAGACGTTTTTTATGAATTACTATTCTTAGCAAGACCGATACTCAAACGCGTCGCTGCCTACTATAATTTATCATTTCAAGAGCTTAAAAACTATCCAATCCAAACTCTACTCGAAGAAAAGCCTAAGAAGTATGACCCTTTCTACGCCATTTGTTACAAAGGCGAACTTTTATTTTCACAGACGCCACTAATTAAAGTGATAAACCAAAAAAAAGACCATGCCATTCATGGCGTCATTGCTCAAAAAGGAATTGTGCGAGGAGTCGTAAGAGTTGTTAAAAACCCCAGCGATTTAAACAAAGTGAAGAAAGGAGACATCCTAGTAACGCCTATGACTTTTCCCTCTTTTATTATGGCTATGCAACGAGCGGCTGCCTATATTACAGACGAAGGAGGTCTTACCTGTCATGCTGCAATCATCGCCAGAGAAATGAAGAAACCTTGTATCATAGGTACGAAAATAGCAACAAAGGTACTTAAAGACGGAGATTTTGTCGAAGTTGATGCCAACAAAGGCATCGTGAGAAAGCTAAAATGAAAACCGTCATGTGCTTCGGAACTTTTGATCTTTTACATCTTGGTCATATTCATTACTTCAAACAAGCAAAAAAGTATGGCGATTACCTTCTTGTTGTCATTGCCAGGGATTCTACGAAAGAACAGCAGCAAAAAGAAGCCATCTTCACAGAAAAAGAGCGTCAAGAGCTCATCAGCCAGCTTCGTCTCGTCGATGAAGTTGTTTTGGGTGATCCACAAGATCACCTTAAAATTATTGAAGAAAAGAAGCCAGATGTTATTTGCTTAGGTTACGATCATCCTATCAAAGAAGAGGAACTGGCAAAAGAATTACAAAAAAAGAATCTTTTTCCAATTATACAACGTATGAAACCGTATAGAATCAAGCGGCACAAAGGATCCCGTCTTCGCTCTCTTCTTTTTGATAATTTCTAGGCATAATCTTTAAATAGATACATTATTCCCTAAGAATAAAATCAGGAGGCGTCTATTATGAAACGTTTATTTTCAATAATCTCTTTACTAATTATTCTCGTGTTAGTTATAGGTGTTGTAGGGTGTTCTCAAGAAAAAATACCCACTACCCAGCCGACTTCACAAGTAAGAGAACCAGTAAAAGTAACTTCTCCAGAACCCGCAGATGAACCAACAAAAAAAACAATAGTTAAAGAAACAGCAAATACCGCTGTAAGCTCAGTTAAAGAATTTAATGTTGTAGCCACACAATGGAAATTTGATCCAGGAACAATTAAAGTTAAACAAGGCGACAAAGTGAAATTAATGATAAAGAGCGAAGACGTCCCTCATGGCTTCCGCCTTGCTGACTTTGACATCAGCGAACGTCTCAACCCAGGCGAAACTGTTAATGTAGAATTCACCGCTGACAAAAAAGGAACATTCAATTTCTTTTGTAGCGTTCCTTGTGGTGCTGGCCACGGAACCATGAAAGGGCAACTTGTCGTTGAATAATTTTTTCTTTTTTCATATTCCCCCAGTGAACACGAAAATTAATAAGATCTTTGAAAAATAGTCATAGCAATGTTTAAATAGGCCTTTTTCTTCTCATCCCAGATGAAATATTATCTCTTTTTTATTGTTATTACTGCACTCCTAGTTCTTTCTTCCTGCCAGCAAACGTCACCAGAAACTATTGCTTTCGCCAAATGTCTTACCGAAAAAGAGGCTAAAATGTTTGGTGCTTATTGGTGTCCTCACTGCCAGCGGCAGAAAAAAATGTTTGACGGTGCATTTAAGGAAATAACTTATATTGAATGTTCCTTGCCAGGAGGACAGGGTCAAACCGAAATCTGTCAGCAAGCCGGCATTGAATCATATCCTACTTGGGAATTTGCTAACGGGGAACGCCGCACCGGGGAACTTTCTTTTGAGCAACTCGCAACTCAAACAGGTTGTATTGCACCATGAGAAGATCCACTTTTTTTTTTGTATTCGTAATTATCCTAACCTCCTCATCCCTCTCGCATCTCGATGCCGGAGAGGATAAAGAAGTTGGCGATTATCTCGTTGATTTCAGTTATAGTCCCAAGGAAATAACGAAAGACAACAAAGCTCTTCTTACTTTTACCATCCTCGACAACGAAAAGAGAGATGTCATCGAATTTGATAAAGTCTGGGTGCGTATCGAAGAAAAAGAGAATATTGTTTTTACGGCCACTCTTTCTTCAGACTTAGATCAAGCTGTTCTTACTTATATCTTTCCTGAAGCCGGTGAATATTTGATAACCGCCAGATTCTTTAAAGATGAACAAAAAATGGTGGAAACTTCATTTACCCTTTCTGTAGAAGACGATTGGGTGGGATATGTGCTTCTTATTCTTTTTGTTCTTACTTTAAGTGTAATTATTTTACAACAAAAGAAAATTCAAGAAAAAAGAATGAAAAGAAAGTTCTAACTACTCAACTCTTGTTCAATAATTTGCTGAAATACTGAAAAAGGCTGTGCTCCCGAGATCACTTTTCCATTAACAAAGAATCCCGGCGTTCCTTGAACTCCCGCTTGCTGGCCGTCAAGGAAATCCTTTCTGATTTCGTTTGCCATCTGTCCTGAATCTAGACAGGAATTAAACTTTTCCATATCCAATTTTAAATCAGCCGCATATTGCTTAAATGCCGTTACTCCCCCGCTCACTCCCTCTTTAAAGAGCTTGTCATGCATTTGCCAGAACTTTCCCTGCTCTCCCGCGCATTCTGCAGCCTCTGCCGCTTTTTGTGCTTGCGTATGGAAACTTAGCGGGAAATCCCTATATACTAACTTTACTTTACCAGTTTTAATGTATTGTTCCTCAATTTGTGGCAAGGTTTGTTCGTAGAACCTTCCACAGAATGGGCACTCAAAATCACTAAATTCTACAATCGTTACTGGCGCATTTTTATCCCCTTTGATGGTATCATCATCAACAAGCTTCTTCATATCGACATTAGCTGCTGGCAACGGCTCTGGCGCCGCTCCATTTCCTGTTGGCGCTCCGGCAACAGCCGCCCCTTGGATAGTTCCCCCTATGCCTCCGATTTGCACGGCAATATAAAGAAGTAAAACCACTTGTATGACTGATGCTGCCAACAGCCATTTATTTGTTGCCTGACTACCGTCTTCATGATGCGAACTAGTGGTATGATGTCCATGAGAAGGATGGTGCTTCTCTTCAACACTTTCAACCGTTTTTCCTTCAGAATGTCCAACGTTACTTTCGGTATCTTCCATAGTAAAAACCTCCCCTTTATGCTTAATATAAATACCTCATTTTCCACTCGTTTATATAGATTATTGTACTCCAGCCTTCAAAGAAATAGTTTAGGTTGTAGCCGGTGCTACACGAATGCAGTGAGAACTTTTCAATAACGCCTGTACTCTAAAAGTTTTTAAGGAAACATTATTGTTTTGCTAGCTTTCTAGTATTTCTACATTAAAAGCAGAATAACACTCCTTTCTAAACTTCTTTACACGCTTTATATAAATTTTCGAACAACAAAGGAATTTCTTCCATCGTAACACTAGAAAAAGCGATCCGCAATAAGTTCCCCGTAACAAGTACGCCTGTGTCATATTTCTCTCGCAATCTTCTGCGAATAATCTCCGCTTCATGGTGTGGTTTAATACACATAAAATATCCGGAATTGAAAGGTAGAGCCGTGAATTCTTCTTTATAATGGGGATTTGCTTCCAAAACTGCCAATACTTTTCGATATCGCCTTTCGAGCAAAAGATCTTTTTCCTTTTTCTCTTTACTGAATCTGGGATTATTTAAAGTTTCTAAAACTAAAGATTGGGAGAGACGTGAGACATTAGAAATATCAGCGCGAATAGTTCCCGCCACTTTTTCTTCCAATGCCGTATAAATCTTTGCTGTCCATCCCAGGATGCCAAAGGTAAGAAAGCCAACTCGTAACCCCCAGGCATAAAGCTCTTTCGATGCTCCATCAATCTTTAAAGTCAGTATATTCTCATGGGCATCACATAATAAAGCAAACAGAGATTCTTTCATAAGTTCGGGCTCGTATTGTAACCCAAAATAAGCATCATCACAAATAACTACTAATCTCTTTCCCTGGTCCGCAGCACTCTTTAATAAAGTCACGATTTCCTCAGCTTCCTCTTTGGTTATCGTATACCCTGTTGGATTATTTGGGAAATTAAGGAGAACAATCTTCTTTTTTCCTTTGGTCGTGATCTTACTTTCCAATCCCTTAAGGTTAAATCTTCCTTTTTCAAATAAAGGGAACTCCTCTAAAACCGCGCCATAACGTGTTCCAAAAAGGAGACTATAGTTTTCCCAGTAAGGCGAAGGAAGAATAATCGCATCTCCACTATCGACAAATAAAAATGCCGTAATGCTCAAGGCTTCCGTAAGTCCATTTGTCACTATCGGCAGGCTAATTTCTTTTTTCTGCAAGGAAAGATTCTGCCGTAAAAGATAATCTCGCCATTTCTTTCTCAACTCTTTAACTCCAAAACTCGAAGCATAAGGAAAAACTTTCTCGGGTTGTAGCGGGCAATACTCAACTATAGTCTGTAGCCGCATCGGCGTTTTATCCTCATCTAAAGCCATTCCGATAGTCGCATTAAGCGCACATCCTTCCGCTTCCGCACTTTGCGCAAAAACCCCTTTTTTAGGGAAATAAATTTGTTTTCCTTTTTTCGAAAGAAGGCTGTAAACTGTTTTTTTTTGCAAGATATCATTGCCTTCGCCTCGTGTGACCATTTTTGAAGATAATCTTTTCTAAAATATAAATTGTTCTCTCACCAGAAGATGATCAGTTGCATTCTATAGAGCGTAAATCCCGTCCACAATACTAAAATGAGATAAACAAAACCCATAAACCTATTTAAAGGGAACCACGGTGAAACCCAGTGATGTCCTTCATCTTTCCTCTTCCAAGAGTTATAATTGTACGCTATTGAATCTATTAACACCAAGTACCAGAGAAGACCTTCTGTATAAAATGCCATGATTTTTCTGAAGGCTCTTTAATTATAAAGATTTTGCTCCCGAAATGGTATTTTTTTCTGAAGAAAAGATTTAATAATTTCCTCATTTATAGAAGCAAAATGACTCCGAAAAAACATAAAGGCAACAAAAAGTACTTTCAGTGTGAAGAATGTCTTTTATACTATAAAACAAAAGCTCTTGCCGCGCAGTGTAAGAATTTCTGTCGTAGACATAAAAGTTGTAACCTTAAGATTACAAAGAAAGCCGTAACTATACATTAAGTTTAAGTCGCTCATCACTTAGAGCTTATCTCAGTAGGATGTTTAGCAGCATAAGGTCGAACGCCTTCGATATGCACAGCGAGGGCGTTGCGAAGGGATGCTCCCTACGGGAACGCAGCCCTCTCGAGTTCGACAGCGATGCGTTCGAAGCAAGAAGGGATCGTTGTCCCTTCTGCTCAGACGGGAAAACTATCCCGTCTTGAGCTGCTAAACGCCCCGAAGGTTTGGTCTAGTGGGATAGGTTCTTAGAATTGTTAATAGTCGCTTCTTAAACTCTCGGTTTCATTTCTTGCGCTTTTCTCTCCGTCATCTGAGAAATAATTTGTGCAGAAGATAAAGAATAAAAACCCATCAAATATTCTAAAACTTCTCCTTGAATCAAAACCTCTGAAGAAAGTTGCTGCCTTGCGAAATAATTCATAGCTTGATCCAATCTAACAACATGCAACATCTCAAAAGCATAAGCATCAACCTGGCTAATAATATCGTAAGGGTACATTTTTTCTGTGTTGCATGAATAGTTAGAAATAGTAGCTCTTCCAATCAAATCTTTAGGTGATAAAGATGCGAGACTGGAAGAGCGTCAATAATAAATACATAAAAGAAAGAGAACTATTTCTTTCTTTCGATTTTCTTCATGTTTTTAGGCGTGAAGAAATACTAGAAAAAAAAAATAGATTTGATTTTAGCCGACCCGAAGGGGAAAAAACTTATGTTCTGAGAATCTAGTTTATGCTAAAGGCATCAGGCAGGAGAATTAAACTGGGGGAATCTACGGACCTAGCCGCAGCGTAGTCTAGAGAGGTTCAATTTGAAAGATCAAAGTTAAAAAGAAAGAAGAAAAAATTTAGGAAAGGCAAATTACATCTCTTAAAGTAGAAGAGTGCATAACATCACCTAAATATGGCTCTACAGCCGTAAATGTAGCATATTGAAAATTATTCCCCCAAGGAAATGTTATACACTGAGGGAGAACTCCGTGGCCATAATTTCCTGGCAATCCAGTTGCAGTCGTTTGACAGTTTGCAGAAGAATAATTAAACTGATAGAGCTGCAAATTAGTACAAGCTCTATTATTGCTCGCATAGTAAGACGCATTACCACGAAAAAAAGCAGTTACACAGCCACTATATCCTAGAGCACCACAGACTTTATTACCTGAAAAAGTTGATTCCCATCCCGGATAAGAACCACTTAAAGAATTCTTTATTTTATCATAAGAAACAAAAATTTGCGGCGTAGTTGTAGGACTAAGAAATCCTGTGGATGCTTGTCCTGCCAAAGTATTTTGAACGGATGCTTCTGTAGTTCCTGAATTTTCTCTTTTTCCACTATTCATAACTAAAAATACAATTGCCACAACAGCAACAATAGCAACAATCATTAAATACGGGCCTGCTTGTTTTGTGTCCATTTAAAACCACCTTTTTTTTTAAAATATGATAATTAGCTTAAAGTACCTTTTCTTTAAATAATTTTACTACCCCCCCCCCAGGAGTTACTTCAGAAATAAAATGAAAATCCTTCCTGTGTTGCATGAATAGTTAGAAATAGTAGCTCTTCCAATCAAATCTTTAGGTGATAAAGATGCGAGACTGGAAGAGCGTCAATAATAAATACATAAAAGAAAGAGAACTATTTCTTTCTTTCGATTTTCTTCAGAATTGGAATAATGAAATTCAAACTCTTAATAAGAACAAAGTTGGAGGTCAATACGAATATCCTGAATCACTGTTTATGTTTTTATATCGTCTGAAGCAGATTTTTCATCTTGGCTACCGTCAAGAACAGGGCTTCTTGCAAGCCCTGAAATAGTGGGTTTCTATCCCCATCGTTCCAAGTTATTCTCAGATCCAAAGAAGAGTAACACAACTCTACGTTGCTCTTGAATTGCTTCCTTCTGAGGAAAAGCAAATTATCGCCATTGATTCCACTTGAATCAAGCTCTACAATTCTGGTCAGTGGATACGTGAAAAGCACAAAAAGAAAGGACCGTTCCTTAAGTTGCATATTGCAGTTAAGAGTTTCTAGCCAGAAATCCTGTTCACTCAACCGATGTAATGGTTGAGTGGACGAACGCACTTTAGTGCGAGGATGAATGGCGTAATCTATTTCTATTATAGCCCATTTGTACTCCTTGGCAA
>Ga0209541_10012730_pt1 | contig 12972 bp, 12 predicted proteins | sample RifCSPlowO2_01_FD_184027 | JGI IMG/M metagenome (GOLD analysis project Ga0209541, IMG submission 184027) | Groundwater microbial communities from Rifle, Colorado - Rifle CSP2_plank lowO2_0.1 (SPAdes) (version 2) | ecosystem: Environmental > Aquatic > Deep subsurface > Groundwater | place...
ACAAAGAAGAATATCATCTGGGCTACCGACTCATACAAACAGAAGGGGCCGGGGTTCGGACTTAACGATCTCATAAGACCAGAATTGGTCACGAAAACCTACCACAAACTCATTCAGCCTCGGGCCTCCAAAAGTCTTAACGAACAGCGCCAAAGAACCAAGGAAAAAGCAGAAGTTTTTACCCCAAGGAAAATAATAAAAAAGATAAATAATGCCATAAACAATGGTCGAGTTGTAGACAAAACAAATTGGCAAGAATATGTTTGTGAACTAAAGCTAGAAATCACTTGTGGCGAGGCACCCTTTATTGCCACGCGCTACAATCCCACCTCTAGTAGCGGAAAACTCCTCAAATTAAAATATCGTGTCGGTTTTTTAGACAAAAAACTAAAAATCATCTCCAAATTTAGTGAGTCAATAGAAGATTGGCTCTATTGGGCAAAAGAGGCGTACAAATCGAGCTATGGGTATGAATGGCAAGGTGACAATATTCTCATTGCCAGAGAGAACCTCTTATATACACTCATAGAATATTATAAAGCCAAATTCAAAAGCCGACCACCACTTGAGATCCAAGAAGAATTTGCAAATATTATTAGCTGGAATATTTTTCAAATGGATGGTTTGAAGTATGTGATTCCCTTGAGTTGCCATCATGAGACACGAATTAAACAAGGGGAACTTACACTATTTTGGGAAACACCTGATACAGTCGAGGAATATGAGTGCGAGGGCTGTAAATATAACCGATCTGCAAAACATAATGGAAAGTATGTAAAAATTATGGATTGGGTTAAAAACAAACAGATGAATTTTGTCGATCTTTTGACCTAAGACTTGTTAGAATTCATCAGCAGTTTCACAAAAAACTAAAAATAGTAGCCATTCCTGGTCTCTCTGAAATTCATTAAGTTTAAGTGATCACATGTAACTGTATACTAATGAAGAATGGTTTTAAGAAGAAACTAAACTATGGATGCACCTCTGGGAGTGACATTTTTCAAAAAGGTCGAGCTTTACCAAAAGATATCGAGTCTTGATGGCCAGACAAGTAAAATGGTTGCAAAAGGTGGGCATAAACCTCTTTGGCCTCTGGAGAAGAAGGTTTTGAAGTGGGCTTATATGGGTCATAAATTTTTAGGCTCCCCCATCACGACTGATGATTTTTCGGTTGGGAACAAGGATAATAAACTCAAAGACTTTAAAATTAAACCAAACGAGATCGGAGATATTAGGTTGACAAGTCTCCTAGATAACTTTATCGCTCATGGTTTTGCCACAGAAATTTTAGAGGGACGGCTTTATACAGGTCACTCTCCAATATTGAACAGAAAGATCAAGAAATTTTATATGACCAACCACTTGAAAATAAAAAACTCATCGAACATCGCGACTGGCTATTGCCAATTATTGATGAATGGGCAAGTTTTGATAACATCATAATAATATATGATAATAAATTCTCTAAAAGTCTGGCTTAGCAATAATCCAACGTCTCATCATCCATCTGACGAAAAAAGGTTCTATACATTTGTTAAGTGTGTAGGTAGATATGGTAGAGGAAAAAACTATAGGAAAATAATGATCAAAACGTTAGCAGAGAAAGGTTTTGAAACTGATTTTATAATTCAAAGAACAGAATTGTTTGACATTCTAACTGACTTTAATAAAACAGAAATCTGAATAGAGCATAAATTACACAAAATAAAATATACTATGCTCACAAAATCTGATTTTGTAAAACATGAGGAGTGTCCCATCTGGCTCTGGCTGCATGGAGCAAGAGCGGGGCTACCGATATGAAGAACTGTCAAATGCTGTGCAAGACTCACAATAGAGCAAGGGGGAACCGATAAAAAGATCAATAATTTTCGTGTATGTTGGTGTATCTAAAATACGTAAACCGAATCAATTAATCTGATTAACAAAATTAAGCTATTTTAGTGCCTTTCTCAACATCGAGTAACTTTCGAAGATTTTGTTTTTGTGTTTTCTGTATTTTTAGCCAACGGGGAACATCACAAGCGTACAATATGGACAGATGAAAACAATCTATAAACTCTACGGCCTAACGCCGGAAGAAATAGCAGTTGTGGGAGGAGGAGAGAATGGCAAATAATACAGGGTCACAAATCGAAAAAGACGTTGCAAGAAAAGCAGCTGAATTTATTGTGGCCTGGCAAACAAAGATGGATTTTTTGAAAAATCAAATTAGTGCACTGGGAAAGCTGTCTGATTTCCCCATTGTAGCAATATCAGTCTTTTTACTTAAGGCTCAACTAGTGGAGTTTGAACTGAAACAATTGATAACGGAGATTGACTTGCATCTAGGCTTTTCAAACAGTTCGCAGATTATTAGACGAAAGAGATTGAAGCCTGTTGAGATGGACGATTGGTCTTTAGGGAGGATTAGAAAACATTTGTTAACATATGATTCAAAAATGCTTTCTGCTTTACAGCAAGAGCTCAAAAAACTTGTTGATCTAAGAAATATATTTACCCACAAGTTATTTAGTTCAAGCAAAGACGTAAATTCATTAACAAAGGATTCAGAAAAAACAATCCCCTTGGCAGACAAAGTATTAGATGAAATTGAGAGAGTTAAGAAAACTCTTGAAAAAAATGATCCATTGAATATATTAACCAAAAAAGCATGATTAAATTGTCGAGGTCTAAATTAGAATTACTTTTTGATTGTCCGCGTTGCTTCCGGAACAATATAAAAAATTACTATGGCTAAAAAATGAAAAAAGAAAATCTAAACTCACAAATTGTCATATATAAAGACAAAAATGGGAATATAAAAATTGACGTGCGGTTTGATGGCGATACCGTATGGCTTACTCAGGAAGCAATAGCCACACTTTATGCTAAAGGGCGATCTACGGTTACAGAGCATATCCAAAATATTTTTGAAGAAGGTGAACTAAACCGGGGTTCAGTATGTCGGGAATTCCGACGGACTGGTGCCGATGGAAAAGAATACCTTGTAAAATACTACAATTTAGATCTCATTATCGCTGTTGGATATAGGGTAAAATCAACGCAGGGTACTGCATTCCGTAAGTGGGCAACGCAGCGACTTTCGGAATATATAGTCAAAGGTTTTGTAATAGATAGCGAGAGGTTGAAGAATCCGGATTTACCTTTTGATTATTTTGAAGAGCTTGAGCGCACTATCGCGGATATCCGTACCAGCGAGAAGAGATTTTACCGCAAAATAACTGACATTTACGCTACAAGCATTGACTATGATCCAACCAATGATCAAAGTATTTTATTTTTCAAAACAGTACAAAATAAAGTTCACTATGCAGTTACCGGAAATACCGCAGCCGAGATTGTTATGGAGAGGATAGATAGCGGTAAACAAAATTTAGGGCTTACCAATTTCAGAGGCAGTAAACCAACAAAAGAAGAAGTTGTTATTGCTAAAAATTATTACAATAAAGAAGAGTTAACTCAGCTTAATGCACTTGTCGAACAGTATTTAATATTTGCCACAGAACAAGCCCGCCGCAGGGTGCCTATGACAATGCATGACTGGATAGAGAAACTCCACGGATTTTTGACTATCAATGATAGGAATATCCTGCAAGATGCAGGAAAAATTTCTCATGAATTAATGATAGAAATCGCAGAGAAGAAATTTAGAAAGTATAAACAGGTCGAGGCAAAACAGGATGTTGATTTCGACAAGGTGGCACTGAACGCGATTGAAAGTGCAAAAAGTAGGCGTAAAAAAATAGCTGTATGACAGCTACAAACGCCAGATGGAAATCTACAAGTGTGGTCGCGACTGGACTCGAACCAGTGACCCCTTCAATGTGAATGAAGTGCGCTACCAGCTGCGCCACGCGACCATTTTCCAGCTTGAATTATTATATCAGGGGGCTTAAGCTTAAGACTGTGTCTCACCTAGTCAAGAAGGTTTTTGGACTGCTTTATGAAATGATTGAGGTCTTCGTCGTCTCGGCCTCGATCTTTGTGGTGATCTATCTTTTTTTGATGCAGCCGCATCAAGTGAAGGGGAGCTCGATGTTTCCTACCTTTAAGGATGGCGAATACGTCTTGACCGATAAGGTGACGTTTCGGACCAGATTGCCAGCGTATGGAGATGTGATTGTATTCAAGGCGCCAGTAAATGAGAACTTTGATTTTATCAAAAGAGTCATCGGTATCCCCGGAGACCGAGTGATGATTTCGGATGGAAAGGTTTACGTCAATGGCAACGCCTTGCCCGAGACTTATCTACCACCTGAGTACACCACAGCTCCGGGACAGTTTTTGCAACAGGGATTGGAATATATCGTTCCTGCCGGCTCTATATTTGCGATGGGAGATAACCGGGATCATTCCTCCGATAGTCGTGACTGGGGCCCGGTCCCCGACCAGAACATCATTGGTCGGGCGTTTTTCCGCTACTGGCCGGCCAAAAAGGTGGGGGTAATTGTAAATCCAGTCGGAAAATAGTCTAGCCCCGCCGTTGCGGGGTTTTCAATAATCTTCGAATTCGTCTTTGGTGGTGTCAATCGTGTCGTCAGTGGGGAGAATTGGTTCAAAGGGGTTGCTAAAAGTTTCGGGGGTAGTTTTTTTGCTGGTAACCGCGGAGATGTATTCGGTAGTGGTGAGGGCGGCGACGATCTTCTTCAGCTGAACATCGGTCTCCTCCGGAGTGCCTCTTAGGGCAATACTGATGGCGGTTTCGACGCTGGAGCGGCGCATCTTGACTCTGGCATTATTGCCAATTGAAGACTGAACTTGGGTACTGAGCTGATCGATCAGGTCGTTGATTGATTGTGAGGCGAGATCGTCGGTGGCAACCTTCGTCTTGCCGCCCATTTGTTTCTTGAAACGACGGGAGAGTTCCTCGGCGCGGCGGACAGAGCCGCCTTCGCGGAGAATGATCTTGTAGGCCTCGATCATGGCTTGGGTCTCGGGGATAGCTGAGAGAGCCCGGGCGTGGCCTTCGGAGATGACGCCGGAAATCAAGCCGTCCTTGAGGGCATCGGGCAGTTCCAAAAGACGGAGAGAGTTGCTGACGTAGGAAGGACTTTTGCCGGTGCGGGTCGCGATTTCCAAATTAGTCAGGCCAAACTCGTGCATCAGTCTTTCGAAAGAATTGGCACGATCGACGGGATTGAGATCGGATCGCTGAACATTCTCGACGATGGCCATCTCCAACATCCCTTGGGGTGTGGTTTGAATGATTTTGACCGGAACATGGGTGAGACCAGCGAGACGAGAGGCACGCCAGCGACGTTCTCCGGCAATGATCTGATAACCGGCTGGAGTCTGAGCAACAACGAGAGGCTGAATGATACCGTGGGTTTTGATGGAATCGATTAGCTCGGCAAGAGAATCGGGGGTGATGACACCACGAGGCTGTAGGGGATTAGGCTGTAACTGATCAATGGGGAGTTGTTCAATTACTTCTGCCATTTATTTTACGGTCGAGACGTTGACGTAATTTACTCCTTCTTTGATCTTGAATTCAACTTTGCCTTGGGCGGTAGAAAAGAGGGTAAAATCCCGACCTCTTTCAACGTTTTGACCAGCGTGGAACTGCGCCCCTCTCTGGCGAACGATGATTTGGCCGGCCTTGATGTCTTGGCCACCATAAATCTTCACTCCGAGGCGTTTGCCGGAGCGCTGACTGTGTTGTCTGGTAGCTCCTCCTGATTTGACGTGGGCCATTTATTTTTTTTGTAGGATGATGATTTCTCGAATTACTTTAGCCTCTGGCCTGCTATAAGTCAAGCCGCGAGTCAGGATATTGTAATCGATGAGCTGTTTGTCGTCAATAATTAAGCTCGTCTTGTATTCGTGTCCGGCATATTCGAAAATCGGAAAAATCATACAAATCCGCGCACCGTTTTTGAGAAATTTGTTCCAGTCCTTTAGACAGCCTAGATAAAGTTTTCCCAAGCCGCGGGCCAGATCCGGAAGGCGGTCGACCCTGGCCCCCGGTCTGCCCATGAAGGGTTCCGTGGCGATAAAGTCGACAGGTTGATTGAGATGCTCGAAAAGTTTGGCGGCGTCGTAGTTCATTAAATTAGCAGAAAGACCGAAGAAGTCCAGATTCCGTCGAGCGCCGGAAAGTTGATCATGGTCAAGGTCATTTCCGATCATTTTTAGTTTCATCAGACCGGCCTCGAGAAGAATGGTCCCCGAACCGCAGAAGGGATCAAAAAGGGTCTTTCCGGTAGGATCGCTGGTCCCTAGAGCCAGATTGACGAGAATCCGGGCGATTTTTGGGGGTAGCAGCCCCTTGTGGGGATCAGAATACGGTTTGAGGCGGTCGCGCTTGTACCATTCTTTGGCGCTATGACGCCAGACGAGCTTGCCGGCAGTATCGTGGACCTCGACCAAACCACCGAGGCGGTTGGATAGATAGTTCATTTGGGAGAAACCTCGGGAAAGATTGGCCTTGTATTGATGATCGCCAACTTTCTCGGATTTTTGACCGAGGACTGTTTCCAGCTCCATAAGAGCTAGTTCTTCTGAAAAACCGAGTGAGAAAATGAAATCCATTATTATTGATTGATGAGGGTGACGGTCAGATGGCTTTGGACTTGGCGGTGACCGGTAGTGCGACGATAGCGGGACTTGGCTTTGTATTTCCTAATCTCCACCTTCTCGCCCAGACCTTCTTTGTCAAAAGTAAGAGCGACAGAGGCGCCACCAATAAAGGGGGTGCCGACCTTGGTCTTTTCACCATCATTGATGAGAAGCACTTCTTTGACGGTGAGGGCGTCCCCGGCCTTGGCATCAAGTTTTTCGGCAACGATTTTATCACCGGCTTTGACGAGATACTGCTTGCCGGAAAGCTCGATGACGGCGATGGTATTGGAAGTTTCTTTCTTTTTGGTGGCCATTAGTCCGCTTATTATATCTGATGAATGGGGGTTAATTCAAGCAGACGCAGGCTCATCCCGAAAAGCGCGGCAAAGCTGATCAGGGAGCTTCCGCCGTAAGAGAAGAGAGGAAGGGTGATTCCAGTGACCGGCATGACTCCCAGATTCATGCCAATATTGATGACTGATTGAAACATAAAAATCGAGAGAATTCCGAGGGCGAGGAGGCGATTTTCACGGTCTTTGAGGCGATTGCTGATATCAAAAAGTCGGTAAAGAAGATAAAAATAGGCGAAAAGGACTAAAACAATTCCCAGTAGACCGAATTCTTCGGCGAATGAGGCGAAAATAAAGTCGGTATGACGCTCGGGTAGAAAATTAAGATGAGATTGGGTCCCCAAACTAACCCCCTTACCGATCAGACCACCTGAGCCGATGGCAATGACGGACTGGATGGCATTGTAGCCCTTCCCCTTTGGATCATGGTATGGGTTCAAAAAAGATTCGATACGATCACGTTGATAGTCTTTGAGAAAGTATGGTGAAAGTGGAACTAGGACGAGCACAAACAAGGAAATGGCGATGATCCAACGAAGGTTAATTCTGGCAAATAGTCCCATAAAACCGGAAAGAACGAGGAGGACGAGGGCACTACCAAGATCGGGTTGGGATTTCACCAAAAATACTGGAATTAGAGACGCTACGGCGTAGACCACGAGATTCTTGAGCTTATTGAGGGGATGTTTGGCTAAGAACCCGGCGTAGGCTAGGGCCAGTAGGGGTTTGACTATTTCTGAAGTCTGGAGCTGGTTTGTGCCAATACCGATCCAACGGGTCGCGCCGCGAATGGATTGGCCGAAAAATAGGGTGATGACCAAGAGAAAAATAGAAAAGATGTAGATAAAGGTAGAGAGTGAAAAAGCAATTGTAAAATCCAGTTTGTAGAAAACAAAAGCAACAAAGATTCCAATTACCAAAAAACCGAGTTGGACCCAAAAAAGATTGGGGACGGTGCTCCAAATAGTAGTTAGTCCGAAACAGAGAAGAAGGCTAACGGATATCAGTAACCCAGTTTTGTTACGCACCTCGGTTAATGATGATTTGCTCCCCCTTGATAATTTGATTGACTAAAGTTTGTTGTTTGATATCCTTTTCAAATTCGACCGGCCAATCTGGCAAGGTGACGGCGACGACCTCGTCCAAACGACAGCCAGCCGTTTTTCTGGCCTCTTGAATCGCCCGAACGATTTCGCGAGCTTGGCCTTTCTTGACCAAGTGATCAGTAAGTGTAGTATCAAAATCAACCGAGAGTGTCACTCCGGAGACAAATTTTACTTCTTCAACATTGAGTTCGTCTTTGATTAATTGAATTAACTCCTCATCGGCGGTGATATCTTCGGAGCCACCAGTGACTGTCAGTAGGGCCAGGGCTTGTTTTATTGAGAGACTATTATTTTTTCTGTAGGCGTTGCCTAGTTCACAGATCTTTCTGACTTCAACCATGTTTTCGATGAGTTTGGTGTCAACTACTTCTGGCGTATTTACTTCCGGCCAATCAGCCAAGTGAACTGTCTGCTCACCTGTAATATTGGTGTAGATCATGTCTGACAAAAAAGGCATGAATGGCATAGTCGTACGCGCAAGAACATCAAAAATGGTTCGTAGAGTTCGATAACATGCCTCTTTGTCCTGTGGATTTTGGGCGGTAGGTCCGACTCGATCACGGGAGCGGCGGATATACCAGGTAGATAAATCGGTTACGAATGATTCTAGAGCTGAGGTCGAGGTAAAAGCATCATAAGCATCTAGAGACGTGGTCACTTCAATGATAGTCTGATCCAACCGATTGAGAACCCAGAGATCTAATTTCGTTGGACGATGCTCCATTTCTACTTTTGCATCCCAGTTTTCGAGAGCAGCATAATTGGCAAAGAAACGGTACGAGTTCCAAAGCATCATGTGGAATAAGCGTTTGGTATCGGCAGTCATTTTGTAACCGAAAAACAAGTTTCTTTCTGGATTGTGTCTGGTGAAAGTCCAACGCATGACATCAACGCCGATTTTATCCGCGCCTTCATTAAACTCAATTGAATTTCCCCATGACTTGTGCATGGGGCGACCATCTTCTCCCAGCATGGAGGCAAATCCAAGAACGGATTCGAAGGGATTGGTATCTTCCAAAACAGTTCCCATGGCGATCATGGCATAAAACCAATTTTTGAATTGACCGGGAAATGACTCTGTAATGAAATTAGCCGGGAACCATTCCTGCCAGTACTTCTTATCACCGGTATAGCTGACTTTGTTTGTTTTTGGATCAACAAGAGTTGAAAAAGTGACAATACCTGCATCGAGCCAGGGATTACCTACATCTCCTATTCGACTCATGGTGTCAGCACAATGAGGACACTTGATTTTCACTTCGTCGATAAAAGGCTTATGGGGGGTGTGGCCGTCAAACTTATCCCAGCCGGCGATAGCGTGATCTTTCAATTCTTCCTTGCCACCAATAACATCAAATTTTTTGCAGGTGTCACAGACCCAAATAGGCAGAGCTAGTCCCCAGTAACGGTTTTTTTTACTAATGAGCCAGTCATGCATATTTCCTAACCAATCCAGTTCTCTATCTAGGCCAAATTGGGGCTTCCAGGTGATTTTTCTTGCTACATCCTTCATCTTTTGTCTCAAGGTTCGACCTTCTTTATCATCAGGATCAACTTTGTCCATAGAGATGTACCAAACATCGGCAACTTTCCAAACCAACTCGGTTTTACATCTCCAACAGGCCGGATAACGGTGGGTATAGTTCTCAATACGGAAGATCCAATCTTCCCCTTCTTTTTCTCTTTCGGCCAGGAAATCAAGAATGACTTCAGGATGTTTCTTCGCATTTTTTCCGGCCAGAAAGTCTAAACTAGGAAGATAGTCGGCGTTATCGGCAATGAGCGGGATCATGGGCAGGCCAAGCTTCTTTCCCAGAGCGAAATCTTCAGTGCCAGCACTAACAGCAGTGTGGACCAAACCCGTTCCCTCTGTGTTACTAATAGGCATAATCAGAGGGTCGGTTTCGACGACAGTGTGAAACTTATCGGACTCTGAAGCCGCCTTTTTGACTGCAGAAAGATGGTCGAATGGTCCGCGGTAGCGAAAACCCAAAAGTTCTTTGCCTTTGACAGTTTTGACAATTTGTTGGAATTCACTCTTGAAGACTGCTTCGACTAAGTCCTTTAGAATCCAGAATTTATCGCCTGATTTACCCTCGACTAGGGCGTACTCTTGTTTAGCATCGACTGCAACAGCGATGTTGCCAGGAATTGTCCAGGGTGTGGTGGTCCAGATAAGTAGATATTCTTTGTCTCTATCAATCAATGGTAATTCCAGATAAATCGATTTGTGGGTAAGCTCTTTGTAATCTTCGGTGAGCATTTCGTGCTGACTAATAGCTGTCTCGCAACGTGGACACCAGGGCACGGAGTCATGGCCTTGGTAGATCCAACCTTTTTTATGACAAACTTTCAAGAAGTGCCAGATCATATAATTGTTTTCCTCTGACATAGTGAAATAAGAATGATCCCAGTCCATGAAGTAGCCAAGACGCTTGCTTTGTTCGGTCTGGATAGAGGAAAACTTTATAACCCGGTCCTTACAGAGTTGGACAAATTTATCAACACCAAAAACTTCGATATCTTTCTTGGATTTAAAGCCTTGTTCTTTTTCGACTTCGACTTCGACCCAGAGACCCTGACAGTCAAAGCCGTTTTGGAATCTTTGTTTGTAGCCACGCATGTTGTGGTAACGCTGCCAAAGATCCTTGTAAGTCCGTCCCCAGGCGTGATGAACCCCCATGGGATTATTGGCGGTAATTGGACCATCTTGGAAAGAGAATTTCTTCTTTGATTTGTCGTTTTTATGGAGATATTTTTCAACGATACCTTCTGAATACCATTTGGCGAGCAAATCTTTCTCCATAGCTGGAAAATCCGGTGTACCGGTGACTTCCTGGATTGTATATTTCTTTTTGGCCATTTTATTCATTGTAACCCCTTTAAAACGCAAAAATCCTCGCTCGCACGAGGATTAGAGACCCTTTCGGGACGGTACCATCTAATCTAACTTAATCACGGCTATTTTGGGCCTACCCAGAGGGGTCTACTCGATTCTTCCCCCAGCTTGCCGCTGATAACGGCTCAAACGCTTTAGTTGTATTATAGCAAATTTTTTCCTTGCTTAGGCTGATTTCCCTACGGGGTTCGATCCCGTAGGGATGATATGCTGGAATAAGAGTGCCAGGAAAGAATATAGTTAGGGAATTCGATGAAAATGGCTATTACCATATTTATAATCGTGGGGTTGAAAGACGAAGTATTTTTCTTGATGAACAGGATTATCGGGTCTTTCTCTCATACTTGAAGCTCTATTTATCACCCATAGACGAAATCGAAAAAATATCTCCGTCACGAAAACTGAAAAATTATTTTGGAAAAGCTGATTTACTATGTTATTGTCTAATGCCTAATCACTACCACATGCTTGTAAAGCAGTACAGCACTACAGCAATTACTGGGCTAATTAGATCAATCTCAACAAAATATGCTATGTACTTTAATAAAAAGTATCGAAGAACTGGACATTTGTTTCAGGGAGTATATCGATCGGTGACAGTTGGTTCCGAAGCCCAACTACTTCATTTATCTAGATATATTCATCGTAATCCCGACCCTACGGGATCGAACCCCGTAGGTCTGGCTGAATACCGATATTCGAGTTTACAAAATTACCTGGGGAAGATAAAACAAACATGGATAAAGAACGAAGAGATAACTGTTTTGTTTTCACCGAGTGATATTCGGAATTCTTATCAATCATTTGTCTTTGAATCAGCTGATCTCTCGGATATGAGCTCGATGCTGATTGATTATGACGATTAGAGGGTACGGGATCGAACCCCGTAGGGGTTTATTGGCGCTTGCGGAGGAAGGTGGGGATGTCGAGGTCGTCCTCGATCTCAACCTCGCGGTGTTTGATATTTAACTTGTCTTTTAGGCTTTGGGGGGCGGGGGTTTCCTCGACTAACTCGAAGCTGGGTTCAGCTTTATCGGGCTCTGGTTCGTCAGAGAGTTCCCCGTTGGCGGGTTGGGACAAAGGTCGATTGTAAAAACTCGGGCCACCACGGGAGACAAATCCGGAAAGGCGCCGGCGGTTCTCATCAAAACCGGTGGCAATGACGGAAATCTTGATTTCCTCGCCCAGATCCTCACGGATGGTGGCACCAAAAATGATGTTGGCGTCGGGGTCGGCGGCGGCGGAAATGATGTTGGCGGCGTCATTGACCTCGGTCATGGTGAGGGTCTTGCCCGAACTGATATTGAAAAGAATTCCCCGCGCTCCTTCGATGCTAATCTCCAATAACGGAGAACTGACAGCTTCTTTGGCGGCGGTAATCGCCCGCTTCTCACCCGAGGCGCGGCCGATACCCATGAGAGCGGAGCCGGCGTTACTCATGATGGCCTTGACATCGGCAAAGTCGACATTGATAAGGCCGGGAATGGTAATCAAATCAGAAATACTTTGGACTCCCTGCGACAGAATCGAATCAGCCATTCTAAAGGCGTTCAACAAAGTATCTTCTTTTTTGATGACGTCGAGGATTCGTTGATTGGGGATGACGATGAGAGTATCAACTTCTTTTTTTAGTTTTTCAATCCCCTCTTCGGCCTGAACCATACGTCTGGTCCCCTCGAAAAGAAAGGGTTTGGTGACGACAGCGACGGTCAGGGCGCCGACCTCTTTGGCGACTTGGGCGATAACCGGAGCGGCACCAGTGCCCGTCCCCCCACCCTCTCCAGCGGTGATGAATACCATGTCTGTACCGGAAAGAAGGTCGCGGATCTTGTCGCGGCTTTCTTCAGCTGCAGCGGTACCAATCTCAGGATTGGCACCGGAACCCAAACCCTTAGTGGCTCGTTCGCCAATCTGGAGTTTGATGTCGGCGTTATTAGCCAGAAGAGCCTGAAGATCGGTGTTGACGGCGATGAACTCAACTCCCTGAATTTTGTTCTCGGAAATCATGGAATTTAGGGCGTTATTTCCTCCACCACCAACTCCGAGAACTTTG
>Ga0209541_10012731_pt1 | contig 12972 bp, 15 predicted proteins | sample RifCSPlowO2_01_FD_184027 | JGI IMG/M metagenome (GOLD analysis project Ga0209541, IMG submission 184027) | Groundwater microbial communities from Rifle, Colorado - Rifle CSP2_plank lowO2_0.1 (SPAdes) (version 2) | ecosystem: Environmental > Aquatic > Deep subsurface > Groundwater | place...
TAGGAGCTCCGCCCGCCACCGAAACACCCCACTTTAGTGGGGCTTCGTGTTTTTATACCACACCAAATTAAATTAAGGGTTTGCGAAACCCTTAGAATTCTGCATTCGACCACGGTTTTATCGCGTTATTCAATAGTGCGATAAAACCGCAATTTTTAAAATGTTTCACAAAAATTTGGCGAAAAGCGTGAAACATCGTGAACATCGCGATTAATCATTAATGCCATGGATGCTAGAGACTTGACAACTTAGGGATAATAAGTGTTTATCGTGAAACAATTTATACAGACAAAGCACTCGCTAATAATGTTTCACGTGAAACATTTACAGTGAAATAGATGCCATCCCAGATGTTTCACGTGAAACATCTGCTACAATTTTAATAATGACCCGGAAATCTGAACTGGGAAAACTTGGGGAAAACCTGGCTACAGACTATCTGAAACGCCAAGATTATAAGATTCTTGAGCGAAACTATCGCCAGCCCTGGGGAGAAATCGACATTATTGCGAGATCTCCTGATAAAACCTTGGTATTTGTTGAGGTAAAAACAGTGAGCAATCTGGGGATTACCCCTGAAGAACAAGTGACTAAAGCCAAATTAAGAAAGCTTCAAAGAACTGCTTCGCTTTATGCCGGCCAATATCCACAAACTGTGAAAGATAATAGGGGTTGGCGGATTGATTTAGTAGCCGTTAGCTTTAACTCCGACTTGACAGATACTGGAAAAGCCTTTGTTATCAAACACTACGAAAATATCTAATACCCTTGACTAATAAGAAAGAATAATTCATAAAGAAGGGGTTTGTTGGATAGATCAACAACCACTAGTAACTTGAGAAGTTCATAAAACCCGTTCGACTGAAACGAAGGGAGGTAACGATGTTCCTAGTGAAGATCTATGGGATCGGATTCTACGGGATGGGCCCCTCATTCTTCGCCGATATTCAGAACAAGGTCGAGGAGACGGTAGCTTCTGCTCTTTCTGGAGAGCGAACCGTAGTGGTCTTCCCCGTCGACGCCCGCGACTTGGAAAGAAGCAAGCGAGTGCAGGATAAGGATGTCGTCGCCGAGATCGACTACCCGCCCGGGATCTCCAAGGAAGCCCTTGAGCGGATCGAGGACGTGGTGGAAGGCGCCCTGAGGGAGGCCCTCCCCGGGGCCAAAAGCGTCGGGGTACTCCTCCGACGCCTCAGCCGGGCAGATGAGAACGCCTGGTCCGAGTGAAAGGAGGGTTCCGGTGCGCGAACTGACGGATGACGAACGGCGGTCGCTGAACGAAGGACGCTGTCCCTTCTGCGGCGGCAACGAGTTCCAGGAGGGCCCGTCCGGCGGGGCGGCCACGAACTACCGCTGCGCCAACCCCAACTGCCACGCCAAGTTCAACCTGATGAACTTCGGGGTGGCTGCCGCGATGAGCGCGGGTCCAGCCACGCTGGGACAGCTCCTCAGCCCACCCGAGGAGCACTGAGGAAAAAGGGGCGGTTCGACTTCGGTCGGACCGCCCCTAGTAATTTTTAAAAAACTTGTGGTATTCGAGAAAATTCGAGATAATATTCGAGATCGATTAGAGATTATGCCTAACACTAAGTCAGCTAAAAAGGCCCTGCGCCAAAATCTAACTAGAAGGATTAGGAACCTGGCGCGGAGAAAACAAATCAAAGCCACGGCCAAAGAATATAAAAAGGTATTAAGTGGGGGGAATGCCGAAGAGGCATCCCAGAAACTAACCTTGGTTTATAAGGCCTTGGATAAAGCCGCCAAAACCGGGGCTATCGCCAAAAACAAAGCCAGCCGACTCAAGGCCAAGGCCGCCAGAAGCCTAAAACCCTAACTCGAAGTAATCTGGGCCAAGAGCTAGGTCAAGCAGTATTTCTTCGTATTCCAATTTACCGGACTTAACTGCCACATCATAGTCGGCAAAAAGCTTGGCTTCTTTTTCATCTTTTAAACGGTAGGCCAGGGTATTAAAAACCCGGGCTGGTTCGTCTCGCCGCTCGCTTAAAATCCGCTCCAGAGCCACTAATCTTTCTTTGCGGCTGCGGCCCCATTTAACGGCATTGATTAGGGGGTAATAATCTTTCTTCGGTTTTTTCTCAATAATTTCTTTAGCCGAGGCAGCGCCCCCGTTTGAACTTAAGGCCAAACGCTCGATTTCGGTCGCCAAAGCCCAAGTATCACTGCCGAAAGAGTCGGCTAAATAGGCGACTGTTTCCTCGTCAAGTTTTAGGCCGTGAGCGCCCGCTGTTTTTTTGATAAAACCGGCGAGATTTTCTTCTTTAGGAGCCGGGAATTCCTGAACCTGAACCGGTTTTTCAAGTAAAAACTGGAGTTTGACCGGCGGCTTATTATCAAGATTGATAACAATCGTCGTATCTTTTATCTCCCGATAGGTTTTTAGTATCTCTTTTAATTCGTTCGGCGCATCGCTCGCCAGGATATTATCAAGCACTACCAATTTCACCGGATCAAACATCGAGCGGCTGGTTGAGAAATCAAGAAATTTAGGAAACGAATCTTCTTCGCCTAAATCAAACCTTTCGTGAGAAAAACCGGTGTATTTAGAGCGGTAAGCTTCAACAATTTCCGAAAGCTTTTTCAGGCGCCGGTAGGAATCCGGGCCGTAAAGCAGGATAATCATCGTTGAAATTATTATACCGCAATCAATAAGAATCGGGTCATAAGACCAGATTCTTATTTTCTAATAGCGGCCCGAATAAATTCCCGGAAAAGCGGATGAGGTGATAACGGTCGGGATTTTAGTTCAGGGTGGAACTGGGTGCCGAGAAAGTATGGATGAATCTTCCGGGGCAGCTCCATAATCTCCATCAGGCGGTGATCCGGCGAACGGCCGGAGAAAATCAGTCCTTTTTCTTCAAGCTGGGTGATATAAGTAGGGTTTACCTCATAACGATGGCGGTGTCTTTCGGAAATTTTACTGGCTCGATAGGCTTCGTAGGCAATGGTGCCCTTTAAAAGAATTGCGGGATAGGCTCCGAGTCTCATTGTGCCGCCGTAATCGGCTTTTTCTAAATTCTTTTGCTGGTCCGGCAGAATATCAATTACCGGATAAGGAGTACGAGGGTTGACCTCGGTGGTGTTAGCTCTCCCGAGCTTCGCTACCCGGCGGGCGAACTCAACCGTGGCCAACTGCATGCCGTAACAAAGGCCGAGGAAAGGCACTTTCTTCTCTCGGGCATAAGTAATGGCGCTGATTTTACCCTCCACTCCTCGACTGCCAAAACCACCGGGCACAATAAGCCCCTGATATTGGTTCAGTTTGCCGAGGTTTTCGGCATTAATCCACTCAATTACCGGCTCTCTTTTCCAAAAATAAGCCGCGTGCTTGACCGCCTCAATCACCGAAATATAAGAATCGGCCAAGATAAAATTGCCGGTCGCAAAATACTTGCCAACAATGCCGATTTTAACCGGATTTTTAGAACCGTGAATTCGACTAACCAATCTCCGGAAATCAGCTAAATCTTTTCCGCGAGGCCTCAAGCCGAACTTCGAAAGAATCCGCTCGCTGATTTTTTCTTTTTCAAAATTGACCGGGATTTCATAGATACTTGAAACATCAGGGGCAGAAATAATATCTTCTTTCTCCAGGCCGCAGTTAAAGGCGATTTTCGTTTTTCTTCTATCATCAAGCTTGAGGGGAGCCCGGGCGATCACAATATCAGGCTGAAGGCCGGCTGAATTAAGAGTGCGAACCGCGTATTGAGTTGGTTTCGTTTTCAATTCGTTGTCTTTACTTTGGAGCGGCAAGTAGCTCACAAGAACCAGAAGAACGTCTTTGGGGTACTTGATCTTCAACATCCGAACCGCTTCAAGAAAAAGGATGTTTTGATATTCGCCAACCGTGCCGCCGATTTCGATCGTCACAATCTCGGCTTTGTCTTGTTTCGCCGCTCGATTAATCCGGGAGATCACCTCAAGCGGAATGTGCGGCACCACTTCAACGCAGGCGCCGCCGTAACCCAGGCTCCGCTCGCGGTTGATGACCGAAAGGTAAACGCTGCCGGTCGTCATATAATTCGCGCCGCTTAAATCTCGATCCAAAAACCGCTCGTAGTTGCCGAGGTCCTGATCGCATTCAGTGCCGTCATCCAAAACAAAAACCTCACCGTGTTCGGTGGGGTTCATAGTGCCGGCGTCAACGTTAACGTAGGGGTCGACCTTCACGCTCGTAACTTTAAAACCTCGAGCTTGAAGGATACGGCCGATAGCGGCGGTGGCGACTCCCTTGCCCACTCCGGACATTACGCCACCAACCACAAAAATATACTTCGGATCCCGCATCAAAAACTACGACCTAAGTTTAGGGGATTTAAGGAGGAAGCCCAAGGGGATGGACGCCTACCGCCTATTGCCTATCGGGACTCGGAATAATTTGCTCCAGCGGCAAATTTTCCTGCCTCTCGGCTTGCCACCGAGCACTCAAACTCGTTGAGTGCTCGGACCCAGCTAGCAAGCCTCCGGGGACGTCCCGTACGGCAACGGGCGGTAGACTTAAGGAATTTTATTGGAAAGCTAAATAGTGTTGACATTATGATGGAAAGATGCTATAGATAGCGGGTTGTTCTTTAACTAGCGGAAATCTTTTTCGTGATTGCCGACCTGATTATCAGGGCTGGTAGCCAGATCGGCAATCACAAGAGGAGGAGGAAGCCATGGCCGAGAGTGCGAAGACCATCCGCGACCGTATCGCGACGGTGTTCCCACCGTCGATGCTGACGGATCTTCCGGGCATCGAGCGACTGACGAAGATGACGCAAGCGGACGGCACGCCGCTCATCATCATCGTCACGAAAGACGAGAAGTGCTTCGTGATCAGCGTCAGGGACCAGACCAAAGGGGCGCAGGCCGCGTTCGCCCTCGCCCGGCAAGGGATCGCGAGAAGGAGGCGATAGGATGAACCGCAAGGATGACTGGGGAGTCGTGCTGCTGGCGGGAGCACTGACCTTGGCCTTCGGCTGGAGCTACTTCCAGCCGTTGCCCAAGTGGATCTCCGCCGTCGTCGCGATCTTCTTCGGCACGTGCACCATCAGTTTTGCCTGGATCCTCTTCCTCGAGCGGAAGAGACCCCGGGTCGAGGTGCAGAGATAGATCCCGGAGGGCGCTCGGTTCGCCGAGCGCCCTCCTCGCAGTTCTTTCGACGAGCTCACACAAGTGTGAGCTCTTTCGTTTTTATAGCTATAATTTAGGCCATGAGCACGGGCTTCCGAGGTCCGTACTCAGATCTTTTGACACTTAGGGCAGAAATGGGCTGATCTCCCGCCTACTTTTAGGCGCTTAATTGGCGTGCCGCAACGACGGCAGGGCTTGCCGGTCAAACGATAGGCGAGAATCCCAGGGCCGTACTGGCCTGGCTCGCCAGCGGTATCCCTGAAATCAGCGACTGAAGTCCCTCGAAGTTTAATCGCTTTAGCTAAAACTTTTTTCGTTGAGAGCCAAGCCCTCCGCAGTTCGGTTTCAGTTAATTTGTTAGCGGGTTTTAGGGGGTGAACCTTGGCGAGCCATAAAATATCGTCTGAATAAATATTGCCAATGCCAACCACCACCTCTTGATCCATTAAAACTTGCTTAATCGCTCGCTTCCGACTGGCCACCCTATCTTTAAATTCTTTGAAGACGAATTTTGGATTAAGCGGCTCTGGCCCCAAAAAGGCGATGTCCGGCAGTTTATCAAGTTCGCCCCTTTTTACCAATAAAACCTTGGCGAATCTTCGCAGATCAGAAAGGCCAATCATCCTACCATCATCAAGATATAGAATAAAGCGGATATAATCGTTAACTCTTTCCTCGAGTACCCCTTTTATCAGGCTTACGGCCGATGGCTTGCGGCCCCGAACACTAATCCGCCACTTTCCGACAAGGAGATGACCGGTTAACTTCTGGTGAATTAGAAGGACGTAATCCTGGCTTAAATAGATAAGAATATTCTTGCCCCGCCGCTTAACATCATTAATTTCGAGCCCCTTAATTCTCCTCTTAAAAAGAGCCGGGGTTGGTTTTTTAATAATTTTCGCCCAGTCCCACCAGCTTCCCGTAATCGTCCGGCCGCTAATCTTCCGCCTCAAATCCCGGACAACAGTCTCGACCTCAGGTAGTTCAGGCACGCTAGTTTACTGGCCTTCCATTAAGGAGATTTCTTTAGTAGGAATAAGGCTCGGGTCAGTGGGGAGGGTGAAATAAAAAATGGTGCCCCGACCCAAAATTGATTCAGCCCAGATGACGCCACCGTGGCGATTCACGATATTTTTTACGATGTAAAGCCCGAGGCCTGTGCCTTCAGTTTTTAAACCGACTGCATTCTGGGCTCGGAAAAACTTAGTGAAGAGTTTGTCCATATCCTCGGTTGGGATGCCGACGCCGGTGTCTTTAACGCTGATTTTTAGATAGGGCTTGTCAGGCAAGCGCTCAATTTTTACCGTCACCGAGCCGCCAGTTACATTATATTTAATCGCGTTATCAATTAAGTTGGAAAGGGCCATGCCGAGCTTATCGGTATCGACAGGGATTTTCACCGCCGGCTCTGGGCCAGGATCAAAGTAAAGCTTGATCCCATATTCCTTGGCCAGAACCTCGGCGTTTTTGAGGCCTCCGGCGATAAACTCGATGATATTAATCTCGGTAAAATTGTAACCAAATCGTCCCTCTTCCATTTTTGAAACATCTAATAGGTCGTTGACGGTTTTTAAGAGGCGTCCGGCGGCCAAGAGGCCACTCTTCGCCATCTCTTTAACCTCTTCGGCCAAATCCTCTTTTTTGCTCAAGGTCTCAAAAACCCAGTTAATACCAGTAAGAGGTGTGCGCAGTTGATGGGCCGCCACGGTAATAAAATCCGATTGGGTTTTAAAAAGTTCGACCTCCCGGGTTCGATCCTGAATCACTTTCACAAATCCCAAAATTTCGCCTTTGGCGTCCACGATTCTTTCAGTCGAGACCCTTAACTCCCTTTCGGGTTCGGTAAAGGAAAGGTCAACCACCTGAGGATAAACCCCGGGTAGAGAACGCCGAATAACTGCCGGCGCCAGCGAGGAAAAAATGGTTTGGACGAGAAGTCTTAGACCCCGGTCGCTTGCCCTCTCTGGCCCGATCACCTGGCCTATTACGTCTTGCTGTTTAACGCCCAGGATTTGCTCGGCCGCGGCATTAAAAACCATAATTTTGAAACTATTATCGTAAGCCACGACCCCGTCAACTAAATTGGCGATGATTCTCTCGAGTCTTAAGGAAGCCGTTCGGCTCTCTTCGTTCGACTGGGCTAATTTCAAGCTGCTCCAAAAAATAGTAACCCCCAGAACCAAAAAGGAGGCGAGGGTAAGGCCGGCCCAAAATAGGGGGAGATAGACAAAATCGACGATGGAAATAAAGAGGGCGAGAATCAGGAAGAACCAAAAAGCCCGGAGCTCCGGGAGGGCAAGGTAATGACCCAGCTTCGACTTTTTGGACATTAATTTAATTATACGTTTTTCAATAATCGAGTGGCTAAGCTTTCGAAGCCCAGTTTTCGAAGGTAGTCTGCTATTTTTTCTCTAGGGACTGGCTTAACTTTTAAATCATCGAGGCTAATATCAAGGGGTAGTTCTTTATTAAGGGTGGCTAGTTTCTTTGATAGATATGCCTGATCTTCGTGGGCAGTTAACTTTTCCTGCAGCTTGGCATCGGGCAGACCAACCCCTCGGACCTCTTCAAAAAGTTTTTCTAAAGAACCGAATTCGGCCAGAACCCTGCTCGCCGTTTTCGGCCCAATGCCCGGCACGCCGGGGATATTATCTGAAACATCACCAACTAAACCCTTGAAATCAGCTAAGAGCGGCGGAGTGAGGCCAAACCGCTCTTTCACCGCCGCCTCATTGTAAATAACAGTCTCGCTGATTCCCTTTTTAATCGTCTCAACCACTACTTTATCGTCTCGGACGAGTTGCAAAAGGTCAGCGTCGCCAGAAAGAATAATGACGGTTAATCCTTCTTTATCTTTAAAACGCTCGGCTAGGGTGGCCACAATGTCGTCAGCTTCCCAGCCGGAGTAATCAATAGTCTTAATGCCGAAGGTAGAAAAGACCTCCGGCGCCTGAATAAGCTGTCGAACTAAGGGCGGGGCGGTTGGAGGTCTTTTGCCTTTGTACTCTTTGTATTCCGTCCCCCGAACCGTTATCTCGTCCCGGTCAAAAGCGGCTGCGGCATACTCTGGCGGCCGCTCCCGCAATACTTTAATTAAGATACTCGAAAGGCCGTAAAGAGCGCCGGTCGGCGAACCGTCGGTCGAGGTAAACGGCGGCAGGGCATGATAGGCCCGGTGAATTAGGGAATTAGCGTCGACTAAGAGTAAGGTATCTTTCATTTTCTTTTTGGCCGTGCTCGAGATGAAGCCAAATTGTTCCCTGAGGCAGAACGCTCCTCACCCGCTCGGCCCATTCAACGATGATAATATTTTCAGGGTTTCTGACTGCCTCATTGAGACCGAATTGGTATAGCTCTTTAGGCTCTTCTAGCCGATAAACATCAAGGTGAAAAACATTTTTGAAGTTTTTGCCACGAGGTAGGCCCGCCTTGACTCGGCGAGGCAGGGGCAATCTTCGCCACAAAAGAAAAGTGGGACTCATCACCTTGCGTTTCACTCCCAAGGCATGAATAAAAGCGCGGATAAAGGTGGTTTTACCAGTTCCCAGCTCACCGGTGAGGCCAATAACAAGCGCTCGCCTTCCGGGCTTGGTTTTCGACACCTCCTCGGCCAAGGCTCGAGCCAGACGGCGCGTTTGAAGAACCGAACGAGAAAGATATTTTACTTTTTCCATCGTTCTTCAGGTTTTGAAATAGCGGTTTTCAAGAGATAGCCGATGCCGAAACTAAAGGCCGCGGCTAGCGCAAAGGCAACAAGGATTGGACCGAAATCAAAGTTGGTCTGGTTAATCTGGCCTACTAGATTTTCATCCCCCACGAAGGCGTTGGAATTATTAGAGGTGTTAGAAACGACGGGCGAAAATCGAGAGGCGACCACAATCTCGTCCTCGCCAACCGCCCCGTAGCTAAATTCGTCAGCTATCTCTCCTTGAGGATTAATTAAAACAAGTTTGTCGCCGTCGTTATTCAAGCTGATCCTGGTCAAGCCGTAAGGCAAGACGAGTTCCTCTTCAGATGAAATCGTCCCCGAAAGACTAAATGTTTTACCACTTGCGTCTTTGAAGCGCCAGCCAGCCAGATTAATTGATGGCTCGCCGTCGTTAACCAACTTCACCCACTCGCCTTCGGTATCCCGGCCAACTGGGTTTGGCAGAACTTCTTTAAAGAAGAGCATTTTTATCCTGGTCAAGCTTAAGCCCCAGGTGCTCGATCGCCGCCGGCTCCACCATCCGTCCGGCCGGGGTTCGCCGCAGAAAACCGAGCCGCATCAGGTAGGGCTCATAAACTTCTTCAATAATGCCCTTATCCTCGTCGAGGGCCGCGGCAATGGTGCTGAGGCCGACCGGACCGCCGGCGAATTTCTGACTAATAGCTGAAAGCAGCAGACGGTCATGATTCTCAAGCCCTAAAGAGTCGATCTCTAAGTACTCCAGAGTTTTTTTAGCCACGCCTTCAGTGATCTTGTTCTCGCCATTCACCTGGGCATAGTCTCTGGCCCGCCGTAATAAGCGATTCGCTGTTCTCGGGGTATAACGCGCGGCGAGGGCGAGGATTTCAACAGCTCTTGGCTCGATCTCGATTCCTAAAATCTTGGCTGATCGCTTAATAATCGCCTCGATGTCTTGAAGTTCGTAATAATCAATCTTAATCGTGGCTCCAAAACGGGAACGGAGCGGTGCTGATAAAAGATTAATTCTAGTAGTCGCCGCAACTAGGGTAAAGGGCGGGAGGTCAATCGAGATGGTTCTGGCCCCCGGTCCTTTGCCGATCACAATATGAAGTTTCCGGCTCTCCATGGCTGAATAGAGCACCTCTTCAATCAACCGATTTAGACGATGGGCCTCATCAATGAAAAGAATCTCGTGGTCATCGAGGTTACTTAAGATGGCGGCCAGGTCCCCGGCCCGTTCAATGGCCGGTCCGGTGGTCGTTTTAATCGAGGAGGCCATCTCATTGGCGACAAGGCGAGCTAAAGTGGTTTTCCCAAGTCCGGCTTGGCCGTAAAGTAAAAGGTGGTCAACCGGTTCGCCCCGGTTCCGGGCTGCCTTAATGATAATCTGGAGATTCCTTTTAATTTTCTCCTGGCCAATGTATTCTTCCCAGCGTTCAGGCCGCAAAAGAACGTCGATCGCTTGATCTTCTTTAATCTGGGTTTCGGCCTGAACGCTTGATTTAGCCGGTTTTTGCTTTGTTTTTTCCGCCATTTTATGCTGAGTTTATCGAAGTATTGACAACCCTCTTATTATATGTTAAGATAGACATTGAGGCTGGAAGCCTGCGGGTAGCCGGAGAGTCTTTAGTCTTAGGACGGCCTGGTCCCGACTCGGCCGTTCCTCGAGAATCTCCGGACTCGGGTCTAGAAGACTATGCCCCAACTACCCGCAGACTTCCGGCTTTTTTATTTAAGAGAACTCAGAGGCTCGAGCCAGTTAATCGGACCGCTCGCCCGCTCTATCTCTTCAAGACTGGTTATTCCCTGGAGCACTTTCAAAATTCCGTCTTCCTGTATGGTTATCATCCCTTTCTTTCGAGCCGCCTCTTCAATCTCAGTCTCGGTCGCTCCTTGTTTCATTAAAAGGTCGAGATAGGAGCCGGCTTCCAAGATCTCGAAGATGCCAATCCGGCCTCGGTACCCTTCGTCACAACGATCGCAACCTTTGCCGGCCCGGTAAATTTTTAGCTCTCGATTTAGAGACGCCGACGCCACCCTCCGGGGCAAGGTTTTTAAAAATTGCTCAAACTTTACCCGAGTCAGCTCTTCTATATTAAACACTTGCCGACAATAAGGACAGAGACGCCGCACTAATCTTTGGGCGACGATTAGGGCTAGGGCTGGGCCGATGACGCCCGGTTTCACTCCGAGATCAACCAGTCGGGGGATGGCGCCTGAAGCGTTATTAGTGTGGAGGGTTGAAAAAACCAAATGACCGGTTAGGGCGGCGTGAATCGCCACCTCGGCCGTTTCCAAGTCTCTCACCTCGCCCACGAGAATAATATCCGGGTCTTGTCTTAGGATGGAACGGAGGCCGGCGACAAAGGTGTAACCAGTTTCAGGATCAATCTCGGTCTGCTCAATCCCTGAAAGATGATATTCAATCGGATCTTCGACCGTAATAATCTTCAGGGCGCTCGTCTTGACGCGCTTTAAAAAGGCGTAAAGGGTGGTGGTCTTGCCTTCGCCGGTCGGCCCGGTCACCAAAATCATTCCATTGGGCCGCTTGAGCACAGTCGAAATAATCTTCTCATCATCATGGCGAAAACCAAGGTTCGGCATATCGAGAGCGATGCTTTTGGGATTTAAAATTCTCGTCACCACCGCCTCACCAAACTCGGCCGGTACGATCGAGGTCCGAACTTCAATATCGCCCAAACTGCTCCCGATGGTGAAACGGCCGTCTTGGGGCGCGTCAGTCACGTTCAACTTCAGGTTAGAAAAAAGCTTAATCCGATTCGTCAGTAATTTTGCTTGTTCGATCGGAATTTCACCTATCTCCTTCAGCATACCATCAATCCGAAAACGAATAGTGGCTTCTTTCTCGGCCCGGGGCTCGAGGTGAACATCGGAGGCTTCGAGAACCAAAGCGGCTCCCCAAATAGATTCGATAAGCTCGCCGGTCGGCGCTTCTTTTAACTGATTAAGAAGTTGAAGAGCCCCCGCCGTGCTTTTAACCTTTTGTTGAATCTCGATAAATCTCGCTTCGTCCAGAATCGCCTCCGAAACAATCTCTTTCCGCCGAGATGTGGCGGCTGGTTCTTTTAAATAGCGGCCCCAAACCGCCTCCAGGCCCCGCTCGGAACTGACCACCAGATCCACCTCGTAGCCCTTAGCTCCTAAATCCTCGACGAGTTCCTCGGCCTCTTTTAGCTTGGGGCTATAAACCGCAAGTTTTAATCTTTTTTCTTTTAGTTCAACCGGAGCCGCTTTGGCCCGCCGCTCGCGTTCCTCGGGTACGAGCGTCAGGGCGTCCGGATCAACGGTCGCAACCCCCAAGTCAAGATAAGGCAACCCCTCGGCCTCGGCCCGACGCCGGGCATCCCTTTCCTCCGCCTCCTCACGAAGGGCGGTAATTCTATCCTGGTTTCTACTAAAGCGCACTTCTTTCTCTTATAATAAGACGCGCGAAGAGTATTCGCAAAGCAAATGGCTGGTCACAGTAAATGGAAACAAATCAAACACAAAAAAGAGAGTCTGGATAAAGGCCGGAGTCGGCTTTTCTCAAAATTGACGAACATCATCCAGGTAGCCGCCCGAGATGGAGCTGATCCCCAGTTTAACCCGGTCTTAAGGAACGCCATTGCTCAGGCCAAGCGTCAAAACTTACCCCAGGCGACGATTGAGCGGGCAGTTCAAAAAGCCAAAGAAAGGGACGGGCTCGAATCGCTCCTGGTTGAGGCTTATGGCCCGGAAGGAACCGGCCTTCTAATCGAGGCGATCACCGATAATCGAAACCGGACTGTTAACGAATTAAAATCTCTTTTCAAAAGCTACGAAACTAAATTGGCCGAACCCGGCAGCCTTAGCTGGGCTTTTGAAAAAGAAGCTCGTGGTTACAGGCCAAAGTTTGAACGGCCCGTTTCGGAGGCAACCAGAGATAAAGTTAGCCGCTTAATCGAGGCGCTCGAAGAGCGGGATGATATTAAATCAGTCCACTCTTCGATCGCCATCCGCCAATGATTATTTTGGGCTTGGATCCCGGAACAACAAGAGTCGGTTACGGCCTGGTGGAGACGAATAGGAAAAAACTCGTCCTTATTAAGTGCGGCCTCATCGGGGCTCGAAGCGCCGACCCGGCCGAGCGTCTAAAAACTATCAAGACGGAACTGACGAAAATTGTAAAA
>Ga0209541_10012732_pt1 | contig 12971 bp, 12 predicted proteins | sample RifCSPlowO2_01_FD_184027 | JGI IMG/M metagenome (GOLD analysis project Ga0209541, IMG submission 184027) | Groundwater microbial communities from Rifle, Colorado - Rifle CSP2_plank lowO2_0.1 (SPAdes) (version 2) | ecosystem: Environmental > Aquatic > Deep subsurface > Groundwater | place...
CATTTTGCCATGAAAATACTGCGATCATAGAAGGGAACTCCATCTCTAAGCAAAGTGAATATTATTGGATTAGCTTCCCTTAAGCTGTCCCAGAAATCTGTCAAAATGTAAACTTGTATGTTCAGCTTATTCTTTATCCCTGTAAGTTCCCCGGCTTCTATGCCAATCCCTATGATAATAGCCCTTAATTTGTCTTTCAATTCCGCTCTTGTCATCTTTTTAACATCAGTATCATCAATAACGATCCATACATCGATGTCAGAGCTTGGAGTTGCCCTTCCTTGCACTAAACTGCCGGCTAAAACATAGCTGACAATATACTTTTCAAACTTCTTGAGAACCATGGTTTTATGTACTTCCGCTATCTTGATTGCTGCTAACATTCCACGATCAAAAATAGGAGCCGACAAAGCTATCAGCTGCAATACCTCATATTTGCAGTCATAGCAGTTCTGCCACAGTTCAGATAGGATCACAACCTGCGGAATTAGATTCTTGTCAATCTCTTTAGCTATATTGCTTATTATGACACTAAGCTTGTCTTTCAGCTCAAACTTGGACATCTTCTTGCTGTCGAAATCATCTACAAGAACAAGGACGCTTATTTTATCTTTGTCAGCTGGCTGCTGCGCATTAAGTTGCAAACCTTGCTGCTGCTCCGCAACCTTTGGCGGAGGCAATAGGGTAATTCCAACAATATACTTATCAAACTTCTCTATGGTTTTTTTCTGGAATTTGTCAAGTTTAGTCTTTATACTCTTTAATTTTTCCTGGACGTCTTTTGGCAGCTTTTCGAGAACTGTTTTTTCCGGCAAAGCCGCATCACTCTCTTTTACAGCTGCATTTCCAGAATTATTTCTATCCTCATCTTTCTTTCCTTTCTTCACCATAATCTAAAAATTTGAGTTATTTTGTTGTTTATAAAGGTTTTGAAAAAGCATTGCTTTTTTAAAAAATATTTTAAAAAATAAAAAGATTTAAATAGGTTGATTGAAAAGAAAGGGGTATAAAGAGGTGATTAGCTTGATAACACAAACTGCTTATAGGATTACTGGCCTTGTCGTTCTGATAGTTGGTGCATTGTTCTTTCTGAGGGATTTAGGAGTCAATTATATAGGGAGTACAAGCGGCTGGACAATCCTTATTGTATTGGCAGGTGCCGGCTTATTGGCAGGGGACTTTCAGTTAAATAATAAACCCAATAAAGCCAAGAAAAAATGATTCATTTCTTTTTTTGCTCGTTGTAAAATCTTTCAACCATTTTTAATGTAGACGCATCATCAGGCCCTCGGTCTTCTCTTAATTGTATGACGCGGGGAAAGCGCAAAGCATAGCCGCTGGAATATGTCGGGCTTTTCTGTATCTCCTCGTAGCCAACCTCAATCACAACCTCGGGCTTTACCTCTACCTCTTTGCCCTCCTCTTTTTTTATCAGCGGCTTTAGCATGTCAGTCATCTCCGCAAAGCTCAATCCCTCTTCCCTTTTTTCCTTTAATCCTGTGCTTGCCTTTCCCACTTCCAGGAATTTATCATCATGCCTGCATGCCAGTGTATAGCTGCTCAGCCACTTTGACCTTTTTCCTTCGCCCCATTCAGCTTTTACAACAACAAGGTCGAGGTTTTCCTTTGTCCCCTTGAGCTTGACCATGAACCCTACCCTTCCACCCGGCTTGTAGGGCGCATCAAGCTTCTTTATCATTAATCCCTCGTTTCCGGAATCAACCGCCTTCTTGTAGAAATCCTCAACTTCTTTTTCATCTGCGGTTACAATGCTTTCCGCTACCTTGATTTTTTTTGGTGTGTTTTTCACTATTTTCCTTATTATTTCCTTCCTTTCCTCAAAAGGCTTGTTTACAACGCTTTTGCCTTTGTAGCTTATTATGTCAAAGACATTGACTTCTACAGGCATATCTTCCGACATCTTATCAATGCCATACTTTCTTTTTATTCTCTGGGAAATATTCTGGAAAGGAAGGTATTTTCCTGTTTTTTTGCTGTACCCTACAGCTTCTGAATCAAATATAGCTTCTTTTTCATCCACATACCTTTTTATGTAATCAACAACTTCTGGAAACTGCTTAGTGACATTTTCCAGCCTTCTTGTAAATATTTTTATATCATTGCCGTTTTTGTGTATTTGCATCCTCATGCCGTCATATTTGAACTGGAACTCTGCAGGTTTACCGCATCTTTCAAAGCCCTCGTCAATATTCTCAACTTTCAATGCAAGCATGACCTTTAATGGCACCCCTATCTTCATACTTACCTCTTCAAGACCCTTTAAACCATGCTTTTTTGCAGCCTCTGCCACAGGGGCAAAATCATTTGTTATGTCGTAAGCGCGCTGCACAACATCAACATATTCATTATACTTTTCTCTGTCTTCCAAACCTATTTTATTCTCATCCTTGCTGTACCTTATGCCCAGTTTATCGCCAAAAAATGCCCACGCAATGGCATCCCTTATGCTACCTTCTCCAATACCTATGCGCATATCGTCCAGTATCGTCCTTACTATATACTTTGCCTCGTTTGGCTTTGCGGATGTAAGCAGTTCCGCAACTAAAGAAATCTTCTTGTCAACTGTCCCAGCACCTTGTATGGTTGCTATCTCTCTTAAATTTTCCAAAACTTTTTTTACACTAAGCTCATGAGCTCCTAATGTTGCCTGTTTTTTCTTTTTTATGAAATTGTATGTTACTGTCCCCAAATCCCCCGTTTTCTTCCATTCAGAAATTATTCTCTCTTTAGACTCCCCAGATGCAAGGCCTATTGCCTTAGCCATAATCTTGGATGCTATTCCCATTTCCCTCTCATCCCATCTTGGGAAAACCCTGCCTTCCAATAGCAGTATAGTAGTTCCCAAATATTCCAAACTGATTTTCTTAAGAAACTCTGAAATAATGTAAGTATGCTCAAGCCTCTTTGTTGTAGCCTCCAATTTTTCATAAACTTCAACAAGCTTTGAGTACTGCATAACAAAATCTAATACTAGGAACTTTAAAAATATGTCGATTAATGATTTTTACCAGATTATAGTTTTAGAACTTTCGTTTACAATCCATTCATCATTTATTTTGTTGATAAAAATGTAATATTCCCCCTTGCATTTCTTTACACCTTTCAGTATCTTCCCACTTTTACAGTTATAATTGACAAAAGCAATTCCCCTATTTTCATCAATTAAGTTTACCATAAGAAACTCTTGGCCATCATTCATTTTGTCCCAGTCTTTAATAGCCCTTTCTAATGGATAATTTTTAATTGCATAAGAGAATAAACCATAAAATGCCAACAGCAAAGTTAGAAAACCCATTGAAAAAAGTATTATTATACCTATCTTCTCGAGTTTTTTGTTTTTCTTTTTAATCATTTTTTGAACATTTATCGCATAACCCATAAGCATAATTTTCTTTATAATCTTTAGCGTCTTTAGAGCCAAGTATACCTTTAGAATAAACTTTTTTGCATTTCTCGCAGATGATATCAATTTCTTTTTTTGCCATTATCAATATCCAACAAGTGCATACATTTTCTCTTTTTTCAGTTTATTTTTAACATCATACGAAAATCCAATTGGTATATTCTCAGCTAATGTATCTGCAATTAGTTTCCAATAATTATGCAATTGCTCCAGCGTTGTTTTGTGTGTGCCATATATGACTATTATAGCGCTTTTGGCTTTAGTGAACTTTGATTTTATTTTAGCTGGGAGGCTATGGCTGCAATCCATCTTAAACGAGGTTATTTTAGTGCAATGTTTAAAGGCCATATAGCAATCTCCTAAACTCAGATTGGCTGCCATTGGTGTAGTAATTGCATTCGTTATTACATTCCTAAAATCTTGGCCTATTCCGTTTTCTTTCATGATTGCTTCTACATCTCGGAGTGAGAAGTCAGGATTTCTATCTTTTTTATAGTGTAATCTTATCTTTCTGCATATCCTATTTATCACAATTTCCAGGTATATTTGAAAAAATCTTAGAACGTCATCATCTATCTTTAAATTTATAGAGCTTGCTTGCCTAGCGAGAACTTCAAGTTTGTATAATCCTTCAGTTTCCTGAATAAGCTTTTCATATGGCTTAAATACGGCTTTTACCTCTTTAGCTATTTTTGGATTAATTTTTTCTTCCTGTTCTTTTAAAATAGCATATCTGTAGCTCATATCATTATTTCCAATTCAAGCATTATAATATCTTTACGCCATTTTCAGTAATATATTCCTCATTTTGCCGTTAGGTTTAAATATATATTCCTTACGAGCATATATTATGGGAAAAATGCTTAAATTCATAGAAAATAAAGAGCCATTAAAACTGGTTATAATGGAGTATATGGCCAAGCAGATAGATATAGTTAACTACTCAGACGAGTATTATATCAAGCACAGGGATATTTTCAAAAGGCCTGCTGAAAAGAAAACAATATCTGACAGGGAATTTTTTGAGAGGCTTAATAACTATTTGTATATCGAAAAAGTTACTGAATTGCTTATAACACTGTATCTTGAAGATTTGAAAGGAAACAATCCCACTATCTATGAATTAAACAGATTTTTAAAAAGAACCTCAAACCAGTATTCCGCTACATTCAAGCAGGTTGATAAACTGGAAAAACTTGATATTGTTTATACAAAACAAGTCAAAGAATCTCCAAGAAAAGAGAAAAGAGTTTACATTAATAAAGAAATTACAACAATTTATGGAGATGATGAGTTTAGACGAATGATGCTGGCTGAATGGGACACAGATGCAAAGGAATATATAAAAAGAAAATTGAATGGCTTATTGAAGGATAAGGAAGAATTTGAGAAGAGGATTTTGATGGTGAAGAAGGGGAAGAGGGTTAAAAATAATTAAGGTATACTATGAATAAACATGAAAATAGCAACAAAATAGAAGAGAACATATTTTTAGCGTTAGGAAAATACAAATATAATTACAAAAAAAGAAAAGGAATAGATGACGAAGGTTTAAGTGAACAAGAAAATTATTTTACTGAAGCTTTTTGTATTCTATTAAAAAAAGACTCAGATTTAGCAAAATGTTTTATTATTTTTTTAGTTAAAGAAAAAATTGAGAAAGATAAATTTTTAAAAAATGAGATTGAAGGTTTATTTAAAATATACCCGCACCACTATCAAGGAAAAATTCCAGATATACATATAGAGTTTAAAAAATTAAATATAATAGTAGAAGTCAAATTAAAATCAAAACAAGGAAAAGACCAAATTGCTGATTATTTAGAGCAAGGATATGTTGCCTATATTACATTAAATTATGAAAAAATAGATAATTCTGAGGATTCTAAATTTCTTGGCCATTTTAAATGGTATAACATCTATAAATTACTTGAAGATTATAAAAATAATAGTTCAAAAAATGATTTATTAAAAGAATTTTTAGAATTTATGGAGGTACTAAAAATGAAGCCAATTGATATAAGTGGTATAATGGACTTTAATGAAAATACCTTAAATACATATCAAAACCTTGTAGAATTAAAGGATAAAATTATAACTTCAATAAAAAATCTAGATTTAATAGAATATAGTATTGTGGATGATGTAAGAGATCAATATTATCCACATGAATATAAATCAGAACAAAATATATTATTCATTGAACTGTTTATTAGAAAGTTCATGGATGGAAATAGCTCTCAATTCTTTTATAGTATTAATTTTGATAATACAAAAATTTCAGTTGTATTGAATGCTGATGAAGGAGTATTTAATGAAAAAGTACTCTCTATTGCAAAAATTAAGGGGTATAAAAACAAGAATAATGATGAAATTTCCCTTAGCAAAGATCTAAACGAAATTTTTAACGCAGACAAACCCCAACAAGATGTTATAATCGAGTTTGTTTCAGAAAGTATTCAAAGGTTTGGTAATGAATTATTACCTCTACTAAATTAAATGCTAATCCCATGCACGATATGAGTTTTGTAAGTTGGGATAAATTTCAACTATTTTAGTTAGCCCCAATTTCTCTAATATTTATTTTGCTTCGCAGAAATTTATTATGTCTTCAAAACCCATTCAAAAAGCACACCGAGAATGAAAATATCAGAAATCAAAAGATTTATATATAAATCCATATAGTATATAAGTGTATATAGGTGATTAACAATGGAAACTGAAACTTTAATACATTACCCAAACCTAAGAACCATATTGGAAGTTGAAAATGTTCTTAAGGAAGCAGACGAACCCATAAGCAAGAATGAGATAATGAGAAGGTTGCCTAAAAAAATAATGAGGCAGACGCTTAATGCCATTATTGATTACCTGGAAGAAAGCGGCAAGATTTTGAACGGCGAAAAGGGGGTTCTATGGACCTTCAACGAAAATCCAAAATTCAAAAAATTGCTTAGGGATTCTGCTGAGGCTTAAGAATGGGAATGTACGGGGATAAGGAGCTTAAGGTAACCTTTTCTCCAGATGCCTTTTTGCTTTACAGAAACCTTCAGGAAGCAGTTAAGCAAGAGAAGGAACACGGCAAAGAAACGTCCTTTTACCAGCAATTGTTAAATGCTATAGAAAGAGACAAAGAATACTTAAATCAGAATCCTGAAAGAGGCACCCATATTAAGAAAAAATTAATACCAAAATTGTACATAAACCTGTATGGGGTAAATAACTTATGGAAAATAGATCTGCCGTCGTTTTATAGGATGCTCTACACTATTGATACTAGCGGCAAAACGGTGATTAATTCTATTATTCTAACTATAGTTGATCATGACCAATATAACAAAATATTTGGTTACAGGAAAAAGTAATTTTCTGATGCTCTTTGGCGGGAAAAAACTCTAACAAGAGGTCAATACTAGATTAAAGGGATTATAGCGAGCAAAGGAGCCCGACGCTTAACACTGTCTTGATGGTAGAAGGCACTTTAAGCAAAGCAGGAGAAGTGTTAACTATCGGAAAACTCAAAAGAATGTTTCCAAAACAGGTAATGCACCAGACTTTGATGGCAGTAATTGATTATCTTGAATACAGCGGCAAGATCATAGTTCATGATGACAAAGTGCTTTGGGCATTCAAGCCACAGAGCAAGCTGAAAAATATTTTTCAAATTCCTCACCACATTTTTCACAATATTCTACATCTAAAATTCCGCAGTTTACGCCTTCAAAGTTCGATTACAGTTATTGGATATACCTTTTTAGTATCTTTTAGCATAAGTTTCTTTGCCCCTCTTGTGACTGCTTCTTTTATCTGGCTTATGTCAATCTCTGTCCATCATCCTGTTAGATACATGCTCCGAACGCTTTTTGAAGTCTTTCCATTTAGGTATACTTTTAAAGTTGATATTAGTATGTAAAACTATCGATTTTATTTAAATAGTCCAACAACCCCGACCCCAAGGAAAAAGCATTTAAATTCACAACACTTCATCGTTAAAAATGAAAAAAAGGGCTGTGAGAAAGGCAGTATCCGGGAATAACGAATCAGGCAGAAGCACGATAAAGACATTTTTCAGAAACAATAAGAAATTAATAATAATCATGTCTGTAGCTGTGCTGCTTCTGTTTTCATTCGCATTATACAGGGCATGGATTAATTTCTATTTCCTCACGACAGACGATATTCTATTAGCTCTTGAGCCTCAGGATATGTCTTTCTCAGTCCATTACGGGGAAAAGCCTAATGTGACTTTTAGCGTTGAAATAGAAAATAATTTTTTTTGCGAGGCTAGATGCAGCTATGAATTCATAGACCTATCCGAAAAATCTTTTGTGGACAAGGGGGCATTTGCGAGCAGCGGAACAGGAAAAAAATTTGAAAAAGAATTTCAGTTATCTGCTGGCAGGACAGGCAGTGGGCAGAAAATTTACAGCTTCAGCATTGAGTGCAGCAACATAAGGACTTTTTTTTGTCCTACTGACGAAAGCAAGAGAAGAAGGTCTGCATTTGTGACTTTAAATTACGACATTTCTGATTATGAGCGTTTTTTGAAAGACACGCTTAAGGACAACATAACCAAATTGGTCACTGGATTAGGTGCAATTGACATAAGAATACAGGAGCTTAACAACAGGTTTTTTAAGCTTGGTCATGGTATAAACCTAAATGACATTGAAGATGAAAAAGAAATACTGAACAATCAATACGCTGCTGTAGTCCTGGAGTTAGAGAATCTAGCAAGAGTATGGTCAGAAGAGAATTATTTGCTGCTATTAGAGTTATTTAACAAAAGTTTTGATGTTAGGGTATCAGATATAAATCAGAAAATATCGGAGTTAAGCTCAAAAATTGATAATGCCCTAAAAAGGCACAACACAATAGTAATGGAACTTAATGAAATGGATAATAAGCTAAGGAATGATAATTCCACTATACTTTTTCTTGGAAAAATAAACAGCAGCCTTATCCAAAAACATGAAATACTGCTTGGGAAATTAGAAGAGATGAAATACAGGATTAATGCCGACTCTTTTGTGAGCTATGATGCGCTGGAAAGCGAATTTGTAAAAATAAGTTCCTTGCTTGAAAGCTTTGAAAATGATTTAAAAAACCAATTCTTGTTTGCATATCTCAGCGGATACTATTATCCAAATCTGGAAAAAGAGCTGTTATGCAGTATAAAGGGCGTATGTACGAATAAAACTGACTTTCTTACTGTCGTATTAAACTCTTTGTCCTTAAACTATGACAAAATTAGCAATATCTGCTCGTCATTTGAAGCAATAAAAAATGCCCATGACCAAGAAAATAATAAGTCCAAGGAATTGATGAAAAACTACAATTACGAAGCAATAGCAGATATTCTGGAAAATGCAAAGAGCAAAAAAACAAATATCATGAAAAAAATTATTTTTAATGAGGTAAGAAGCATAAATGCAAGCAATGAAACCAATGAAACAAAAGGCTCTTTAAATATGCTGATAAACATCAGCAGTTTTACATTGAATGTTTCTGAAGAAATAGACTATGGAGACCTGTCAGAAAGTGAAGCATTGTCATTAACCCAGCTTAATCTGTCAAATAGCTCAAAAAATTATTTTGATAATTATTGCAAAACAAGGCAGGAATTCAATATATCTGAGTATTATGGAGACAAGGTTGATATAAGCGAAATCCAAGACGTACAAAAGGGGAACTTTACTTCTAGGATTAAAATAGAATTGACTCAAAATTACCCCGTTTGCTGCGTTTTTGGGGAATGCAAAAGATGTTGCACTCAAGAAGAATGCAATGATCCTCTGCTTTACCCTGTCTTGTTTTTGCACGGACATTCCCTAAACAAAGACAACAGCCCTGATTTCTCACTTGATGCTTTCAACAAAATACAGGCGAGGCTTCAGGAAGACGGATACATAAGCGTAGGGGCAATAACCCCGGTTTCGGATTATTCCGAAATAAATGGGGGTGAATGGGGATTGTCATCAAAGCCAATATCCGTAAAAGGAAGCTACTACCTCGTAAGCTACTATAACATAGGAGGCTACTCGCTATCAACGCAAAAAAGCGAAAACATAGAAACATATGCAATAAGGCTTAAAGAGCTAATAGATCTGCTTAAATTCAGGACAGGCAGAGATAAAGTAATCATTATAGCCCACAGCATGGGCTCTTTGGTTGCAAGAAGCTACATTCAGATATTTGGCGATGAATCTGTAAATAAACTCATACTTATTGCAGCTCCAAACAAAGGAATCTCTGGAAAAATAAGCAGCTACTGCCCCTTGCTTGGGGAAAAGAAGGAATGCAATGACATGTCAGAAAGCAGCATCTTCATTAAGAAACTTAATGATCCTCTTAAATTCCCAAAAAATGTTGATACGCATAACATAATTGGAGTTGGATGCAATATGAACGGAAAAGAGGGGGATGGCATAGTAAAGAAAGAAAATACAGAACTGGGATATGCACAAAATTATTACATCAACGGGACTTGCGAAGACATTTCAAAGCCGTTGCATACACAAATTCTTGACATAGACAAATACCCTAAAGTGTATGATATCATAAGCTCTGTTCTGAAAAGTTAAACAAAAAGAGCGTTACATTTATATAAAATTACGTTTTAATCTATTTTTATGAAGATAAGCTGTATTATTCCAGCATTTAATGAAGAGTCAACAATTATCGGCGTAATCAAAAATGTAAAGAAGGTCAAAGTAATAAATGAAATTATAGTTGTTGATGATAGTTCTACTGACAATACCTACAAAAATGCAAAATCAGAAGGAGTTAGAGTAATTAAGCATGCTCAAAATAAGGGGAAAGGAGCGGCTATTAAAACAGGAATATCACATTCTTCAGGAGATATTATTTTGTTTCTTGATGCCGATTTATATTCAATTTCACCCAAAAAAATTGCATCAATTCTTCAGCCGCTTGAAAATGACGAAGCCGATTTTGTTAAAACCTCTTTTACTAGAGCAAGAGGCAGAGTTACAGAACTTGTAGTGAAACCATTATTCAAAGTAGTTTTTCCGTTCATAAAATTTAATCAGCCGCTAAGCGGGCAATTTGCGATTAAAAGAGAGTTGCTAAATGAATTAAGAATTGACGACAAATGGGGGGTTGATATACAAATACTGCTTCAATTAGTAAAAAAGGGAGTGCGAATATCGGAGGTAGACATAGGGAAATTGAAGCATAAAAAGCAACCTATAGAAAATTTAACTATTATGTCTGAACAGGTTATTAGGTCTATATTATCTGAGCTGGGGATTATAGCTAATAAGCATAAACTCGTGATATTTGATTTTGATAAGACACTTATAAGAGAAAGCAGTATCGAAATAGTTGCAAAAGAATTTGGATTTAAAAAAGAGCTTCAACGGTTGAGAGCAAATTGTAAAAACGGAAAAATCAGAGATTATAATCTGACATTAGAACTTGCAAATTTCATTAAAGGCAGAATAGAAAAGGATTTTGAAAAAGTTTTCAAGAATATAAATTTAAGAAGGACAGCAAAGGGAGTAATTAACAGGCTTAAAAAGAGGCAATATGAAGTAGGCATTATCTCCGTTGCTTTTTCTCCAATAATCCATCACTTTGCTGATAGAGTAGGAATAGATAAAACTAATATCATCTGTCCTATTCTAGTGACCGATAAGAATGGAAAATATACTGGAGAAGTTATCGCAAAGACAAAATATCATTCAAAATGCTGCGATAAGATTATCTGCAAAGCAGACGCAGCTAAAGAGCTTATGAAAAAATTAAATGTTAAGCCAGAAGAATGCATTGCTGTTGGTGATGGAAAATCAGACGAATGTTTATTTCGTGCGTGTGGCATTTCTTTGGCATATAAACCACTCACCCCTATAGGAGATGTTAAGATTTTAAACTTGGCAGAAGTCCTAATATATGCTGAATAAACGATTATTCTTTATTCGGTTCTTTTTTTATCTTTGGTTCCTTTGTTATCATAACAAGAAACGCCATTATCTCAACCCCGCCTAGAATCATCAGGGAGATGAAGAGCCATTTCAAGCCAGCTGCAAGTGAAGACTATATTATCCCGACACTTAACCCTGTTGTTGCAACAGCAGACGTTGTTTCAAACTAAGCGAGTGGATTATTTCTTCATTTGAATATTCTCTTTAAAAACTGCAGATTAAAAACAAGGAAGCGGGAAGAAGGTTGTTGGGGTTGTTATATCATTTACCTGGCTAAATCCGCCTGAACTTAATGCAGAGAAGATGAATGATGCCAGAGTAACAATATCTTTATACCCTAAAAAGAATGCTATGGCTCCCATGATAATGCTGTACGAGAGATAAATCAGGAGAATTATAATGAAAGTCCTTTTTATTTTATGGTTTCCTCCAAGCCCCATGCTCCTTGAGAATTCCCTAAGCTTATCATCGGGGTAGAAAAAAGCTAAAAGTATAAGCACTATCCCTATTCCGCCTATAAACTGGGTAAGAGACCTATAGAGGATGATTGATTTTGGGAGAGCTGCAACATCAGTTATCATAGAAAACCCCGTTGTGGTAAATCCTGATGCCGATTCAAAAATGCTGTCCGTAACCCTATTGTATAAACTGCCATTAAATACATCAACATAAAAGTAAGGTATCGCCCCGATTACACTTAAAAAGACAAAAACAAGCACGATTAGGCTGCAGGACTGCCTGAATGAAAGCGTTTTTCTTTCACACAAAGCATTTAAGACAAAACCCAAAGCAAAAAATGCTGTTGCTGTTATTAAAAGTGAAATTATTGCAGAAGTTTCATTGAGCGCAAAAGATGTTACGATAGGAATTATCGTGAGCCCTCCTGTCATCTGCAGGACAAAACCCATATTAGAGAGAATTGCTTTCATTGTCTGCTCCGTGGCTTATATAACTCCATACAAATCCAATAATCCAAACAATATAAAAAGTTTTTGATGTCTGATTGGCAGAAATTTGGGAGAGTGAGAATGATGGCAACCCATGAATTGCATAGAACTAGTGAGCAGGAGAAGCGAGCATTTTCAATAACACCTTTCCAAAACAATAAATTTATTAATAATTAATCTAAGGACATAAGTATGGACGTATTTGATGCAATAAGGACAAGGAGAAGCATCAGGAAGTTTAAGGACAAGCAGGTGCCTTGGGATAACATAGTCACTATAATGCAAGCTGGAAAATATGCTCCTTCTGCAGGCAATTTGCAGAACTGGAAATTTATTGTGGTAAAGAGCGATGCAAAAAGAAAGGCCATAGCAAAAGCATGTTTGCAGCAGGACTGGATGGAGCAAGCGCCTGTTTATCTTGTTGTTGTTGCGGAGCCGGAGAAAGCCAGAATGTATTATGGCACAAGGGGAGCAAGATTATACACTCAACAAGCGTGCGGTGCAGCCATTCAAAATATGCTGCTTACAGCCCATAGCCTTGGTTTGGGAGCGTGCTGGGTTGGCGCTTTTGACGAAGACGAGATATTCCGCATCTTAAATCTTACAGAAGAGAAGATTGTAGAAGCTGTTATTGTGATAGGCTACGCTGACGAG
>Ga0209541_10012733_pt1 | contig 12971 bp, 11 predicted proteins | sample RifCSPlowO2_01_FD_184027 | JGI IMG/M metagenome (GOLD analysis project Ga0209541, IMG submission 184027) | Groundwater microbial communities from Rifle, Colorado - Rifle CSP2_plank lowO2_0.1 (SPAdes) (version 2) | ecosystem: Environmental > Aquatic > Deep subsurface > Groundwater | place...
TTTGGCGACACGTTTTTTTGTAGTCCCGCTGATCTCTTCAATGTGGGGCCTGTCCCAAGTTGCAAAATCGCAGTCAGGATAGCGATTACATCCATAGAATATTTTACCTCTGCGAGTTTTTTTCTCGATCACTTCGCCCTCTACGCATTTTGGGCAGTTAACCCCTAGTTCTTTGGGTTTGTCTTTTTCTAAAGACTCGGTATGTTTACAATCAGGAAATCCACTACAAGCTAAAAATTGTCCAAAACGCCCCATCTTTTCCACTAACTCCTTATTGCATTTAGGACATTTTTTATCAGTTTTTTTGTCTGTATTTATTTTTTCTACCTTTTCGTATTTTTTTTCTAAGTTTTCTTCAAAGGGTTTATAAAATTCTTCAATTAACTCTTTCCATTTTTCTTTTCCATCCGCAACATCATCTAATTTTTGTTCCATACTGGCTGTAAAATCTATATCTACAATTGCTGGGAAGTGTTCTACCAACAAATCATTTACCAAAAATCCGATTTCATTTGGCTCAAGTCGTTTTTGATCATTTTTTTTCACATAGTTTCTATCTTGGATGGTAGATATTATACTTGCGTATGTTGATGGCCTTCCAATCCCATGTTTTTCCAGTATTTTTACCAGACTTGCTTCCGAATATCTCGCTGGAGGTTTTGTAAAGTGTTGCAAACCCTCTAGTTTTTTAAGGCCTAACGGGTCTCCAGTTTTAGCTTGTGGCAGTTCTTCTTCCTTACTTTTTGTTAGGTATATTCTCGTAAATCCATCAAATTTTGTTACTTGTCCAGTTGCGCGAAATTCGTACGGTGTTTGTGTCGCGATATCTATGGTTGTTGAAGCATAAATTGCGGGCATTATCTGGCTTGCTAAAAAACGTTGCCAGATAAGCGTATATAATTTTTTCTGCGGACCCTCTAACTTTATTTTATCTGGATGTTGGATAGAAGTGGGCTTGCCCGCCGTAGCTTCAGCGAAGGCGGGTCGGATTGCTTCGTGGGCTTCTTGGGCTCCTTTTGATTTTGTTTTAAATATGCGTGCTTGCGGGGGTAAATAATTTTTACCCAGTTGGCTGTCTATGTAGTTACGAGCTTCAAAGATTGCGGACGCAGCGATGTTTAGGGAATCTGTTCGGTGGTAGGTTATTAGACCCCTTTCGTAAAGGTTTTGCGCGAGTATCATGGTGCGTTTTGCACCATAACCTAAGCGACTCCACGCGGTTTGTTGTAGGGTGCTAGTTGTGAAGGGTGGCAGGGGATTTTTTTTGTATTCTTTCTGTTCTACATTTTTTACATTGTAATTTGCGTTTTTTAAAGTCTCTATGATTTCGTCTGCTTCTTTTTTATTTTTTATTTCTAGTTTATGTAAACTTTTTTCGTTTTTTGAACGAAGGTAAGCTGTAAAAGTGTCGTTGTCATTGTGAGTTTGGGTTTGTTCAAGAAGGGCTTCAACAGACCAGTATTCTTCGGGCTTAAATGCTTGTATTTCTCTTTCCTTTTCTATAACAAGTCGTAAAGCAACAGATTGTACGCGACCAGCCGAAAGCCCTCTTATTATTTTTTTCCAAAGGAAAGGAGATAGTTTATACCCCACTAATCTATCTAAGATTCTTCGTGCCTGTTGGGAGTCAACCAAGTTCATGTTTATATTTTTTGGATTTTTGAGCGCTTCTTCTATTGCTGTTTTTGTAATTTCATGAAAAACAATTCTATCAATTTTTAACTTTTGATTTTTAATTTTTAATTTATCAAGCGCAAGCGCTTGATAAAGATGCCAAGCAATTGCCTCACCTTCGCGGTCTCCATCTGTTGCTAAAATAATTTCGTCTGCTTCTTTTGCTTCTTTTTTTAACTCGTTTACTCTTTTTCTTGCTTTTGTGGGAATAATATATTTAGGTTCAAAGTTTTTTTCTACATCAATGCCGAGTTCGCCCTTGGGAAGGTCGCGAACGTGGCCATAGGAAGCCAGTATTTTGTAGTCATCTCCTAAGAATTTCTTAAGAGTGACCCCCTTGGTCGGACTCTCCACTAGTAAGAGTTTCATAATATTTTATTTTATTTTTGGTATTAGTTTTAATGTGTTCTCTCTTTTTGATTTTGGGCTTTAGGCAGAGTTGAGCCATTTTGTATTTTCTGTTTAAAAAGATTCCGGCATCTTTATACAAATACTCAATCAAGGCTTGTGCGGGGTTGGTGCGATACGCAATTTGGTAGAGGTGTTTTTTTATTTTTGTTGAATAGGATTGTTTTGTGAGTGAAGAATATATTTCAAATTCTTCAAAAAAGTGTTTCCTAACAAAAGTGAGCATTTTCTCTCCCCCAGATACACTTAGGGTTGGATAATTCTTCTGTTTGTCTATCCACAAGCTTCCATCTCCATCTACAACGCCTCTGATAAAATCTCTAATAAATTCTTGCGGAATTTCAGGCACATTTTCACGCAAACTTTTTTGGTAAGATATTTTTAAACATTTAAGGCTATCTACCATTTTTTGGCTTGTTATACATAGATGGGCGGCATTTTTAAAGATAGAAATGGAATGATTTGAATTTAGTTCTCGTTTGATTTTTTCTAGAATGTCTATATCTTTTATATGTACACCAAATTTTAATGAATCGCTGTATCCTTTGTATGTGCCCCTAATAATACAGCCATCTGCTAAAATAAAGCCCAAAATATATGCCATGGGTGGAGACCACTTTTCAAAATAGGTTTCATTGACTTTTAGTCTAGGCCTATTTCTTATTCTTTTCAGGCCAAGTCTTTCGCCCTGTGCCATTATGGCTGTCCAAGACCGTTTTGGTAGCAAGTTTTCTGTAATTTCTTTTTGAGAATTAGCGAAGTGAGTTTGTAGAATTGCGTTCTCCTCAGGTTGCCACAATTTTGCGGATGGTAAATTCAAATGTCGCGCCTTAGCCACAATTGTTTCTTTGGTGCGATTTGGAAATTTGTGTACTAAATTTTTTACCCAAATAGTTGGGTAAAATTCTTGCAATAATGCTATTTCTTTATCTGACCATCTAACCGACCTCCCCCTTTTATGATAGTGTGTCATATATTATAAAGCGTATCATAAGGTTGGGCTTTCTACTATAATTAAATTGTTGTACTTATTTAGTTGCGATGTATGTATTGGGTCCTATTTCTTTTATGAAGTCGCCCATCATTAAACTAGCCAGCGCAACGAATACTTCGTTAGGGTCTACTTTAACTTTTTGGATTATTTTGTCAATATGCATAGCGGTTGGCGCATCTTTAATTAATTTTAATACCATACGCTCTAATTTATTTAAATTTAGTGCCAAACTTTCCTGTTGATTTTGTTTTTTTACCCCTAAATCTTTTAAAATAATTTCGCTATCTACGGCAACACTTGCCCCTTTTTGGAGTAGGTAATTTGTACCGGAAGACAAGCGAGAAAAGATGCTTCCGGGAACAGCATATATCTTTTTATTATATTTTTTTGCAAACTCTGCTGTAATTAGCGCCCCACTTTTTAGCGGTGCTTCTGTAACCAAAGTTGCGTTGCTAAGTGTGGCAACAATTCTATTGCGTGCTGGAAAATTTCCTGGAAAACCTTGTGTGCCTTTTTCGTACTCGCTAAGTATAAGCCCGTTTTTCTCAATAATTTTATGCGCAAGGCGCAAATTTTGTTTTGGATACATACTTCTGTCGTCTATTCCTGTCCCCAAAACTGCAATTGTTGGCGCGCCGTATTCCAGGGCGGTTTTGTGCGCCCAAGTGTCAATTCCCCGCGCAAGTCCGCTTACTATTGTAACGCCTGCCCGCGCCAGATCTTTTGTAATTTGCTCCGTTGTCTCAATTCCGTATTGAGAACATCTTCGTGTTCCCACAACCGCAACCGCATATTTATAATTTAGCGTATTTAAATTTCCGCGATAATATAAAACCTTGGGCGCATCCTTCAGCACCCTTAATTGTTTGGGATATTGCTTGTCTGTGGTTTTTAGTTGTTTTATTTGTGGTTCGTGATCCATAATTTTCAGTTGATAATTAAGGGATTGTTTCTTAGTTCTTCAATCGCCTCATTTAGCATTTGACAATATAAATTAAACCCGACACGAGACATGCTACCGGATTGTTCACGGCCTAAAAAGCTTCCAGCACCTCTAATTTCTAAATCACGCATTGCAATTTGATAGCCGGCACCGAGGTAGTTAGCTTCTTTTAGAGCGGTTAGACGCTGTTTGCTTTTGTGAGGAAGCCGACGCGACGGGTATAGAAAATACGCATACGCTTGTTTGTCGCCGCGGCCAATTCTGCCTCGTATTTGATGTGCTTGTGAAAGACCAAGTAACGTCGCATTATCTACTATTAGCGTATTTGCGTTTTGAAAGTCAAGCCCATTTTCCATTATTGTGGTAGTTACCAGCACATCTATTTTTTTGTTAGAAAACATTTCCATCCTTTCAATTACCTCGGATTCTGGAAGCTTCGCATGCATAAAGTTTATTTTAGCGCCGGGCAGTAGTTTTTTTAAGTCGCCAACTATTTTTTGGAGAGTTCCTATACGATTATGTAAAAAATAAACTTGCCCATTCCTTTTAAGTTCACGATTTATAGCGTCTTTAACTGTGGCTGTATCGAATTTTTCGACATAGGTTTTTATGGGGATTCTTCCATGGGGTGGAGTATCTATAACGCTAATATCGCGTAGTCCGCTTAAAGCAAAGCTTAGAGTGCGAGGTATGGGAGTGGCAGAAAGCGATAGTATATCAAGGGTAGAACGTTTATCTTTAAAAAATTCTTTTTGTTTTACACCAAAACGCTGTTCTTCGTCTATAATAAGCATGCCTAGATTTTTAAACAGTACATCCTTTTGTAATAAGCGGTGGGTTCCAATGACAATGTCTATTCTTCCTGACTGTAACCATTGTAGAACTTCTTTTTGCTTTGTTTTGGTTTCTATCCGAGTAAGCTTTTCGATATTTACTGGATAACGAATTTCTTTAAATCTAGTCTGGAAAGTTTTGTAATGTTGGTGTGCCAAAACGGTTGTTGGTGTAACAAGAGCTACTTGATGTCCTGTTCCAACAGCATATAGGGCGGCACGAAGCGCAACTTCTGTTTTGCCGAATCCAACATCGCCAACTATTATTCTATCCATAGGGGTTTTGCGTTGCGTGTCATTTTTTATATCGCGCAGAGCTCGTAACTGGTCCTGTGTTTCTTGGTACGGAAATGTTTTTTCAAGTTCTATATCAAGCTCGATATCTATATCGTATTTTTCTCTTTTGGCTAGTTCGCGTTTAGCGTAAATATGGGCTAATTCGCGAGCTGTTTTTAATATATCTTCTTTTACTTTTCTTTTGGTGCGTTCCCAAATATTGCCCCCCAAACGCGTAAGTGTTGGTTCGCCAAAACCAATGTATGGAGTAATTTTTTCAGATGCTATATCAGTGGGAACATAGAGTTTATCGTTTTGGGCATAGCCCAATACGAAGTGGGTGTTAGGTGTTAGGTTGTTAGGTTGTAGGTTTATTTTTGGAAGTTTTGTGACTGAAGTTCCTTTGATAATCACGGAGTCTCGTACCAAGTCTTGTTTTGATGCGTGAGATGTTAGATCATTATCACGGAACTGCTCAACTGCAAGTAGTTTCGCGATGCCGTGATCTATATGAACTACGTATGCCCCAACTTGCAAACTGTTAAGGAGGTTTTGACTTTTTTCATCGTCGCGTGTGAAAAATTTTGTATAAAGCTGTGGTCTTTTTGCAGTTAATTCTTTGAGTTTCTTTTTTTTATCAGATATACATATGTTTTCAAGTGCTTGTATTTGGGAGGTCATATTTCCGTCAAACTCTATTCTAAAGGCATGGGCAGTGCTTATGGGAAATATATCTAAAATTCCTCCGCGATTTGCGTATTGTCCGGGAAGTTTGACTTCCGTAACTTTTGCGTAGCCCCAGTCGCTTAGCTGTCGCATTAAGTTGCTTAGTGGGAAAAGCTGTAATTCTTGTATCTCAAAATAGTTTGTATTCCAAAAACTGCTTAATCTTTTTGCTTCGCGGGCGATATTTTCTAAATTGTGCTCAAACCAAAGCAACCTCTTTTCTAAAATAGAAGGGGTAATGCGTACTACTCCTATACAGTTTTTTTGCATAATCCTTTTTAGCATAATAAAAGAGTTCTTTTCAAGGAACCCTTTTATCGTTGTATATCTTCTAGAGTATTCGTTATTCGGTTATTGAGTCAAATGGGAACAAAAGCAGGACCAGGTCCTGCTTTTGTTTTATGTGTTCCATGTTATGTGTTCTCTGTTTCCTAATTATTTTTTAAACCACATAATTTCTTTTTCCTGTATTAATTACTCCCTCTATAACAGCATCTTGTATAAGTTGGGCGCAAAGATTTACGGTTTTTTCCATTTTTTGTTTATCTGCGCCCATGAGTTTTTTGGTAACCAGTTTGTTCATTATGGATTTTGGTCGTTTGCGTGGCCTTTTAACGGTGGGCATCGTGCCAATGCGAAAACGATAAAACTCCTTTGTCTTAAGCGCGCGTATTATATCTTCTACTCCTTTGTGCCCAGCGCTCCCGGAGTTATAACTTAGGCGGATAGAACCCATTGGCAGATCGGCATCATCGTGGACAAGGATAAAGTTTTTTGCGTTCAACTTGTGTTTTTCGTTTAGTTCGCGAATTGCGTTTCCGGATTTATTCATAAAGGTTAACGGTCTTCCTAAAATCACTCTTCGGCTTTTTGTTTTTCCGTCATATAACGCAAGCTTTTTGGTTTGCGTTTCTTTAAACTCAACTTTTTTTTCTTCAAACTTTTTTAATAAAACTTCAATAACCTCAAAACCTGCATTATGAGGAGTGCCATTGTATTCTTCTCCTGGATTACCAAGACCGACAACTAAAATTTTTTGCATAAAATTTTGTAAATTTCAATGTTCAATTATCAACGAATTTTTAATGTCCCAATTTCCAAATTAAAATAAAAAATGTGGGGTTAGTTGAAAATTAAAAAATTAAATAATTGTTTGAAAATTGTAAAATTGATAATTGAAAATTAATTCACGATTTCATTAATTAAATCCCGTATTTCCGAATAATCTTCTTCTCCTGCGCGCGGGTACAATATATAAATATCCTGATTATTGATGTTCCGATACTCCTCTTTTAGCAAGTTGTTTGTGGTGATTGTATGTAGGTTTATATTTTGAGCAATGTCCGTATCTTTTAAGGCGTTAAACAGGGTAAATATTTCTAAAATAGATACATTTGTACTTATGTTTGTTTCAAGTAACTCAAATAACTTTAAAGCATTATCCTGGTCCTTTAACAATGTATCTTGTTGTTCCAGTACTTTATTTATTATGGCAACTATTAATTTTTGTTGACGCTTCATTCTGTCAAAGTCGCTTCCGGCTCTACTTCTGTCTCTTATATAAAAGAGCGCTTGTTCTCCATTTTTGAAGCCCTCTTCGGTTTTTACTCCGCCGATGAAATCTACAATGTTTTTTATTCCATCTAAATCTATCACTGCGGTATATTGAATTTCTTGGCCTGTTATCTCTGTAACCTTTTGTTTAATTTGGCCTATATATTCTACGGTTGGTTTTTTTGTTCCACCGCTTAGTTTATATAGTTCGTTTATTTTTTTATTTGATCCGTCGTTAGTTTTGACCCACAGATCTCTTGGTATGGATATTAAACTTATTTTTTTGTTGGTAAGTCCGACGTTGGCAAGTATTATAGTATCGGTTAAATCTCCAGAAATGTAGTTTTGGCCACTGACTCCAAGCAGTAGGACATTTATCCCTCCTTCAATATCGCCTTGCAGGCCAGACTTTAAAAGATTTAGTCCAAACAAGACATCTTTGGACTCTGTCACACCTTGGTTGCCGACTCTGATATAAGTTTTGCTTATATAGTTAATGCCAAAAAAAATTCCAACCATCGCAATAACGGCTGTTATGGTTACGGTTATTATTTTAATTTGGTTACTCATATTTTAAGGGTTTGAATTCCGTTCCACTTCGTTGCAAGTGTGTTTTGGTTTTGATACACTAGGGATATGTCTATGCTTAAGGGAGTTTTTAGTTTCTTTTGGGATATAGCAAAAATCGTTATGATTTCGCTTGCTATTATAATACCAGTTCGCTACTTCATAGCACAGCCCTTTTTTGTGAGAGGAGCAAGTATGGAGCCTACCTATAGCCAGGGCGATTATTTAATAGTAGATGAACTTTCTTACAGACTCGGAGATCCTTCTCGAGGAGATGTTATTATTTTTAAATTTCCTCAAGATACGTCCCAGTTTTTTATTAAACGTATAATAGGTATGCCGTCTGAAACGATAACCATAAAGGACGGAGTAATTACAATAAAAAACTCCCAATATCCGGAAGGCTTTGTTTTAAAAGAAAATTATATAACGTTTTTTACTGATGGCGACTTGGAGGTAAGATTAGATGATAATGAGTATTTTGTCTTGGGAGACAACAGACCGTCAAGCCATGATTCAAGAAGATGGGGCACCCTTGCGGAGAGCTACGTAATAGGGAAGGTATATTTGAGAGCTTGGCCATTCAATAAATTTGAATTTATAGATGATGTAATGTATAATATTCCCTGAAATGGCAACTGCAACCAACAGAAAGAAGAAAAAAATTCAAGCACCTTCTGGGATGCATGATATATTGCCCCAAGATCAATATCTTTGGGACTATTTTTTTCGCATCTCTAGCGATACGGCAGAATTTTATAATTTTCAAAAAGTAGATACACCCATACTGGAGTTTACAGAACTTTTTGAAAAGGGGACAGGACAAGGGACAGACATAGTTCAAAAAGAAATGTATTCCCTAAAAACAAGAGGCGGAGATAAACTAACCCTAAGACCAGAAGGAACCCCATCTGTTGTCCGTTCTTACATACAACACGGGATGCATAAATGGACGTCTCCTGCAAAGTTATATTATTACGGCCCAATGTTTAGGCACGACAAGCCACAGCGCGGCAGATTTAGGCAATTTTATCAATTTGGACTGGAGACACTTGGGGAAAAAGAACCGGCTCGAGATATAGAAATAATTCACCTAACCCACACAATACTTAGCAGGCTTAGATTGGCCAATATTGTGGTTGAAATAAATTCAATAGGGTGTAAAGAGTGCAGGCCCAAATATATAAAAAATCTGAAGGAACATTACAGATATCGCTTAAAACAAACTTGCGCGGATTGTAGGGGTAGATATAAAACAAGTCCGTTGCGCTTGCTTGATTGTGAAGATGAAAAGTGTAATAGAGTAAAAAACGAAGCTCCACATATGGTAGACTTTCTGTGCTCGGATTGCAACGCTCACTTTAAAAAAGTTTTGGATAGTTTAGACTATATAAATGTTCCATACTTGTTAAATCCATACCTTGTAAGGGGGTTAGATTATTATACAAAAACTGTCTTTGAATTTTTTGAAACAGAAATGCTGGATGAGTCCAGCCACGGAAAAGATGCTTCGACCCTTCGAGAAACCTCCCAGCCTTCTCCGTCAGCTGGCGGATTCGGCGGGCAGGCAGGACAAGCAGGCTCAGCACAAATAAAAACGGAGGATAAGAAAGGTAGCGTTGAGCCAGGATTTAAAAAGCGTTTGGCTGTCGCAAGTGGAGGTCGTTATGATTCGTTGGTGAAACTTCTTGGCGGTCCACCTACCCCGGGGGTCGGCGTAGCAATTGGAGTAGACAGAATTTTACAAGTTATAAAAGAACAAAAAAAAGAACCGAAAACGCCTCAAGAACCAAGAGTTTTTCTTATTCAGTTGGGAGATAGAGCAAAAAAAAGGGTTTTTACGCTGGTTGAAGAATTTAGAAAGGCAGGAATTGGGGTACGGGAAGCATTAGGCAAGGACTCAATTAGCGCGCAGTTAAAGTTAGCAAATAAATATAATGTAGACATTGCAGTAATAGTTGGTCAAAAAGAAGCGATAGACAAGGTAGCATTGCTTCGCGATATGAAAACCGGTAGTCAAGAGGTGGTTTTAGAAGAAAAGCTTATTGATGAGATAAAAAAGAGATTGCAATAACTCGCCTCCTAAAACTTGAAACATAAAACATGAAACATTCATCAAAAATCAAGGACTTAAGGTTACAGGTTTCAAGTTTTGCGATTTTGTGGGGCGAAGCTGAACAAAATTATGGATTGTATTTTTTGTAAAATTGTAGAAGGTAAAGAACTCGCCCACAAAATTTGGGAGGATGCTGAGCATATGGCATTTTTGTCTATATTTCCCAACACCAAAGGATTTTCGGTGGTTATCACAAAAGAGCACTATCCAAGTCATTATTCGGATATGTCAGAGGAAGTATTTGCGGGTTTGTTTTTAGCAACAAGAAAGGTGGCAAAAATTTTAGATAAGAAGTTTGAAGATGTATCAAAAACAGGTATAATTATGGAAGGTTTTGGAGTTGATCACGCTCATACTAAATTATTTCCTATGCATGGAACAAGTGGTAGTTGGAAAAAAAGAATTAGTAAACTCAAAGATTCGTCTCAATATTTCAAAAAGTACGAGGGTTATATTTCGAGCCATGATTACAAAAGGGCCAACGATGAAGAGTTAAAAAAACTAGCTAAAGAATTAACTTAAAAATACGCAAAATAAAAAACTAAAAAATTTTATTATTAATGATAAATAAGTATTCGCTTCGCTAACTGGGTATTAGGTTATGGGTTTTAGGTCGCTTCGCTTCTAGGTTTCAAAAACCTAATTACCTAACACCTAAAACCTTTTTGTGAGGTGAAGCCGAATAAAATATATGGCAAAAGATTCTAAAAACTTACGTGCAGGGATAGAAGTTCGCAAAAAGGACAATGAATCAACTGGAAGCTTATCTAGGCGTTTTTTGCAAAGAGTACGACAAAGCGAAATTCTTATGGAAACGCGAGAGAGGCAATACACACGACCGATTAAAAATCGTCGCGCGCGTCGCAAGAGCGCTCTTGTAAGAAGTCAAAGAAGAGAAGAGTATAAGGTACTTCGTAAATGGGGTAGAAAGAAGTAGTAAAGCTATGAGTTTAAAAGAAAAAATTCAAGAAGACCTCAAGGTGGCCGTAAAGAGCAGAAACCAAATAACTAGTTTGGTTTTGCGTTCTTTAATTGCGGAAATAAATTCTAGGGCAATTGAGTTGAAAAAGAAAGAAGAAGGACTCAACGACGAGGAAGCAGAGCGAGTCGTATTAAAAGAAATAAAAAAACGCCAGGATGCTATAGAGCAGTATATAAAAGGTAACAGAGATGACTTGGTAAAAAACGAACAAGAAGAAATGGGCGTTTTAAACGCATATGCTCCGCAAATGATGGATGAAGCAGAGCTTCGCCATATAATAGATGATACAATAAATAAAATTGGGGCCAAAGATATCCAAGATGTGGGAAGAGTTATAGGAGAAGTTATTAAACAAACAGGTAGCAAGGCAGATGGATCTTTGGTTAGTAAATTAGTCCGAGAGAAACTCCAATAAGGTTCTTATGTTAAATATAAAAAACGAAACAAATTTTCTTATTGATAAAAAGTTAATTACAGCGTGCGTTAAAGAGACTTTAAAAATTAAAAAATCTGACAGCAGTTTAATAGTTGTATTTGTTGCCTCGGACAAGATGCGACAAATAAACAATAATTACAATAAACAAGACAAAGCTACGGATGTGTTAAGTTTTAACTCCGAAGAAGAAGGATATTTAGGTGAGATAGTTGTGTGCCCTGAGTTTATAAATAAAAAGTTTGTAAAATACGAATGGGAGCTTTGCCACTCGGTGGTTCATGGGACTTTTCACTTGTTGAACATTCACCACGAAGACGAGAAGTCTTATAAAAAAATACACAAAACTGAGCAAAAAATTATAGATAAAATATTTACTTCTTTAAAATTAAAATAGCATGTAAAAATAGGGCAACATGATTTTAGTTTTTGGGATGTAAGTGAATAGCGCCATGTCACGAGAAAATCATATTACAGCCATAGATGCTGGGTCTCATTATATAACGACGATTATCGCAGCGGTAAGCGGTGATTTACTAACGCCCCAGGTTGTTGGCATAGGTAAGTCAAGGTCTCAGGGAATTAGAAAGGGAGTCGTAGTAGATTTAGAAGACGCTATAAAATGTGTAAAAAAATCTTTTACTGATGCACAGCAGGTGGCTGGAGTTTCGGTTTCTAGCGCATATGTAAGTATAGGAGGAAATCATATTACAGCAGTACCTTCGCGTGGAGTAGTTGCCGTATCCCGAGCAGATGGTCAAATTTCAAATGACGACATTGAAAGAGTAATAACGGCATCATCCACCTTGGCCTTGCCGGCAAACCAAGAGATATTACACAACTTACCAAATGAGTACATTATAGATGGTGAGGGCGGTCTTCGGGATGTTGTGGGAATGAATGGTCTTAGGTTGGAAGCAAACACTTTAATATTGCATGGATCTTCCGCTCATTTAAAAACTATAGATAAATGTATGGAAGGTAATGATATTGAGGTTGATGGTTATGTTTTATCTCCTATTGCTGCGTCAAAAGCGGTGTTGTCTAAAAGACAAAGAGAGTTGGGTGTTGCGTGTATTGATATGGGCGGAGGTACAACTGATATTGCGGTTTATGAGGACGGCAATTTAATTCATGCTGGAATTTTGCCAATCGGCGGAGATAATATAACAAATGATTTAGCTATTGGGCTTCGAGTGGGAGTAGATATTGCTGAACGCATTAAGCGCGAGTATGGAATGGCTAGGGTTGCAGATTTGTTACAGAAAAGAGATGTTATTGATTTAAGCCAACTGGATTCCAACGAGAAGGACACTATTTTGAGGAAAGACGTTGTAGAAATTATGGAAGCCCGTCTTAACGAGATATTTGATTTGGTTAATAAGGACCTAAAGCGTATTGGGAAAGAGGCATATTTGCCCGGAGGTGTGGTTTTGGTTGGCGGAAGCGCAAAGATACCACATAT
>Ga0209541_10012734_pt1 | contig 12971 bp, 15 predicted proteins | sample RifCSPlowO2_01_FD_184027 | JGI IMG/M metagenome (GOLD analysis project Ga0209541, IMG submission 184027) | Groundwater microbial communities from Rifle, Colorado - Rifle CSP2_plank lowO2_0.1 (SPAdes) (version 2) | ecosystem: Environmental > Aquatic > Deep subsurface > Groundwater | place...
ATACGCCGGGGAACAATTAATTATTCCGCTATACCACCCCGCCGCCGCCCTCCGTGCGACAGCTGTACTAAAAGATCTCGAGACCGACTTCAAAAAACTACCGGAAATTTTGAAAAGCCCGCCAGCGCGCAAAGTTGAAAAATTCCCGGAAAAAGAAGAAGATAAGCAGGAAAGCTTATTTTAAGACTTGAATTTTGTTAAGATTTAGAATACTATAAAAATATGACTACAGTTACTATCCCCAAAAAATCAACCAGCAGAGACTTAATTGCTATCCCCAAAAAAGAATACGAAGAGTTTTTGGCTATTCGAAAATTTATTAAAGAAGCCCCGGCTTCAAAGGAAGAGAAGCGTCTTATAAAAAAAGGCGAACGCGAAATCCAGCAAGGCAAATATCGCGAATGGCGAGTGATTAAAAATGAGCTGGCGCGTAATTCTAACTAGCAGCGCCGAGCGGCAGTTGCGGAGGCTTCCCAAACAAGAATTAAAAAGGATTTCTCTGGCGCTTGATTCATTTGCGGCTAATCCTCTAACTGGGGATTTAGTAAAACTCAAAGACACTGATAATCACTGGCGCCGTCGCGTAGGCAATTATCGCATTCGTTTTCGACTTTCCTTCAAAGAGCAAACCGTTTTCGTCTACGATATCCAGCGCAGAACGAGCAGTACATATTAAATTTTTATAATTTTCGAAATTAAAACCCATCTATTATGGCCAGTAATACTTCCTATAGTTCGCCGAAAATAGAAATGAGAGATAGCCCGATAAGCGGCTGTGGATTATTTGCCAAAGAAGCTATATTAAAGGGCGAGCTGATTTTAAGTTTTAAAAACGGGAAAGGTAAATTTATAAACTCCAGTGATGCGGATAAATTATACAAATCTGGCAATGATCTTTTTTTGCAAATTGGCGATCACCTATTTTATGTCGCAACAAATCCAGATGAATATAAAAATGAACACCACTTGAATCATTCGTGCGATCCCAATTTGGGCATTAAGGATAGTCTAGAATTTGTGGCGATGCGTGATATAAATGGCGGTGAGGAATTAACTTTTGATTACGCGATGTCTGAAAGCTCAAATTACAAAATGCAATGCAGCTGCGGAAGCAAAAACTGCCGCAGAATTGTAACTGGAAAAGATTGGAAAATATCAAAACTACAAAAGAAATATAACGGATATTTCTCCAATTATTTACGACAGAAAATTAATATATAAAAAATGCTCCTGTACCAGTTTTCGGCCATTAGATTATTAGTGGCCAAGAATCGGCACAGGAGCTAATTCGAAGAAGAATATTTTGTTATAAAGAACCATTAGGCAGATTTCACGAAAACCTTTTTATCCAAACTCTTGCGCGCTTTAGTTATTGTTTTCCCGATGAATATCGGGACTCTTGGCACAGGATATTTTGGCATGAGTTTTTCTTGGAATAGCCTGCATATATAATATCAGAAAGACTCAAGTTATACTGTGGATATGCATAATCAAGAAATTTCAAAGATTCTATTCGAGCTTGCGGAACTCTACGAGATGAAAAACGTGCCCTTCAAACCGAGGGCGCTTCTGCGTGCTTCGGAGACGATCGATTCACTCGGGGAAGATGTCGCAGATATTTATAAAAAAGGCGAAATTAAGGCGCTTGAAAATATTCCCGGAGTTGGCAGAGGAATTGCGGAGAAAATCGAAGAATACTTAAAAACAGGACATATTAAGGAATACGAACATATGAAGAAAAAAATGCCTGTGGACATTGCTGGCCTCTCTTCTATTGAGGGCGTAGGGCCTAAACTTATCAATCTTTTGTATACTAGATTAAAGATAAAGAGCATAAGCGATCTTGAAAAGGCGGCCAAGCAGGGAAAATTAAGATCATTGCCGAGGATGGGAGAGAAGCTTGAGCAAAAAATATTAAAAGGTATCGAATTCAAGTATGAAGGGGGAGGGCGCTTCGCTTTGGGCGAGGTTTTGCCGCTCTCTAGGGAGATTAAGGCGAGATTATTGAAAGTTAAAGGGGTGGGAGCGGTCGAAGTCGCGGGCTCTATTAGGCGCATGCAAGAGACCATAGGCGACCTCGATTTTCTCGCGATATCAGAACATCCGGCCGCGGTTGCTGAATTTTTCGCTGGCATGAAAGAAGTCGAGCACGTTTATGCGAAAGGGGAGACGAAAATTCTTGTGCGCCTGCGCTCCGGCATTGACGCGGATTTGCGAATTGTTCCCAAAGAATCTTTCGGCGCCGCGCTCCAATATTTTACAGGGTCGAAAGACCATAATGTCGAAGTGCGGAAGATCGCGATTAAAAAAGGATATAAATTGAACGAGTACGGACTTTTCAAAGGCAAGAAAAATATCGCGGCCGAATTCGAGGAAAAAATTTATAAAAAATTAGGAATGGATTTACCGCCTTCCGAAATCCGTTTGAATTTGGGCGAGATCGAAGCGGCTTTGCGCGGCAAATTGCCGAGACTCATTGGATATGGAGACTTGAAAGGCGATTTACAATTACAAACGACCTGGACCGACGGCAAGCATACGATCGAGGAGATGGCGCGTGAGGCGGAAAAAATCGGGCATGAATATATCGCGATTACAGACCATACGCGTTCGCTTGCCATGACAGGAGGCGCGGATGAGAAAAAATTAGAGCGGCAAATGGCGGAGATAGATAAAATCAATGCAAAATTAAAAAATCAAAAATCAAAATTAACGGTTTTAAAGGGAGCGGAAGTAAATATAATGAAGGACGGGTCTCTGGATATTGATAATAAAACTTTAGAAAAACTCGACGTGGTCGGGGCGGCAGTGCATTCGCTTTTTAATCTTTCGCGAGAAGAACAAACCGCACGTATTGTTAAAACGATGGAAAATCCGAATGTGGATATTTTGTTTCATCCGACTGGCCGCGTGATCAATAAAAGAAAACCTTATGACATTGATATGGAAAAACTTATTAAAACCGCGAAGCGCACCGGGACGATTTTGGAAATTGACGGGCATCCTTGGCGTTTGGATTTAAAAGATGAACACATTAGAATGGCGCGAGAGGCGGGAGTGAAAATGGTTATCGACACCGACGCGCATTCTATTTACGAGATGAGTTATCTTGAGTATGGCGTTGCGCAGGCTAGGCGCGGCTGGTGCGAGAAGAAGGATATAATTAACACTTTGCCGCTTAAAGAATTTTTGAAAGCGTTAAAATAAGCCTGAAAATAAGGTGATTTTAGACCTTGACAGCAAGGCTCTTTTGGATGTATAATTGAACTTAAGCTAAGGAAATGGAATTGGCTCATTTCCTTGAAAGCGATGGCTCTTTAACGTTTTAGAAAAACAAAGAAAGGGGAAAATCGTCATGACAACACAAATTGTCGCAGACGATGTTTTAGGAAAATTTGCAAGGCAACAACGCGACTGGTTTACGCGCGTCGAGAAAGGATCTTTAGATCCCGATGCTGTGATGCGAGTGGTACAGGAGATTATCGACAAAGCTTTTGCCCGCGATATGCGTAAAGAAGGTTGGAAGCTCCTCGAAGACGTGCCGCGTAGCATTACCTCAATCAAAGATCTCGAGCTGGTACCGTTTCTCAAAGACGGCGAAAGCTCGATCCTTGGCGAAGAATTAGTCGTTCGAGCCCGTGAGGAGTTTAAGATAAATTACGGCCAACACGACGCCGAGTGGCTCCTCGAGCACCAGGACGAAATTCCCGAGGAGTTTCGCAAGTACTATCTGGTCTTCACCGGAACTGTCTGGGGGGACTCGTATGGCTACCGCCACGTCGCGTATCTCAGTTTCTATGGCGGGCGTTGGCGCCTGAGCTTCCGTAGGCTCGCGTTCGGCTTCTACTCCGATGGTCGTCTCCCGCGTCCGCGCAAGTAGCTCTTTGGATCTTGTTTCCTCGGAAATTTAATCTTGGAAACTTGATCCCTTAACCCCAGCCCCGCGCAGAAATGCCGGGGCTGATTCTTTTTATGCTAAACTTGTAAATGGTAGTAGGCGAATCTGCGGGCGGTCAAGGCTTCCCGTGGCCGAATCCAGTATCCATATATCCAGAATATCCTCGGGTATGCCTTAGGGTAGCGTGGTATATGAAGACACTTCAAAAAATGAAGCTACTTGGTGCGAAATGTTAGAGGGCTTACAGGCCCCAAATAAAATACAGCTCTAAGAGTATTCAAAGAGCAGTGGAATTGACAGCATTTCGTACGATGGTCTGGGAGGACTCGAATGGCAACCGCAACGTCGCGTATCTCAATTTCAATGGCAAGCGTTGGAACCTGAACTTCAATAGGCTCGCGAACGACTTCAACTCCAATGATCGTCTCCCGCGTCCGCGAAACTCGCTTCATTCTCCGCCTTTACCGGCGGAGTTTTCTTTTATAGAAATTCCTCGTATCCACCCACCAAGCATTTTCCCAATTTCATCCAATTTTTCAGAAAGTGAGATATACTTTTTAGTATCCATGGCCTTGATTTCCCAACTTATCTGCAGAAAGAATTTCAGGAGATCAAGTTTTGCCACTGCCTTCTGCAAATACGGCAATTTTGCTTGCTTTGATAAATAACTGGCGATAAACAGTAATTCTAATGTTTCAATGAAAAGTAAATCTATCTTTGTGCCAAGAGTATACCTCGATTTTTTTGAGATATGATCTAGGATTTCATGCCAGAGTTTGTAAATCAGAACAGATCGCCCGATAATCGGCAAAACTCGGTAGGGGGGGGGGCTTAAAAGAAGAATTCAATTCAGCCATAGTTTTGAGGAGATTATTTCCGTTGAAAATCTGGTTGCCGCCTGGCGCGAGTTTTTGAGAGGAAAACGCGATAAACCTGATGTACAGGAATTTTCTTTGCATCTCATGGATAATATTCTAGCACTTCATCATGACTTAGCCAGACGAACATATAGACATGGAGGATATAAAGCATTTAATATCTCCGATCCCAAGCCCAGAAAGATTCATAAAGCAAGCGTGCTCGATCGCTTATTGCATCACGCGATTTATCGAAAACTATATCCGTTTTTCGATAGAACTTTTATCTCCGATTCGTATTCGTGCCGGATTGACAAAGGAACGCACAGAGCCTTAAACCGATTTCGAGAATTCGGCAGAAAAGTTAGCAGGAATGGCACTAAAACCTGCTGGGTTTTGAAATGCGATATTAGAAAGTTTTTCGCGAATATTAATCACAGCATCTTGATGAGAATTCTGAAATTATATATTCTAGATGATAATATCCTTTGGCTACTTGAAGAAATTATTGAAAGTTTCTCTCCAGGACTGCCGCTCGGCAATCTAACCTCGCAACTTTTTGTGAATATCTATATGAATGAGTTTGATCAATTTATGAAGCACAAACTTAAAATAAAATACTATATTCGCTATGCGGATGATTTCGTGATTTTTTCTAGGGATAAAGTAGGGCTTGAAAACTCAATCCCTCAAATCAGAGATTTCCTCAAAGAAAAACTTAAGCTGGAATTGCACCCCGATAAAGTTTTTATCAAAACTCTTGCCTCTGGAGTTGATTTTCTGGGTTGGATAAATTTTATAGACCATCGGGTTTTGAGGACAGCTACCAAAAGACGTATGATGAAAAGAATGAAGGGGACACAAAAATCCGGAACTACACAATCATATTTAGGGCTTTTAAAGCATGGAAATACTTTTAAAATTAGAAAAAGAATTTTACGATAATATGCCGGTTTTACGCTCTGCTGGAATTATTTTTTTTCGCAACACGCCTGAGGGGCGAAAGTATTTGATTTTGCGCGCATCAAGAAAAGATAATAGGCCGGAGTTTTGGGATATCCCAAAAGGCGAGCTTGATAAAGGGGAATCGGGGATCGGCGCGGCGAAGCGCGAAGCGCGGGAAGAAGCGGGGATCGAAAATTTTGAATTGATTCCGAAATTTAAAGAAACGGTGCAGTATTTTACGCGCCACGACAGAAAGTCTATAATGAAGTTTGTCGCAATCTTTTTGGCTAAAGCCTCGAAAGATAAAGTTACGCTATCTCAGGAACATGATGCCTTTGAATGGGCGACATTTAAAGAAGCCATGAAGAAATTGACCACTATGAAGGAAGCATTGAAAAAAGCCGATGAATTTCTTTCACGGCTCAAAGAAAAAGCTATTTAACTTTCTCGATAAGCGCGGAAAACGCCTTCGGGTATTCCTGCGCCAATTGGGCGAGGACTTTTCTGTCCAATTCTATGTTCGCGCGTTTTAGCTTATTTATTAAAACGCTGTAAGATATTCCGCGCTCTCTAGAAGCCGCGTTTATCTGAATCTGCCAGAGCTTGCGGAAATTTCTTTTCTTTTTTCGGCGGTCCTGGAAAGAATGTTTTGCGGCGTGCAAAAGCCGCTCTCTAGCAGTCCGCTCTTTCGATTTCGCGCCCCACCGGAAACCCTTCGCGCGCTTTAAAATTTTTCTCCGCTTCTTTAACGCAATTGTCGCTTTTTTGACCCTTGGCATAGCTTATTTTGTCGGGAGATAATGATTAAGCTCGTTTTTGGGAATGCGAAAATTAACAAGGCCTTTTTGGCGAAGCTGTTTTGCTCTGCGCACTTTCGCGTTGAAATGATTTTGCCCCGGAATTCGCGCAAGGACTTTCCCGGTGCGCGTCAATTTAAGGCGCTTTCTAAATGATTTATTGGTTTTATTTGCCAATTTATTATGAACGACAGTGAATTAATAAATTGAGCATCCGGCGAAGCTTCAGCGAAGCCGGAAACTCCTACTTTTTCTCTACAAGTACGTATATGCCCCGGGGGCCTTGTTTGGGCCCATCGCTTACTTTATAGTCCCTAGGGATAAAATGCAGTATCCGCTCTATTCTCTCGTTTTTAAAGTTTTTGTCAAGATATTTAGCCCGTCCGCGGAGCACGAGGTCAATTTTTACTTTATCCCCGCTATCCAGAAATTCTCCCACTTTTTTGGCTTTCATCTCCAAATCATGTTCCGACGTATTTAGGCCTATCCGCACCTCGCGCACCTCCGACGTGCGCGCCTTTTTATTCGCCTCCCTGCGCTTTTTTTCCTCTTGGTAGGACCACTTGCCGTAGTCCATTATCTTGACAACTGGCGGACGCGCGGTTGGTGAAATTTCAATGACGTCGAGTCCCGCCTCTTTCGCGATGTCGATTGCCTTCGCGATCTCGATTATGCCGTAGTTCGTCCCGTCATCGCCAATTGCCCGCACCGGAGTAGCGGTGATTTGGTTATTTATTCTTGTGCGCTTTGTAGCCAGAGATTTAAATATAGCATTTTTTTGAGTTATCCACTAATCTTAATTTTGCGGCGAGCATATAATGAATTTAAGATTCCAAGGTTAAATTTATCTATGACAAAAAGCTGGCCAAAATTTATAGCGGGCTGGGTTATTTCCTTCCTCATCCGCCTGGTCCCGTTTCGTCCGCCAAACATCGAACCGATTTTAGGAATTCAGATGCCGTTTAGCAAAGCTTACGGGCACGCTCCTGCTTTTCTTTTCGCGTTTTCAAACATAGTTTTATTCGACCTCTTGGTTAATAAATTTGGAGTCTGGACTTGGATAACGGCGCTCGCTTACGGATTTTTAGGAATCTGGAGCGCTCAATATTTTAAAACACGTAAAAATTCGCCATCGAACTATCTTAAATTTTCCATAATGGCGACTATAGCTTACGATGCCGTAACTGGCCTTTCCATTGGCCCTATGCTCTTCAATCAGCCGTTTATGGCGGCTGTAATCGGCCAAATTCCCTTTACTTTACTGCATCTTTTGGGCAATTGCTCATTTGCTGTATTGGCAAGCCCTCTTATTTACCGCTTCGCTGTCTCGAAGCGCAGCTTTGCGGGGGCGTATTTATTAAACCTAAAGCCGCTGGCTAATTAAACTCGATAATCATGGAAACTTTTGTGGAAAAAAAGACAAAAACACTTTCTCATATCGAACTTACTCAAATCAAAAAACGCGACGGAACTGTTGTCCCGTTCGATTTAGCTCGGATTAAAAACGCGATCACGCGCGCTTTCGAATCGACCAAAGAGGGAGGAGAAGAAGAAGCAAGAATGGTTTCGTTTCGCGTATACGACATTTTGAGGCAGATGAAGTTAACGAGCCCTCAATTTGTGCCGACTGTTGAACAAATTCAGGATTTAGTAGAAAAGGAACTCATTTTGGATAAATTCGCCGTCACAGCAAAGTCGTACATCTTATATCGCGAAAGACATGCAGAGATGCGGAGAGAAGCGAGACAAGTATCAGAGCGCCTACGGACGCTTGCCAAAGAGAGTAAAAAATATTTTAGAAATCCGCTCGCTGAATTCATATATTATAGATCGTATGCCCGCTGGGTAGAGAGCGAAGGGCGAAGAGAGACTTGGATTGAGACGGTAGATAGGTATATGAACTTTATGAAAGAGAAGTTAGCGGATGCTTTAACTGAGACGGAATATTTCGAGGTCAGAGAAGCTATCTTAAATCATGAAGCCATGCCTTCGATGCGCTTGCTCCAGTTTGCCGGTCCAGCGGCAAGGGCAACCAACGTTTGCGCTTATAATTGCTCGTTTATCGCCCCTAGATCTTTCCAAGATTTCGCTGAAATTATGTATATTTCCATGTGCGGAACGGGGGTTGGATGGTCTGTTGAGAGCGAAAATATCCAGTCTTTGCCTCAAGTAAAGAGACAGACTGGCAAAAAACTCCCTACCTATGTCATTCCGGATAGCAAAGAGGGATGGGCGGACGCTTTTGCCTTTGGACTCAAGACTTGGTTTGAAGGAGACGACGTGGAGTTCGACTTCTCGCAGCTTAGGCCCGCCGGAGCCCGCCTAAAGACGATGGGAGGCAAGAGTTCGGGACCAGAGCCGCTTCGAAACCTTCTGGAATTCACGCGCGAGAGAATTTTAAATAGGCAGGGGAGGCGGCTTTCCAATATTGATGCTCATGACATAATATGCAAAATTGGCGATTGCGTCGTATCGGGCGGAGTGAGGCGGAGCGCTATGATTTCTCTTTCTGATTTGGACGACGCAGAAATTCGCGATTCGAAGAAGGGGCAATTTTACATGAACGATCCCCAGCGTAGTTTGGCGAACAACTCTGCCGTATATTGGCAACGGCCGACAACGAAAGAATTTTTGGATGAGTGGACAGCCTTGATTAAAAGCGGAAGCGGAGAGCGCGGAATTTTCAACCGCGGAGGGCTCGCGAAAACCTTGCCCAAGCGCAGGCTCGAACAATTTGGCGAGAACCATCCTTCCTGGGGAACAAATCCGTGCGGAGAGATAGTTCTGCAATCTAAGCAATTTTGCAATCTGACGGAAATCGTGGCGAGAGAAGAAGATACCGAAGAAACTTTAATGAAAAAGGCGAGAATCGCGGCGATCCTCGGCACTTACCAGTCCACGCTCACTTATTTTCCTTATCTTTCGAAAAAGTGGCAGGAAAATTGCGAAAAAGAGAGGCTGCTCGGAGTTTCCATAACCGGCCAATGGGATTCGCCGGCTGTTCGCGATGAAGTTTTTTTAGGAAAGCTCAAAGAATATATTGTTAAGGCCAATAGAGAATATGCCGCTAAATTTGGAGTCAATCAATCAACTTGCACAACCTGTGTTAAGCCTTCGGGAACTGTCTCCCAGCTCGTTGATTGTTCTTCAGGCATGCATGCGCGGCACTCGCAATACTATGTCCGCCGGGTGCGCATCTCCGCGACAGATTCTCTTTTCAAGATGCTCAAAGATCAGGGCATCCCGTTCTATCCGGAGGTAGGCGAGACTATGGAGAGCGCGGCGACCTTTGTTTTAGAATTTCCCGTAAAGGCGCCAGAGGGGAAGATTTTTCGGGATAATCTTACGGCGATGGATCAATTAAAGCACTGGAAAATGGTGAAAGAAGCGTATACTGAGCACAATCCATCGGTGACGGTTTCCGTAGGGGATGACGAATGGGTGGCTGTCGCGAATTGGCTCTATGAAAATTGGGATATTGTGGGCGGGCTTTCTTTCCTGCCTAGATCCAACCACGTCTACCGCCTTGCCCCATACGAAGCTATAAAAAAAGAAGAGTATGAAGAGCGCGCCAAAAAACTCGAGCACGTGGATTTTTCAAAGATTTATACATATGAAATCGAAGATGAGACGGAAATTAAGCGCGAGCTTGCCTGCGTCGCTGGAGTTTGTGAAATAGAAATGTAATGTACTGGACTGGAAAAGGCGATGACGGTCGGACGAAACTATACAATTCGCCCGCCGGATGCCGTATTCCAAAAAGCTCGCGCATTGTTGAGGCGCTCGGTTCTCTCGATGAGGTAAATTCGTATTTGGGGTTAGCGAAGGCGCTCTCGCGGGAGCAGAAATTGGATTTAGAATCTTTTGTAAATTTCTTGCAGGAACAACTTTTCATATTGCAGGCCGAGCTTGCCGGAGCGGAGAAGACTGTTACAAAAGAGTCTCTTCGAAAAATGGAATCAGAACTTTATATTTTTTCGCAGAAGATCCCGCAGATTAAATCTTTCTCTATTCCTGGAGGGACGGTCCTCTCCGCGCATTTTGATGTCGCGCGCACAATGGCGAGGCGAGCCGAGAGGGAAATTGTGGCACTCCGCGACGATAAAGAAAAAGCGCTCGGCGAGAAAAGCTACGCATTCCTGAATCGCCTGTCTAGCGCGTGCTTCATTTTGGCGAGATACGTAAATTCGGTTCAAGGGGTCAGCGAGGCCGCCCCAAAATATGACGCTTGACACAATAGTCTAAAATATGCTAGCTTTATAGCAAAATATAGAGTTTTTTGATATTGGCTTTCCTTCCCCGCCCAACATCAAATTTTGGTGTATAGCGGGGAGGGAAAGCTACGATTAGTAGCAGGTGCCTATAGTTGAGAGGCGCCATAAGGTCCCTCTCAAAAAAATTGGAGAAAAATATGAAAATTCTCCGTGCTATAGGTTTTCTGCTTGCGATCTTCGGGCTCAAATTCGTTCTGATGTGGAGCGTATTTCGAGCCTTCGAAGGTTCGCTGATTTCACTCTTTAGGACTTTTTCGTCCCTGATGAGTGCAGTCCCTGCCAACCTCCCCGCGTCGTTTTAAAAATGACGCGAAATGTGCCAGAGAGATCTGACTTCAGTCAGATTCTCTCTGGCTTCCTCCGAGCGCTTTACTACGATATATCGTAGTAGTAGAGAATTCAGAGGAAGTAAATCTAAAAATAAAAAGACCATTTTTGGTCTTTTTATTTTTTATGGTGGAGGCGGGGAGATTTGCACTCCCGTCTGGAAAAGTGGATTGAAAAACTTCTACAGCGTTAGCTCATTTGATGACTTTTGAAGTGCGAATGAGCAAAATAATCCAAAAGTTTCTCCCTTTATTTTTCCGCTAAATCGGGAGAATTTTCGCGGTGAGCCTCAAATATTATGCCTATCCCAATCTATGAGGCATTGAGAGGGTAGACACCAAGCTTAGCTGTTAGGCGTAAGCGAGGGCAGGTGCGTTTTCGTTTGCACTTGAAAGTTTGCGAAGGAATATTTATGAGGGAACTTCGCATCCTCGCGCTGCATTTTTCAATGTCCTGATCCATCGAGGCTAGACGCCCCCATTATTTAATCGATCTTCCGATTTCGCGCTCCATGTCGCGTTTTTTTATTTTCTCGCGCTTCTCGAATTTCTTCTTTCCGCGGACAATCGCGATCTCGATTTTGATTCTACCGCCCAGAGTATACACCTTTAGCGGGATAATTGTCAATCCTCGCTCTTCGGCGCGTCCCGTCAAATGCGCAATTTCTTTTTTGTGCAGTAAAAGTTTTCGCGTCCGCTCCCGCTCGTAACCTTTAGGCGTGTTATTTGGCTGATAGGGAGGGATATCCATCCCAACAATAAATGCTTCATCCCCACGGATTAAAACTCGCGCCCCGGAAATGTTTCCATTTTTATTTTTAAGCGATTTTACTTCAATTCCGGTGAGCACCAATCCCGCCTCGCATTTATCGAGGATTTCGAAGTTGAAATATGCCTTTTTGTTTTCGAGCAAAGCCGGCATTTTTTCATTTTAGCATTTTTTGAGTTAAAGTAGATTTATGCTTCGCGATGAGTTAAAAAAAGAAATCTCACGGGTCGCCGGCGCGGATATTGAAATAAAACTTGTTGAGCCGGAGCGATCTGAGAACGGCGACTATTCAACGAATCTGGCGTTTTTGCTCGCAAAGAAAAAGGGAAAATCGCCCAACGATATTGCCGAAGAAGTCGCTCATAAACTACGCTCTGCCAAGTCCGATTTGATTGATCGCGCCGATTCCGTTGGCGGGTTTGTAAATGTCTGGGTGAAGGACGAAGCTTTAATCAAAAAGCTCAGCAAAAAATTAAAATTTGATAAACAAAATAAAAAGATAAACGTTGAATTTGTTTCGGCGAACCCAACTGGGCCTTTGACGATGGCAAACGGACGTGGAGGATTTTACGGCGACGCGCTCGCTAATGTTTTAATGAAAGTCGGCTACGATGTCACGCGCGAATACTATATTAACGATGCAGGGAATCAGATTCGTCTTTTAGGCGAATCTATTGAAGCCGCCGAAGGAAAGATGGAAGAAAAGAAAGAACATTATAAGGGCGACTATATTAAAAAGTTTATCGGAAAAGACATAGAGGATGTTGTAAAAATTTTACGCGAAGAAATTGAAAAATCTTTAGAGAAGGCGGGAATAAAATTCGATATCTGGTTTTCAGAGAAAGAGCTTAGAGAAAAAAAAGAGCCGGAGGAAGTTTTAAAATTTTTGGAAGGTAAAAAGTTAGTTGAGAAAAAAGAAGGAGCGATTTGGCTTGGTGATGCCGTGCTTGTAAAATCTGACGCGGAATTTACTTATTTTCTAGTTGATCTCGCGTATCATTTCAATAAATTTTTTGATCGCAAATTTGATCTCGCGATTGATGTCTGGGGCGCCGATCATCACGGGTATGTCGAGCGGATGAAAAAAGGGATTGAGGCGCTTGGC
>Ga0209541_10012735_pt1 | contig 12971 bp, 10 predicted proteins | sample RifCSPlowO2_01_FD_184027 | JGI IMG/M metagenome (GOLD analysis project Ga0209541, IMG submission 184027) | Groundwater microbial communities from Rifle, Colorado - Rifle CSP2_plank lowO2_0.1 (SPAdes) (version 2) | ecosystem: Environmental > Aquatic > Deep subsurface > Groundwater | place...
ACTGGAGGCCAAACTTTATAAATTACTTGAAGATGAACGCAAAGTCAAAGAGAAGGGGATGTATATTTCCAAGACTACCCAAATAGAATGGGGCAATCAAATTCGTTCCTACGTACTCCATCCCTATAAAATGGCCAAAGATCATCGTACCAATGTCGAAATCCGTGATGTCGATAAAGTACTCGATGGCGATATCGAAAAGTTTCTTGAAGCGGAGCGAGCTTTATAGCAAGCGAAGTCCTGTAATATCTTATTTATGTTACAATGTAATCATGTCGAAGAAAAACTCGAAATCTAAAAAGCCCAAGGATCGTTTTGACGAGATTAGAGACGAACTCGTTCGCCACATGGGGATGCTTCACGAGCAAACGAAGCATGATATTAGTTTAATTGCCGAACAAGTCGCTCATAATACTGAACAAATATCAAAACTTTCTGAATTAGTAGAATTGATGAGATATGAGCTTAAACTAAAAGCAGATAATGTGGAATTAATATCCCTATCTCATAGAGTAACAATTTTGGAAAGGAAGCTTATGAATAGAAAATAAGAATATCTACGGACGGACGTCCAACGTCCGGAAAGAAGTCTTTACTTAAAGCTGGTTTATTGTTATTCTACAGCCCATGCTTAAAATCAGATTACAGAGGGTAGGGAGGGTGCACTTGACCTTGTAGATACATTGTATATACTTAGACCATGACAACTAAAATTAGAAAATGGGGCAATAGTTTGGCGGTGCGAATACCAGACGAGTTTGCAGAAAATTTAGATTTAAGAGATGGCTCAGTTGTTGGTTTTCAACAATTAGGAGATAGAATGATTATTTCTAAGACCAAGCCAAAATATACTCTAGAAGATATGGTAAAGGGTATTACTAAAAAAAATCGACATAAAGAATTTGATTGGGGAAAACCCATGGGTAAAGAGATATGGTAAGAAATACATATATACCTGATCAGGGTGATATAATTTATTTTAATTTTTCACCAAGTGTTGGACGTGAGCAAAAAGGTATCCGCCCCGCTATTGTTATTAGCCGAGCCGTCTTTAATAAACCTAGTGGTTTAGCCGTAGTTTGTCCTATTACCTCAAAACAAAAGTTTTATCCTTTTGAGGTTTTAATTAAGGCAGATCAGATACATGGTTTTGCACTTATAGATCAAGCGCGAGCAGTTGATTATAATGCTAGAGAGTTTAGATTTGTTTCTCGGGCGTCTTTATCTTTAGTCGAAGACATTAAAGCAAAGTTTATATCTATAGTGTCTTAAATTGACCAGAACATATTTTCTTGTTAATCTACTCCAATGCTTAAAATGAGGTTACAAAGAGTAGGGCGCGTGCATGAGACGAGTTTCAGGCTTGTTTTGGTTGATTCGAAAAACAGCTCCAAGACCGGTCGCTTTAAGGAAATTCTTGGTTCTTATGATCCTCGCAAATCTACTGATGCGCTTAATGCGGAGCGTATTAAATACTGGTTATCTCAAGGTGTAAGTCCGACCGATACTGTCCACAATCTCTTGGTAAAACACAAAATAATCAGTGCCAAAAAGATTAATATTGCAGCCAAATCTAAGCATGCTCCGACCGAAGCGTCGGAGAAAAGTGCTATAATAGAGCCTGTGGTTGAACAGAAGACCGTCTGATTATTCCTTAACCCTTCGATTACACTCAGGGTTATCCTGAGCCTGTCGAAGGATAACGACCAAATTCTATGATAGATGACGTACAGTTTCTCGAGTATGTTGTAAAGGCATTGGTGACCCACCCGGATGATGTGAAGATAAAAAGGACCGTTGATGAAATGGGTGTGCTCATGAGCCTAGATGTCCATCCTGATGACATGGGTAAAGTAATCGGCCGAGCAGGCAACACTGCCAAAGCCATCAGGATCCTCTTGAGAGTGGTTGGTATGAAAAATAATGCCCGCATAAATCTCAAAATTAACGAACCTGTCGGTAACGGCACACAAACGTGGCAAAGTAGAGCACCCTCCTCGTCTCCCACTCCTTCCAAAACCCTCGACGAGGCGATGGAGGATTTGAATTTGGAGTAAATGCACTTTCGTATCATAACCTTATTTCCTAAGGCCTTCAGCTCATATCTTGGTGAGTCTATTTTGAAGCGGGCCATAGAAGATAAAAAGATCAGAGTCTCTTTTTATAACCCGCGGGATTTTGTTGAAAATAAATGGAAAAGGGTTGATAGACCGCCCTATGGTGGTGGACCCGGCCTAGTCATCGAAGCACTTCCTGTAATTAGGGCAATTAAGTCTGCGTTAAAACCTAAATCTAAAATTATTTTTCTAAGCCCAAGCGGAAAGCAATTCACAAATGCCTATGCTAGTAGTGTCGCTAAGAAATATAAAGACATTATAATCGTTTGTGGTCGTTACGAAGGTATAGATACCCGGGTAAAAAAAGTTTTTAAGATGGACGAGGTATCAGTCGGGCCGTTCGTACTGACCGGTGGGGAATTGCCAGCGATGATTATCTTGGATGTGGTGGCTCGGCAAGTACCAGGAGTACTTGGTAACCTCGACTCTATAGAAGAGCGTAGGGTGTCGACCTCGCAGGTCTACACCCGCCCAGAAGTATTTACATACAAAAACAAAAAATACAGAGTGCCAAAGATTCTTCTCTCCGGCCACAAGGCCAAAATCGAGAAGTGGAGGAAGGGGGTTGACAAGAAATAAGCCTTTAGAGTAGTATAGCGGGAACGATTGAGTTACGGCCGGTAGGGGCTTTTACTACAAATTAATAAGTTTCGTCCAAAACGAGGTACTCTGGCTTCGTGTTTGGAATTTTTTTGCTTTATTTATGATAAAGAAATATTTTGGCCGATTTAGAAAACCCTTAGCCGACATACCAAACTTGGTTGTATCCCAAGTAGAATCTTTTAATTGGTTGATTGAAAAAGGTCTCAAAGAAGTTTTCGAAGAGTTCTCGTCCATCAAAGATTTTTCAGGTAAAAAGTTTCAACTGGATTTTGTTGATTTTGAGTTAGCGGAGCCGAAGTTCAACGAATACGTTGCCAAGGACAAAAAACTTTCTTACGAAGCTCCTCTGAAGGTCAGAGTCCGACTCAAGAACCTGATCGTGGGTACGGAGAAGGAACAGGAAATCTTTATGGCAGATTTCCCGCTTATGACTCCGCACGGCACCTTCATCATTTCTGGTATAGAACGCGTGGTAGTGCCCCAACTGGCTCGTTCGACAGGGATATCCTTCACAGCGCAGGAGTTGAAGGGTAAGAAGACCTTTGGAGCCAAGATTATTCCTGGTCGAGGAGCCTGGATTGAACTGGAAACCGATCTTGATGGGACCATATATGTGCGCATTGATCGCAAGAGAAAGTTCCCAATAACCACACTTCTACGCGCTCACGGTGTTGCTACGAATGAGAAAATTTCGGCGCTTTTTGAGAAAGTCTCTGGAGCCAAGCACTATATTGATAAAACTTTGGCGAAAGATCATACCACCAATGTCGATGAAGCTTCTATAGAAATCCACAAACGTTTGCGTGACGGCGATTTGGCTGCTGCCGACAATGCTCGCGAATTCGTGAGATCTATTTTCGATAGGGAACGATACGATTTGTCTCGCGTCGGACGATTCAGATTTAACAACCGCTTCGGCCTACCTACCGGCAAGGCAGGCATTAAAGAAACTACGAAGGAAATTGAACGTCGTACTCTCTCTCTTTCTGATCTCGTTACCATCATCTCTCACATTATCCATCTTAATGTTACCCCCGGCTCGAAAGAAGATGATATTGACCACTTAGGTTCGAGAAGGATTCGTCTGGTAGGCGAACTTTTCCAACAGAAGATTCGCGTCGGCATGGCCCAGATCAAGAGAAATATCCAAAACAGGATGTCTACCATAGACACTGATGTTACTTTGCCGGTGCAATTTATCTCCCCCAAGCCTCTGCAGGCTAGGATGAAAGAATTTTTCACCACCAACCAACTCTCACAGTTCATGCAACAGACGAATGCTCTTGAAGAAATAGAACACCTTCGCACCGTTTCCGCTCTTGGACCTGGAGGTCTCAATCGCGCTCGCGCCGGTTATGAAGTGCGTGATGTCCACCCTTCGCACTACGGCCGTCTTTGTCCCATCCAGACTCCGGAAGGTCCGAATATCGGTCTAATTTTACGTCTTTCTACTTACGCTCGCATAAATGATTTCGGCATGATTGAGACTCCTTATGCCGTCGTCAAGAATGGCAAGATTACCGGAGAAATTAAATATCTCGGCGCTTTGGAGGAAGAGGGTTTCAGTATTGCTCATGCCGCAACATTAGTGGAAGATGGCAAAATAGTTCCTGAAATGGTTGAAGTGCGCGTTAAGGGTACGCCACAGTCTCTGCCACGCGACGAAGTGGATTTTATGGACGTAGCCACTAATCAAGCTTTTTCCATAGCTACTTCTATGATTCCGTTTCTGAACCACGATGATGCTAATCGAGCCCTGATGGGTTCTAACATGCAAAAACAAGCAACTCCCTGCATTGTCCCGGAAGTTCCCTTAGTTTCTACTGGTATTGAAGAAGTGGCCATTCGCGATACCGGACGAATTGTTTACTCAAATATTGACGGAGTAGTTTCTTATGTAGACGGTAAATTGATAACAGTCCGAGACCATAAAGGCAATAAACATCATTTTCCATTAATCAACTTCTCAATGACTAACGGGTTTACCACCTTTCATCAGAGACCTTCGGTCGAGTTGGGCGATAAAGTAAAGAAGGGGGCAGTGCTAGCAGACACCTCTTCTTCGGCTAATGGGCAGATGTCTGTCGGTCAGAATGTTTTGGTAGCCTTCATGTCTTGGTCAGGGGCTAATTACGAAGACGCCGTTATTATCTCGGAACGTTTAGTTGAGAAAAGCAAGTTTACGTCAATAGACATTAGAGAGTTCACTATCAATGTACGAGATACCAAACTTGGTCCCGAGATGACCACTTGCGACATTCCTAATGTCGGCGAGTCGAAGTTAAAGAACCTTGCCGAGGATGGTATTGTACGCGTGGGGGCAGAAGTACGCCCAGGTGACATATTAGTAGGTAAAATTACTCCTAAGGGCGAGTCGCAGCTGACTCCGGAAGAGCGCCTACTCCGCTCCCTCTTCGGTGAGAAGGCTCGTGATGTCAAAGATACTTCGAAGCGCATGGAGAGCGGTCAACGCGGTCGTGTCGTTTCAGTACAAGTCTTTACTCGTGAGAAAGGAGACAAACTTGATTCAGGCGTTCTGAAACAAATTAATATTCAAGTGGCTCAATTAAGAAATGTATCTGTGGGTGATAAGTTAGCCGGTCGTCATGGCAACAAAGGTGTTATTTCTAAAATCCTGCCAGTCGAAGACATGCCTTATATGGCTGATGGTACCCCTATTGATGTTATTCTCACTCCTCTGGGCGTCCCTTCTCGTATGAATCTTGGACAGATTCTGGAGATGCATCTGGGGTTGGCCGCGCACACTCTCAATTATCAAGCTATCGTGCCTCCTTTCGCAGGCGCAACTGAAGATGAAATTAAAGAAGAGCTGGTCAAGGCGAATTTCAAAGAGTCAGGCAAAGTAAAACTCTTTGATGGTCGTACCGGGGAAGCGTTTAATCAAGAGATTGCTATAGGGTATATGTATGTTCTCAAACTTCACCACATGGTGGAAGACAAGATCCACATGCGCTCTATTGGTCCGTATTCGCTCATCACTCAACAGCCTCTGGGCGGTAAGGCGCAAAATGGAGGCCAGCGCTTCGGAGAAATGGAAGTCTGGGCTCTTCTCGGTCACGGAGCCAGCCATACTCTGCGCGAAATGTTGACGATCAAATCTGACGACATTTTAGGGCGTTCTGCGGCTTTTGACGCTATCGTTAAAGGAGAAAAAATTCCAGAACCGCATTTACCAGCTTCTTTTAATGTTTTGTTAAACAATCTTCGTGGCTTGTCTCTTGACGTGGAGCTTAGAAAGAAACCGGATAATTCCAAAAATAATAATGAATAACTACAAGACGAAACCCAGCGAGGCAACTGCGTTTGATACCGTCAATATTAAGCTTGCTTCCCCTGAACGGATCAAAGAGTGGTCATTTGGCGAAGTCACCAAACCGGAGACCATCAATTACCGCACGCAGAGAAGTGAAAGAAACGGTTTGTTCGATGAGAAAATTTTTGGTCCGGACAAAGACTTCGAATGTTATTGTGGCAAATATCGAGGGATTCGATACAAAGGGATTATTTGCGAGAAGTGTGGCGTGGAAATCACGCGCTCCATTGTGCGTAGGGATCGCATGGGCCATATAGAATTGGCTTCCCCGGTGGCCCATGTTTGGTTTTTGAAAAATGTTCCATCACGAATCTCTCTGGTGATGGGTATTCCCGTGTCGGACTTGGAGAAAGTCGTTTACTTCGCCGGTTATATTGTTACCGCCGTATCAGAGGCAGAAAAGGCTAAAGTGCTTAGAGACTTGGATTCAGAATTCAAATCAAAATTCAAAACTCTTCAGGATGAAAAAAGTAAACTTGCCCTCAAGGAACTAGCTCTTGCCACTAAACGCGATATTGAGTCTTTGGTGCCCGGACGAGTGCTCAACGAAATAGAATACCACCGTTCGTCTGTGAAGTATCCGACCATTTTCGAAGCGGGGATTGGCGCAGAAGCCATCTACAATATTTTGAAGAATATTAATCTTGAGAAATTAATGAAAGAACTTGAGGTCGAAATGGAACGAGCCCCTTCTACGGAAATTCCGCGCTTAAATAAACGCATCAGTACTATTCAGTGGATGATCAACGCTGGGACAAGACCCGAGTGGATGTTTCTAACACGTGTGCCGGTCATCCCTCCGGCCATCCGCCCTATGGTTCCTCTTGATGGTGGTCGCTACGCCACTTCTGATGTCAATGACTTGTATCGTCGTGTCATCAATCGCAATAACCGGCTTAAAAAATTGAAAGAGATCAACGCCCCTGATGTGATCTTACGCAATGAGAAGAGAATTCTCCAAGAAGCGGTAGATGCTCTGATAGACAATACCATCAGGCATTCCAGTGTTTCTGGCAACCAATCACAACGCCGTCCCCTCAAGTCTCTCTCAGATAACTTGAAAGGGAAGAGGGGCCTTTTCAGACAAAATCTCTTGGGTAAACGTGTCGACTACTCCGGCCGCTCGGTGATCGTGGTCGGTCCGGAGTTGAAACTGCATCAGTGCGGTCTGCCGAAACATATGGCACTTGAACTCTTCAAGCCGTTCATTATCTCAGAACTCCTCAAGCGAGAACTCTCTTTCAATATTCCTGGTGCTCGCCGACTTATAGAGGACGCTATCCCGGAAGTCTGGGCCATTCTCGAAGAAGTTATTCGCGGGAAATACGTACTCCTGAACCGCGCTCCGACTCTCCACCGTCTCGGTATTCAAGCTTTCCAACCGATACTTATAGAAGGTAATGCTATACAACTTCATCCTCTTGTCTGTACCGCTTTCAACGCTGACTTTGACGGCGACCAAATGGCCGTACATGTGCCTTTGTCCGAAGAAGCTCAAGCTGAAGCGCGTCTGGTGATGGCCGCCGATCGTAACATCTTGAAGCCGGGCAACGGTGAACCGGTGGTCTCGGCTAAACTTCTCGACATCGTCCTAGGTTCTTTCTGGATGACTCGTACTATAGCGGGCGAGAAAGGGGAGAGTAGGTATTATTCAAGTCCAAACAATGCTATCACTGCCTATGAATTCGGTGTGGTAAGTCTGCGTGCCAAAATTTCCGTTTTACCGACAGACACGGAGAGATACAAGCAATTTGGAGGTAAATTATTCGAGACTTCCGTGGGCAGACTGTTGTTCAATGGTATTTTACCGAAAAATTATCCATTCTTGAATCATGAAATGGATCGTAAAAAAATGTCAGAATTGGTCGATGACTTGATTGAACACTATGGTATTGATAACCTTCCGCCAATCATGGATAAGATCAAAGATTTCGGTTTTCGTTATGCAACTCATTCTGGTGTAACGTGGGGAATCGGTGATATAAAAATTCCAGAAGGCAAAAAAGCTATTATCGAAAAAGGTCATAAAGAAATCAATATCATCGTAGATAATTATAAAGAAGGTCTGCTCTCAGAATCTGAACGTATTCAAAAATCAGTAGAGGTTTGGCAAAATATTAAGTCTGAAGTAGAAAAGTTAATCCCCGGAACTCTCGATATTAGAGACTCTGTTTATGACATAGCATACTCCGGTGCTCGTGGTTCATTTCCTCATTTCAACCAAATGGCCGGTATGAAAGGCATCATTCAAAATGTCTCCGGTGAGGCATTAGAGTTCCCTATCGTCTCATGCTACAAAGAGGGTCTAACGCCACTCGAGTACTTCATCACCACTCATGGTAGCCGTAAGGGTTTAACTGATACGGCGCTCAATACTGCCAAGGCAGGCTATCTAACTCGCCGACTCTTTGATGTGGCTCAAGATGAAATAGTAACCGAGGAGGACTGTGGCACCAAAGAAGGCACAATCATTCACAAAAAGACTGCTTCAGGTATCGAGATGCCACTCTCAAAAAATATTAAAGGGAGGTTTCTCGCTACCGATCTATTGGATGGCGCTGGCACTCTTTTATTCAAGCGCGGGCACCTCATTACGAAGACAGATGCCGAGATAGTGGACAAAGCTTCGGTGGAGTCTGTAAACGTTCGTTCGCCTCTGGCTTGCAAGTGTACGCGCGGATTGTGTGTAAAGTGCTATGGGGTTGATCTGGGTAATAACAAGCCAGTGGAACTGGGAGAGGCAGTAGGTACAGTAGCGGCTCAAGCCATCGGTGAGCCTGGGACGCAACTCACCATGCGCACTTTCCACGCCGGAGGCATTGCTTCAGCTGGTGGTGACATTACCGCTGGTCTGCCGCGTGTTGAAGAAATATTTGAAAAAAGAAAACCGAAAGTGCCGGCGATTATTAGCCATCTTGATGGCATAATTACCGAAATCAAGGCTGTCGGGCATGACAAGTTGATAGTGGTGGTACCAGAAGCAGGGGAAGTGAAGGGCAAGAAACTCGACAACGAATATACAGCTTCAGTTTCAAGGGCTGTCTTAGTGAAGACGGGACAGAATGTGAAGAAGGGTGATATCTTGACTGATGGTTCAGTAGATTTGGACGAACTCTTCCGCTATGCTGGTCGAGAGAAAACCGAGAATTATATTATCCATGAAGTTTCCAAACTCTACGAACTTCAGGGTGCCGCGGTGTCTCATAAACATATAGAGCTCATTGTGCGCCAGATGTTTGGTCGTCGCAAAATTAGAGATGCGGGAGACACCCGCTTCACTCGCGGAGATATAGTGGAGGTTTCTAGGCTTACGAAGATTAATAATCAGATGAAGGAGAAAGGCTTGAAAGAAGCCACGGCTGACGCCATTGTGATGGGTATTACCGAAGTTTCCCTTTCTCGTTCCAGCTTCCTCTCTGCCGCTTCCTTCCAGCACACCCCTCGCGTCTTGATCCAGGCTGCCATCAGAGGTTCAGAAGACACTCTCATTGGTCTTAAGGAGAACGTTATTATCGGCCGCCTTATCCCCGCCGGCACTAGTTTCAGAGGCGGCTTCAAAGAAAAATTGATATGCGAGGCAGTGTCGACACAATCAAAGAAAAGTTAGACATTCGAGAGATTGTCTCTCAATATGTCAAACTTGAAAAAGCGGGCCAAAGCTTCAAGGCGCGTTGCCCGTTCCATAACGAGAAGACCCCGTCCTTCTTTGTCTCACCTGTGCGCCAAAGTTTCTATTGTTTCGGTTGCGGTGCGAAAGGGGACATCTTCACTTTTGTCCAAGAGATTGAGGGTCTAGAATTTCGCGAGGCTCTCAAGTTCTTGGCGGAGAGGGCGGGTGTAGAACTTGAGTATCAGAGGGGGGAATCCAAGACAGAGAAAGATAAACTATTTGGGGTTCTCGAAGAAGCAACTTCGTTCTTTGAAAAAGAGCTAACAGGTAATAAACCTGCTCTCGCATACATCACTTCTCGGGGGATAAATGAAGAGACGATTAAAAAATGGCGCATAGGATACGCGTCCGGAGAGTGGCGATTGCTTTACAGTCATCTACAGAGTCTCGGTTACGATAAAGAAGTAATTCTTAAAGCCGGTCTCGTTAAACTGAAAGAAGGTGGCGAGCCTTATGACGTATTTCGAGACCGCATTATTTTTCCTCTATCGGATCAAAATGGTCGAGTCATTGCCTTTTCTGGCCGAGCTTTTTCGAAAGAAACCGAGCCTAAATACTTGAACAGTCCCGATACAGCTCTGTTTACCAAAAGTGAGGTGCTCTACGGCTTAGATAAAGCTAAAGAATCAATCCGCAAACAAGATTATGCCGTCTTGGTTGAGGGACAGATGGATTTAGTCCTTTCCCATCAAGCAGGAGTCCTGAATACCGTCGCCGCTTCCGGCACAGCTTTCACCCAGGCGCACTTGGAGCGTCTCAGACGTCTTTCTTCGCGGATCATTCTGGCTTTTGATGGAGACTCGGCTGGAGAAAAGGCGGCAGAGAAAGCGAGTGAGTTAGGTATCTCTTTAGGTTTCGAAGTAAAAGTGGCAGACGTGCCGGAAGGGGAGGATCCGGCAGAGATAGTCAAAAAAAATCCTCAAGAGTGGAAGGAGGTTCTACGCCAGTCGCTTCCGGCCGTGGAGTTCTTCTTCAATAAAATTGAGGGAAAAGAAAAAGATCGGAGAAAACTAGGCAAACAGATCGAGAAGAAAATCTTGCCCATGATTAAACTTGTCAGAAGTGCCATAGAACAATCACACTTCGTCTCGATGCTCTCCAAGCGTACTGGTATCAAAGAAGAAATACTCTGGGAAGACTTGAGGAGGGTTGAAAGAAAACAAGATCCCAGACGTATAGAAGAACCACGTCTTGATAAGAAAGTCCCCATACTCTCACAGCGGGAACAAATAGAAGAGCGTCTGACCGAGATTGAACTCTGGCGTAAGGAGTTACCAGAGTCTTTTAAAAAGGAGGAAATCGAGCTCATGGATAACCTTTCTGGTATTATCTTACACGAGAATCTCAGTCAGTTGTCTATTGAACTTTCGCGGGCGGAGGCGCTCAAGGATAATAAGTTAGTTGCGGGACTGGCTCGTCAGATTCAAGAGGTACATAGTCAGATAAGGAAGCTCGAGGAGAAGAAGAAAATGTTGTAAAATAAAGAGTCTTTTAATTGAATGAAAAAACACAAAAAATCCCTCGAGAATACTCGGGGTAAACAAAAAAATAAACGGTCTAAAAAGATTCGCCTGAAAAGACGAGTTAAAAAACTCAGACATCGTAAAGGGTCGGGAAAAAAGAAACCAAAGGTCAAAGCCCTGACCAAAAATCGTCTAGTTTCGCATGGGAAAGCGCGCGGTTTTGTCACTTATGATGAAATTTTGAAAGAATTTCCGACTATTGAAAACAACATCATGTTTCTCGATGAACTATATGAAAAACTCCGTGTTCTCGGTATCGATATTCTGGAAGGAGGTGGGCTACTTGAAATGCCAGAAGAAGAAACAGGTAAACACATTTATTCCAGAGGCGACTCGTCTTATGATTCTATCCAGATGTATCTAAGGGAAATCGGTCAGTATCCCCTTATTGCTGGTTCAATGGAAAAGGATCTTGCTAGACGCATCGAAGCTGGAGACGAAGATGCTAAAAATCTTTTGATGAAAGCTAATCTCCGTCTGGTAGTTTCCATTGCCAAGAAGTACGCCAATCGTAGCCCAGATCTGACTCTTCTTGATCTGATCCAAGAGGGGAATCTAGGGTTACATAAAGCGGTAGAAAAGTTTGACTGGACTAAAGGTTTTAAATTCTCGACTTATGCTACATGGTGGATTAGACAAGCCATTACCCGCGCTCTAGCCGATCAGTCTCGCACCATTCGTGTGCCGGTGCATATGGTGGAGACTATTGCCAAATATAAACAAGTGGTGAGGCGCTTGACTCAAGATCTTGGTCGAGATCCTCTTCAGGAAGAAATTGCCCTAGAGATGAATCTGGATGTGGAAAAAATTTATCAGATAGAAAAGATTGACCAATCAACTGTATCTCTCGAGAGTCCGGTAGGGGATGACGGGGAAGATGGTAAGTCTAAACTCGGAGACTTTCTGGCAGATGATAAAATTCTCTCACCAGACCAGGATTCTTCACGGCGTATTGTCTCGGATCAAGTGAAAGAGATTTTGGGAGACCTTCCTCCTAAAGAGCGGAAGATTCTTGAAATGCGTCACGGACTAACTGATGGTTATACTCACACTCTGGAAGAAGTAGGGAAAGTTTTCGGTGTTACCCGCGAACGTATTCGCCAAATCGAAGCCAAAGCTCACGAAAAAATCCGCCAACATGAGAAAATAAACAGATTGAGAGGGTACTAAGGTAAAATCCTAAATCCTAATTTCTAATTACTAATGTAACAGATCTCTTCTTCAAGTTGACGGACGTCCAACGTCCGGAGAAAGGCGTCGGAAAAATCCGAGCCCTGACAAGTTGGGCACCAGAAGAGTGGGTTCCGACCACTTCCTCCTGAAACCGGGCATCAATGACGACGCCCGACGGCGCGATCTCGTAGACCTCGCCCACCACTGACTGAAACCGGATCGCGTGCTTGGTTACGTTTACCATGGGTAGCCTCCCCGCGCGTTGCGCGAGAAACTGAACCCGTGTGCGAAATGCATCCCCGGGGTATTTCCATCACGCAACAGCGTGTGTGCAAATCGATTGGGTTTCCTAACCCCTCTGGTACAAGTATAGCATACTACATATAATTTGTCAAGGACTTTTTGGGGTGTGCTAAAATGGGGCTATGGTTATATCTAAGTCAGAATTCATGATGTTTCTGAAGCATCCGGCGTGGTTGTGGCTCAAGAAGTATGACAAAGATAAATTACCAGCTCCAGATGCTGAACTTCAGGCACTTTTCGACGAAGGA